>Ga0114981_10002447_pt1 | contig 11960 bp, 10 predicted proteins | sample S_140806_MF_Meta_FD_87028 | JGI IMG/M metagenome (GOLD analysis project Ga0114981, IMG submission 87028) | Freshwater microbial communities from Lake Simoncouche, Canada to study carbon cycling - S_140806_MF_MetaG | ecosystem: Environmental > Aquatic > Freshwater > Lake | place: Lake...
GAACAACATCGTTCGTTTCTCCCGTCAAGCCGCCCCTGTGGCTGCCTGACACTCTTAACGGAGACGGGGTGAGATCAGCCTTGTCACCCAAATGATCCATGGGGCCTGGAAGGGCCCCTTCAATGTCTTTGTGATCGAAATCCTGCAGGTTTTTCACCTCTGCCTCGGGTGTAGCCGCCCGCAGGAGGGGCCAGGTGTCGAGTGGGACGCTTCGCAGCGGTATGTGCTGCCGCTGGTGCACTCGGGATTGCCATGCCCCCCGTCTCTATGGCGGCGGCGTGATCCGTGAATTTCAGGTGCGCTGTTTGGAGCGGCCCTGCGGCGGTCTCTCCTTGCAGTTCGAGCTGCTCAATGCCCGGGGGGAGTCGCTCGAAACCCTCAAGCTGCATGAAAACGACGCCCACCAAGGTGAGGAGCGCCGCTTCGACGTGGACAGCGAGAACCCCCAGGCGGCCGCCTTCCGCCTGATCGAGTTCGTGGCCTGCTGCTGCTGGGCATTTCCTTATTGCTACGCGCTTGGTTGACTTGAAGCTGACTGGCTCTAAGCTTAGAAACTTTGAGCCAATTGGCATAGCACAGATCAGCTCGCGGGGGCACTGTTGCTGCTCAAGCTATTGGAATACAGCCCCTTTCTCGGCCTGGCGCCAGGCCGCCAGAGCAACCACGATCAAATGGCTAGTTGCGGCACTGTTCCATCGTGACCAAGGCGACAAGGGTCTGTCGTGGTCGCTCAGGTGAGGCTCATTCGGGATTCCTCAAGTAATCCGCCAGACAGACAGGCTGATCTAAACTAAAGTCTAGGCGACAGATAGCTATTCAGTTCGACTGTGGAGTGACAATAGCTTTGCCTAAAACATGCCACCATATTCGATCAGTTGCTCGAATTCATCGCACCGCAGCGCAGTTGCCAGATTCAGTTTCGGTAAGTATTTGCCTTGGCTCTGGCGATCTGGCTAGGCCGCTGGCGAGCACAATATGGTCGGTAAATCATCAACCAAGCAAACTTCGGCGGATTCGGTGGCGGCATTTTCGACTCCATCCCCAAAACATAGCCAGACCCGCTGCTGGCATGGGACCTGGCACTCCGGCAAGCCTTGGGGAAGCGGATTCGAATGGCGTGCGGTTTGAAATCAAACCACTTTCCGGTTGATTGTTACGGATGGGTTCACTGGGCTGTACTTGAAGTTCGGTTTTGAAGAACTCAGATTCTGAATTCATTCCTGTGATTGCACAATCGTGGCATGAGTTAACGACTGAAATACTAGAAGCAGAAGCCGTCCTACCCGAAAGCCGGCTCGGTAAAACGGAATGTTGAAAGGGTACATCTGGCGTGCGGTTTGAAATCAAACCACTTTCCGGTTGATCGCTAGGGATGGGTTCACTAGGCTGTACTTGAATTGCGGTTTTGAAGAACCCAGATTCTGAATTCATTCCTGAGATTGCACAATTGAGGCATAGGTCAACGGCTAAATCGCCAGGTGCAAAAACCATCCAATCTGGAAGATTGCGTGGCAAAGCTGAGAGCTGAAAGGATTGATCAGGAGTGAGATTAGAAATAAAAGGACTTCCCGGCTGATCACTGGGAACAGGCTGGCTTGATTCAATCGGAGTGGTAACAGGATCTTTGGGATAGACAGGATTAAGTGGCTTCGCATAGGCAATCATCGTTAAAGCGATAATGACAGCTGCGATGTCGCGTAATTTACGATTAAATCGACGTGAGACCTTGGACCTACGGCTGGTAAAATTGTTGCCCCGTTTGGTCTGACTGACGTGGATCTCGTGGGCCTTGGCACTGCGAGTAGTGCCATCGATAAACTCATAGGAACTACTGCTGGACAGCCTGAACCCATGGCGACCTGGTTCAGCCGCTGCATTTATTCGGGCGGCGGCACCCGTCCCATCTGCACGTGAATGCCAATGACCAATGTTGGCCACAAAAAAACAACCAGCCAGCAGCTTCTCGCTGCACGTATAATTAATATAATACAAAGCGACCAGGTGCATTCTGCCAGCTGTCTGAATTTTGTAAATGACAACCAGCACCCACGTCCTGCAACTCGACACAAAGAAGAGCACGTGAATATGGTTAGCCAATGGCCAATTCAAGTCCCCGCAGGAAGTGGTATTCTTCTCAGCGGCTTGAGCTATTGCTAAAGTCTTTGATAAAGAGCTTGACCTTGAACCCATGGCAACATAACGATTTGCCAGGGATTGGCGATCGCATGAGATATAGCCTGTTCGATTTAACTTTATACAGGCAGCGATCATTAAAAGATCTATTGGGCTGCTTGCCTTGCCATCGGGCGTAGTCCGTACCACTTGCCCGGGACCAAGAAGCTTGCCATTGGCTTCCAGGGATCGAAAGTCAAGCGTGGAATGAAATACGTATATATCACTGTCTAGTCTAATATGATGCTGAATTTTTAATGCTGGTCCATGGACAATCCAGTTGAACGAAGCTTTGTCAAATCTCAAGTTGCATGGTACGCAGGTCTGCGGCTCCGTGTTTCCGGGCCTTTGGAGGAAGTGACTCTTAAAGCTCCCAGTTGAAATACTTGCTAATTCATTAGTGCTGTCGGGATGATCTGGTAAAATACTAAACTCCGGGAAATAATCCCCAAGCAATTCATGGCCCCATTCAAAACATCCCCCCTCTGGTGTAAATTTATTTTTTGCAACAATACCCTGGTCAATATTTATTTGATAATTTTCGATTGATATCTTGTGACTAGCTGTCTCAAAATGGCTTGCTTCTGGCTCATAAAACACCAGCCAACAGGAAAATTCGACATCTTTTTTCCAGTCAATATGAGCCAACCCGAGAAACTCATAATCAATTTCTGAATAAAACTCACCCGAAAGGGCAAACATCACAGAGCAAGCGCTGAAAAATGAGTGTCAATAGACGCGAAGTTTGTAACAATTAAGTGATGCAAGATTGCATAAATACCAAATCATTAAAATGTGATAAAATGCTTTGATCGTCTTGTAAAATTTTAGGCTAAACTGAATCTTTTGCGGGTAGAATCATTTAGGTAAACATAATCGAATCAAGGTCGAGAGCAAGCAAAAATATTATTAGCTTGTTAATCCAAGGTTAATAATATTTATGCAATAAGCGGCCTTGGGAAAAAAATAAAATAGGAAATTGCCAACCTGTATTATTTTGCCCAGGCTTAGTTAAGGCTTGGTAAGGTGGAGGTTAGGATTCCCCTCCCCCACCTCTTGTCTGGTTCGCCGTAATCAGGACAAATGCTGAAAAGCAGCATTGGCGGCTAACCAGCTGATATCCCCTTGGCAGGACCCATCGTTGAGCTAGGAGAGGGGACCAACTGGTCTTCTCGATGCTCCAGGCTCAAGCGCAAGCCCTGGAGCCCCTCCCGAATGAGCCACGATGGACTACCGCCAATCGCCGGCCGTGAAGCGGAGATCCTCGCCTTGTGCAGTAACTGCAGCCGGTGGTTCCAAGCTAAACGCCTCTGGCTCTGGAATCGATCCGCTCGGTCTTGACCTGCGCCATGCAGATGCATCAGCCGAAGATCCCGGCCGGGGCCCGGGGAGAACTGATCGGCCATCTGCAGTACATGTTTGAGCATCCCGGCGAGGGCGATAACTACAACGCCGAAGCCTTTGCCAGCTGCTACCGGCGCATGGCCGATCTCCTGCCCCAGTTGATCGCAGAGGGCTGCGATCCGCGCATCATGCTGGATTATTCCGGCAACCTGCTCTGGGGCTTCGAGCAAATGGGCCGCACGAACATTCTTATGGCGCTGCACCGGCTCGCCTGGGATCCCAACCTGCAACTCCAAGTGGTGGAGAAAGCCTTGCGGTCCGACCCTTGGGCACCAATCAGCGTGAACCCGTTGGCGTCAATGACGGCCCGCGTCGGTTCTCCCCCCTGCCCCGAGCGGCCCTCCCCTGCGAAGGTTGTTTCAAGAAACGGCGACATCCTTGCCGTCGCCCGCCTCTACGACCTCCATGGCCCCTTCCTCCTCTGTTCCCCTCGCCACCCTGCTGGTGCTCCCCGACCTCAAGCCACTGGCCCAGCGCTTGCTGGCGGTGCTGCGCCACCTCAGCCCCGAGCTGGCCGCTGGCCTCCACCTAGAGGCCGAGCGTCTCGGCCGGGCCGTGGTGTTCAGCGGCGATCCGCTGGAGGCCGAAGCGATGCGCCGCGATCTGCAGGCGGCAGGCCTGACCACCTCCCTCAACCTCCGCTACGTGCCGCTGGCGCTCGCCGCGGCCGATTGAGGATCAGCGATTGAGGGATCCCCAGGGGCCTGCCCTCAGGGATTCCCCCCCGCTGGGGTGGCTCCGCCTGGCCGGTAGCCACTCCAGCTTTTCAGTTCCTCCAGGGTGAGCATCCCTTCGCGCCGCTCGCCTCCCTTCATCCAGGTGGGATAGGCGCGGATGCCGACCTGGCTGCAGCGCTGCTGGCCGGAGGCCCCCTTCTCGCATTCCAGATAGGGGAGCCGCTGGGCGGCCGGCTGGCCGAACAGGCTCTTCTGCTGACGGCAGGCCGGGCACCACCAGGCCCCATAGAACACATAGCCCTGGCGGCGTAGGTGCTCCGCAAGACCCCTCTGGGTGGCCGTGGAGGGGCCGAAGTTTTCGCCCCCGGCTGGAAGGCTGCGCGGTGCCGCCTCCGGGATCTGGGCCATCACCGCCGCCCCCTGCAGCGGGCCTGCAGCGAGGAACAGAGCGCCTGAGAGCAGAAGAGGGGCGTGGTGGCGCCACCGGCATTCCCCGGCGAAACGGATCGGGGCAAGCGGCATCGCCAGGTTTCGCTTTCCAACAGATCCCAACCTTAGGAGGACTTGGCCGGGGCGTTCGGCCTTCCGCCCCTCCCAGCACCGCGGGCGGCCCGCCGCCGCTGAGACAATGCCCCCACGTCCTAACGATCGGCCTCGATCTCCCGGGCGCGAGCCCCATGCCAGCGACGCCCTGATGCCAACGAAGCCCCAAATGGAGCCCAGAGCTGATGATCGTGATCCGATGATCGTGAGCCGAGGAGCCTGAACCGATGAGCGCCAATGGTTATCGCGATTACTTCAAGGTGCTCGAGCTCGACCGGGGCGCCGATGCCGATGCGATCAAGCGGTCGTTCCGCAAGCTGGCCCGCCAATACCACCCAGACGTGAATCCCGGCGATGAGGCCGCCGAGGCCCGCTTCAAGGAGATCAGCGAGGCCTACGAGGTGCTCTCCGATCCCGAGAAGCGGCGGCGCTATGAGCAGTTCGGCCAGTATTGGAACCAGATGGGTGGTGGCGGCGGCGGCATGGGTGCCGATGTGGATTTCGGTCGCTACGGCAACTTCGATGAGTTCGTCAACGATCTGCTCGGCCGGTTCGGTGGCGGCGGCGGATTCGGTGGCTTCGGCAGCGGCTTTCCCTCCGGCTTCGCTGGCAGCGGCATCCCGGTGGATCTCGATGCCGAGGCAACGATCAACCTCACCCTTTCCGAGGCCTTCCGGGGATGTGAGCGCACCCTCTCGGTGAATGAGGAGCGGGTGCAGGTTCGGATCCCAGCCGGTGTGCGCAGCGGCAGCCGGTTGCGGCTCAAGGGCAAGGGCAACCTCCAGCCCGGCACCGGCCGCCGCGGTGACCTCTACCTCAACCTCCAGCTCCAGCCCCATCCCATCTGGCGGCTCGACGGCGACCAGCTCCGGGCCGACCTGCCCCTCAGCCTCGACGAGCTGGCTCTGGGGGGTGAAGTCACTGTGGCCACGCCCGATGGGGAGGCCACGGTGCAGGTGCCGCCGGGAATGAGCGTGGGCCGCAGCCTGCGGCTCAAGGGCATGGGCTGGCCGCTTAAGCAGGGGCTCCGTGGCGACCTGCTGCTCAGCCCGGTGCTCAAGCTGCCTGAGAACCTCAGCGATCAGGAACGGCTGTTGCTGGAGCAGCTCAGGCAAGCCCGCAGCGCCGATCCACGCCAGGGGTGGATCGGAAACGCCAGGCTGTGAGTCTGCCAGTTCTTTTGATGGCTTTAAAAGAGAGGTGATTACCAGATCTTAATCAAGTCCATCTACTGTTTGCCGCATCCACGCAGCAGTTTGCGGTTCATGCGAAGAAAGCAATCGGCGGGTATGTCCTTCGCCAACTCGGTGTCCCGCCTGAGAATCTGGATCATGATGGCGGTTTTGCTGGGTGCCATTGGTTTGTTTCAGGCCAGTTCGGCGCAAGATGCGATTGCCCTCAACAATCAGGACCTCCGCAATGTCGACACTACAGCCATCCAATTTGAGCATCGCAAGCCGAAGGTTGTCAGCGATCTACAGCGAACCATCGATACCGGTATGCACATCAAAAATATCTACCAGCTGAATCTCAGGGACAAGACATTCTGGGCTGATGGTTGGTACTGGATTAAATGGCGTCCAGAGATTCAGAGGACCATTGCAGCTGATAAAATTCCGCTAGATCAGATTATGGAGTTCACCAATCAGATCGAGACAACCAATATGGTCACCGATGTAGACACCTCAGAACCAGTGAAGCTCGACGATGGCCGTCTTTATCAACTCTTTCGCTTTTCAGGCCATTTTTATCTGGATGATCTCAACCTGGCACGTTTTCCCTTCTATGACATGAACTTACCGATCACCATGGAAACCAGGCCAGATGCACTCTCCTGCTACGAAGGAGGTCCCCCCTGTGTTTCTCTGCTGCCGGATAAGGATGTATCCAACACGCTGATCGGACAATTTGCTAGTATCAATGGTTATGATTTGGTTGGTAGCTTGGTGAAGCAATTTTTACATCAGTACAACACAACTTTCGGAGTTGGCAACCCTTCTGCTTTTCCGTCGATCGATTTCGGAATTATTTTTAGAACAAACTTCGGCTCCGCCTTTGGGCAATACATTTTGCCTTTGCTTGTTGTTATTGGTATTGTAATTGCCTCGCCAAGCTTGCCCAGCTCGCTCGGAGATTCCCGGCTGGCTATTCCCAGTACAGCGCTACTCACGTTGATTTTCCTGCAACAGAGCTACCGCGCTGACCTGCCAGCTCTTTCGTATATGACATATCTTGATTTTCTTTACATCTACGCATATCTTCTCTCGGTCGTTTTCTTCCTGCTCTTCTGCTGGGGAAACGTTTATTATAACAATGCAAGTGAGGGTGCTGAGGCGCTTGCTGCACAGAACATCGACCGCATCGATTTGAGATTCCAGATCGCCGCCTTGATCTCCCTGGCTTTACTGGCATCCCTGGCGTATCTGCTCCTCTAGGCAGGCACCAAGAAGCCTCTCGATAGGATCAGTCCCAGTCCCATCAGGCCTCATGGAGCTCACCTACCGTCCCCGCCGGCTGCGGCGCACGCCGGCCCTGAGGGCCTTGGTGCGGGAAAACCACCTCGCCGCCGGCGACTTCATCTATCCCCTCTTTGTGCACGAGGGGGCCAGCATCGAGCCGATCGGCGCCATGCCGGGTGCCAGCCGCTGGAGCCTTGAAGGGCTGGTGGACGAGGTGGGTCGCGCCTGGGATCTGGGCATCCGCTGCGTGGTGCTCTTCCCCAAGGTGGCCGATGGCCTCAAAACCGAGGATGGCGCCGAGTGCTTCAACGAGCACGGCCTGATCCCGCGTGCGATCCGGCGGCTCAAGGAGGTGCACCCAGCCATGGCGATCATGACCGATGTGGCCCTCGACCCCTATTCCTGCGATGGCCACGACGGCATCGTGAGCAGCGACGGGGTGGTGCTCAACGATGAGACGGTGTCGATCCTCTGCCAGCAGGCCGTGGCCCAGGCCCGTGCCGGCGCCGACCTGATCGGCCCGAGCGACATGATGGACGGCCGGGTCGGCGCGATCCGCGAAACCCTCGATGAGGAGGGCTTTGAGCACGTGGGCATCATCAGCTACACCGCCAAGTACGCCTCCGCCTACTACGGCCCCTTCCGCGAGGCTCTCGATTCGGCCCCCCGCGCCAACGCAGGCAAGCCGATCCCGAAGGACAAGAGCACCTACCAGATGGATCCGGCCAACGGCCGCGAGGCGATCCTCGAGTGCCAGCTTGATGAGAGCGAAGGGGCCGACATCTTGATGGTGAAGCCTGGCCTGGCCTATCTCGACATCATTTATCGCCTGCGTCAGGAAACCGAGCAGCCGATCGCCGCCTACAACGTGAGCGGCGAATACGCCATGGTGAAGGCGGCAGCAGAACGCGGCTGGATCAATGAACGGGCCGTCACCCTCGAAACCCTGCTCTGCTTCAAGCGGGCCGGCGCCGATTTGATCCTCACCTACCACGCCTGCGATGCGGCGACCTGGCTGCGGCAGGGTTGAAAGAGTTCGGCCGGCGATGGCGTTCGGTCGGTGGCCGCGGTGGCTTGATCTTGGGTGGGTCGTGGTTGCCCCCGTGCTGGCTACCGCTGCTTAACTGGCCCTGATCACCGCCCTGGCCCAATCCAGCGGCATCGGCTATTTGCTGTTTCCCGAACTGGGGCCCTCGGTTCGGTGGGTTTTGCGGACCCCCGCGGCAGCTGGGTCCGCCCGTCGATGCCTGGCCCTGCTGCCCTTGCTTGATCCCCACGCTTCCAGCGGATCTGCTGGTGGAGCCCTTCAGACCCGCATCAGCGCCCGAGACCCGGCCGCCCGAAGCCCGCACCTGGCAGCACCCCGGCGCCGGATGCCGGCACACCAACGCCATCTCGGATCGGCTGGGCCTGGGCGGGGGCCACTCCGGCGATGCCGGCCCCACTCAGGGCGATGGCCATCAGGAGAGGGGGGGAGGTCCGGGTAATCAGGGAGCGGGCCATGGCAGGGGGTGGGTGGTGACTCCTCCATCGTGGGAACGGAACCCCGTCATGGCCGCCGGCGGAGGATGTGAAAAGAGAGGCTTTATCGTTGAGATGAGGCTTTGCTGAGATCAGCCTTCGAACGTGCTGGCCGCCAGGGTCTGTTGAGGAGCGATTGAGGCCAACCCTTGGCTCTTCTCCCTAGACGGCGTTCCCGCCCCTGCCGCCCCGCCGGCAGCCCTTCAGTGGCTCGTCGGGTGGGTCCTGGGGCAATCGCCAGTGGCTCCCGTTTCCGGGCAGGGCCGCTCACCATCACCAGCCCATTGCGGGAGAATGGCCGCAGTGAACCTCTCCGCCATGGCCCCGGCCGCTGTCCATCGCCTCGGCCACGTAGCCCTTCGGGTGGCCGATATGGAGCGGGCCAAGGCCTTCTACAAGGCCCTCGGTCTTCAACTCACCTGGGATGCGGCCGACTGGGCCTACCTGCAGTCGCCGCTCACCGGCGATGGGGTGGCCCTGCTCAGTCCGGAGTACACCGCGGCTGGTCCCCACTTCGCCTTCCACTTCGAGAACCGCGAGGCCGTGGATGCGGTGCATGCCCAGTTGGTGGCCAGCGGTTACCCGGTGGGCCCGGTGCACGACCATCGCGACGGCACCGCTTCCTTCTATCTGCAGGATCCAGAGGGCAACTGGCTGGAGATCCTCTACGAACCCCCCGCCGGCATCCCCTCCAACCAGGGCGGCGCGGCGATTTCTTCCCTCACCCCCGCGGCGAGCGAGCAGGGGTGAGCACACGGGTGGAAGGGGGCGTGATCGAGGGCGGCGGCGCTGAGCTGCTGGCGATGGCGGCCGGGCCTGACGGCAGTTTGGCGTCTGCTGCCGTGGCCCCCAGGCTCGAAGGGCTGAACGGGGAGGTTTCGGCTGCGGCATCCACGCGACTGGATGGCGACGGCGCCGCCGCCATCGCCGCCGAAGCCCTCGACCTCCTGGAGTGGCCCCGCCTGGCGGGTCATGTGGCCGGCTTCGCTAGCACCGCTGCGGGTGAACGCCATTGCGCCGTCCTGCCGCTGCCGTCCAGTTGCGGCGAGAGCCGCACGCTGCTGGCCGAAACCACCGAGCTCCTGGGCCTCGATGGGGTGCTGGAGGGGGGCCTGAGCTTCCGCGGCGTGGCGGACATCGCCGCCACCGTGCTCCGCTGCGTCAAGGGCGGCGTCGCCGGCGGTGAGGCCCTGCTGGCGGTAGCCACCACCCTGGCGGCGGCCCGGCGGCTGCGGCGTCAGATCGAGGACGACAGCCTGCGGCCGGTGACCTCGGCCCTGGTGGCCGACCTGCGCACCCTGCCGGAGCTGGAGCAGCGGCTTCACTTCGCGATCGAGGAGGGGGGCCGGGTGGCCGACCGCGCCAGCGCCGAGCTGGAGGGTCTGCGGCGCCAGCTGCAGGGTGTGCGCGCCGAGCGCCGTGAGCGCCTGCAGGATCTGATCCGGCGCTGGGGCAATCTGCTGCAGGACACGGTGGTGGCCGAGCGCAACGGCCGGCCGGTGCTGGCGGTGAAGGCCGGCGCGGCGTCCCAGGTGGGCGGCATCGTGCACGACAGTTCGGCCTCGGGCAGCACCGTGTTCGTGGAGCCCCAGGCGGTGATTCCCCTGGGCAACCGCATCCGCGAGCTGGAGGGAAGGGAGCGGGAGATCGAGGAGGAGATTCTCCTGGAGCTCAGCGGCCTGGTGGGGGATGAGTCCGCGGCCCTGGAGCACCTGCAGGCGGTGCTGGTGCGGCTCGATGCCGGCGTGGCGCGGGCCCGCTATGGCGCCTGGCTGGGGGCGGTGCGGCCAGAGTTGGAGGCCGACCCGGCGGCTCCCTTTGAGCTCCGGGAGCTGCGCCATCCGCTGCTGCTGTGGCAGGAGCGCCGCGAGGGCGGCCGGCCCGTGGTGCCGGTGAGCCTGCGGGTGGAAGCGGAGCTGCGGGTGGTGGCGATCACCGGCCCCAACACCGGCGGCAAAACGGTGACCCTTAAGAGTCTGGGGCTGGCGGCCCTGATGGCCCGGGCGGGACTTTTTCTGCCCTGCAGCGGTACGCCCCGTTTGCCCTGGTGTGGCCAGGTGCTGGCCGACATTGGCGATGAGCAGTCGTTGCAGCAGAACCTCTCCACCTTCAGCGGCCACATCCGCCGTATCGCCCGGATCCTGGAAGCGCTGGGCGCCAGGAGCGGCGTTTCGAACCCCCAGGGCGCCTCCTTGGTGCTGCTCGATGAAGTGGGCGCCGGCACCGACCCCACCGAGGGCGCAGCCTTGGCGGCGGCCTTGCTGAGGCAGTTGGCGGAGCGGGCCCGGCTCACGGTGGCCACCACCCATTTCGGCGAGCTCAAGGCGCTCAAGTACGCCGATCCGCGCTTCGAGAACGCCTCGGTGGCCTTCGACGTGGAGACTCTCTCGCCCACCTATCACCTGCAATGGGGCATCCCTGGCCGCAGCAATGCCCTGGCGATCGCGGCCCGCTTGGGGCTCGATCACCGGGTGTTGGCGGCCGCCGCCGAGCAGCTGGAGGCGGCTGGCGAGGGCGAAGGGGGCGGCGTGAATCGGGTGATCGAGGGGCTGGAGCAGCAACGACGCCAGCAGCAGGAGGCGGCCGAGGCCGCGGCGGTGGTGCTGGCCCGCACCGAACTGCTCCATGAGGAATTGCTGGCCCGCTGGGAGCAGCAGAAGGAGCAGAGCGTCGAGCTGCAGGAGCAGCGCCGCCAGCAATTGGAGCGCTCGATCCGCGAGGGCCAGGGGGAGGTGCGCCGCCTGATCCGCCGCCTGCGCCGCGGTGCTGCCGATGCCGACCGCGGCGATGGCCGCAGCGCCGGCGAGGTGGCGCGCCAGGCGGGCCAGCGGCTCAAGCGTTTGGAGGCCGAGCACCGGCCCCAGCCCCAACGGCGCGAGCACGCCGGCTGGCGGCCGGCGGTGGGGGACCGGGTGCGGCTGTTGGCCCTGGGCAAGGCCGCTGAAGTGCTGGCGATCTCAGCCGATGGCCTGGAGCTCACGCTGCGCTGCGGCGTGCTGCGCAGCACCGTGGCGCTTTCGGCGATCGAGGGCCTGAACGGCGAGAAGCCCGCCCCGCCGGCGCCGCCGCCGGTGACGGTGCGCAGCCGCCGCGCCCCCGGCAGCCGCGGTCCCCAGGTGCGCACCGAGGCCAACACCGTGGATGTGCGCGGCCTGCGGGTGCACGAGGCCGAGGCGGCGGTGGA
>Ga0114981_10002451_pt1 | contig 11959 bp, 13 predicted proteins | sample S_140806_MF_Meta_FD_87028 | JGI IMG/M metagenome (GOLD analysis project Ga0114981, IMG submission 87028) | Freshwater microbial communities from Lake Simoncouche, Canada to study carbon cycling - S_140806_MF_MetaG | ecosystem: Environmental > Aquatic > Freshwater > Lake | place: Lake...
ACATCCAAGGTGGAAATATTGAGATCTCTGGCCGTCCATTCTTTCTAGATGGTATTTGGCTTGGCGCAGATGGTGAAAATTACATCACTGGTTTTGATGCTCTAAGCCGGGAGGGAATTTTCTCTGAAGCGGGCATTCTAAATTATTGGCCCGCAGGTTATCCGCTCTTCATCTTGTTTTTGTCTATTCTTGGCCAAAGCTGGGTTCTAACGATTTTAGCGATAGTGCAGTCTGCGATATTTTCTTGGGCAACCCTTACCTTTGCCACACAAGTAACAAGGACTAGATTAAGGAATTTTTCTTACTTTGTATTTTTACTAATTCTCCTAAATCCAACACTTTCATTAAGCTCACTTACCGTTGGCTATGAAAGTTTAGGAGCCTCTGGATTTTTAATATCTCTTGCACTAATTATTCAAGACCTAATTGAAAAAAATGAAAGTAAATTTAAGTGGAGGCTAATAATTGTTTCGGCAATTTTTGGATTTCTAACATTTATTCAGCCAAGGCTAGTGCTATCTGGCGTGCTTATTGTTTTTTTCTGGCTAACAGTTAGGAAGGGATTCAAGCTCACATTAGCTTTATTGGCAGGAAGTTTAGTGATAACTCTTTTTTTCCCAGCAACATTGGTATTTCGAAATAACCAGGCAACTGGAGTTAATACTATTTCTAATAATTTGGGTAACACAATGAATTTGGGGGCGGGAGATAAAGCTACTGGGGGTTATAACAGTAAAGATAAAGGTGTTGACTGTAATATCGAGAATAGAACTGACAATGATTTAGTTAAATGCGTTTTGAAGTGGTACGTAAAAAATCCGAGCAAATCCCTAAAGCTTTTCTACAATAAATCCATATATTTTTGGTCGCCTTGGTTTGGACCAGAAGCTAATGGGACTATGGCAAGAAATCCATGGTTAAAAATTAGTCCATTAAGAAATATCACATCCACGCAAGAAGGTGTGGATTTAGTTTATGGAGGTTTTGGAAAATTACTCTCCTGGATTTGGTTACTTTCCGGAATCGTACTATTACTCAATGGTTTTAAGTTTCTATGGCAACAAAAATCTCTTGAGCGCTTTATCGCAAGTCTGGCCATGATCGCTATTCTTACAAATTGGCTGATTTCACTTATTTCAATTGGCGATCATAGGTTTCGTATACCGATAATGGGGATGAGTCTTTTCTTACAGGCCATCGGCATAAAGGCTTTGTTTAAAGGCAAAAGGCCTCTGATGGTTGACGGCCCGCCTTTGCGATAATCTACCCTTCTGACAGAACTTAGATATTGAAGGAGGCCCCATCTATGGGACGAGGCCGATCAAAAGCTAAACACACCAAGGTAGCAAGAGATCTTAAGTACTCAAATCAGGAGATGGATCTAGAACGACTTACTAAGGAATTGCACGGAGAGATTGGCAAAGAGAATGGTTTTGATGAACAGGATCCATACTCCGATGCAAATGATAATTCTCGAAAGTAATTAGGCTATGCGGCCAACTCCTTATGTTGCCTCACTTAGAGTGTATGAACCAATTACTGCTTTTCAACCAGATGATCAACATCGTTGGGAACAAATTGCAGTTCAAAGCGCAACTGGTTGGGATGAGCAGCAAAGGGCTTTAAGTAGGTTAATCACTACAAAATCTGTAACTACTAAGCCAGATGGCGCTCATGTATTAGAAATTGAGGGCAAGAAATATGTCGCGCCCTGGTCAACAAGTGCAAGGTGCTGGGCAGCTTTAGAAGATTTTAAGTCCGTGATACCAGCAACAATTGTTCAATACTTTTTACCCCAAACCTTTGTGGATTCCATAACTTCAAACTCTGAAATTATTGAGGATAAGGTCTCTCATATAATCTCTGCTACTTGGAGTATTCCACCTCGTTGGTTTGCTTTATTTGAACCTTCAGATCGCATGCGAGGTGAGAACAATGATGGCCCTTACACAATTTTGCGCACATCCATCGAAAATGCTAAACAAAGATGTTTATTTGCTCACCAATCAGTAGCAACTGCATTTGGAAGTGGACCAATTGAGCAAGAAATTGCTGATCTCTTAGCCTGGCTTTCTATCTTTGATGACAAATCAATTATCGAATGTGATTACGGTGGGCTTGCGGTGTATCTTGAAAAATCCCTAGTTGAAAACGGACAGCCTGGATTAAATGCAGACACTTCAATTGAGGATGTCGCTAGGTCATTGGCTGGCCTTGCTGCAGGTGATGGTGCATTAGCGGGGCAGGGCTACGAGCGGCTGGTCACTCGCTGGCGCCGTGTTTCTGCTTTTGAACAGGCAATGTAAGTCGACACTTTCCAATTAATGGCAAAACCACAATACTTGCCCCATAAGGTACTAAAAAGACATTTCTCCTTGAGTCGATAGGTGGCCCATATTATGGAACAAGAGGTCTTATTGACTCCCTCTGAAGTGGCTGCTTTATTTCGAGTTGACCCAAAGACTGTTACCCGATGGGCTAAAGCCGGCAAGTTAACTTCGATAAGAACTTTAGGTGGTCATCGAAGATTTAAAGAATCTGAGGTTAAATCGCTTTTGATTTCAATCTCCAGCCCAGCAGCAAAGATTGGTGGAAATTAAATGGATGAAAGTAAGAGTAAGTCTGATATTGCTAAAGCAAAGATGCTTGAAGCACTAGCTAAAAAACAAAAAGGAAGCCAGAGTGGAAAAACCTCTGGACCAACATCGGGATCAAAGGTAGGTGCCGGACAGACTGGTGGTGCTGCGCCAAAAATGCATAGACGTAAATCTGGTTCAGCGTAGAATCCCAGCCAAAATATGGGCATTACTAATCAAGAGTACTTTTTGCTGTTTGCACTCACATATCTATTGGTAGGTGGGCTCACTCCAATAATGAGGCGCATTGCAATTGCAACCGATGTAGTTGACAGACCTAACTCTTCACATAAATCTCATAAAAAACCCGTTCCTTATTTAGGTGGAGTTGCCATAATTATTGGAGTTATATCAATTTCATACTCTGCCTCATTATTTTCAAACTTTACTTCCAATACTTTTTGGCTGGCAACATCTGTATTAGGTCCAGCCTTGGCGCTCGGACTTATTGGGCTTTGGGATGATGTTAAAAATTTAAAGCCACTTCCAAGATTTATAGTACAAAGCCTTGCTGGAGTTTTTACAGCAGCGGTTTTGGTTGTGACTGAAACAGTCGGGAATCCAACTGGATCGAAACTTTTTGATTCAATATTTACAATTTTGTGGGTTATTGGAATTTGTAATGCTGTTAATTTCTTTGATAATTTAGATGGTGGTGCAGCTGGGACAGTCGCAATCTCATCCATTGCTCTGGCATATTTAGCCCTTACAGGCGACCAATATTTAGTTTCAGCGCTAGCGACTGTGACTGCTGGAGCAACACTTGGTTTTCTTGTTTGGAACAAGAGTCCAGCAAAAATTTATATGGGAGATGCAGGAGCACTATTTTTAGGATTCATAATTGCTGCATTAACAATTAGATTACAGCCAGAAGTGGGTTCAAATATAATTTCATTTTTTGTTCCTATTTTTATGATAGCAATTCCAATTTTGGATACTTCAGTTGCAATTACATCTCGGATCCGGAGACATTTGTCGCCATTTCAAGGTGGTCAAGATCACCTATCACATAGATTAATACGCAGAGGATTTTCACGAAGGACAACTGCTTTCATTCTCTGGGGTTTAACGGCGATTTTTTGCATCACAGGTATGGCATTATCAGTGTTGAATGCTTCCGTTGGGAATGTGCTGTTGCTTGTATCTTGTCTCTTTTGGGCACTTTTGTATCATAAGTTCTTAAAGCTCAAAGATTTTTAAGTTTTTCTCTTAAATACTAAGTGATTCAAGACAAAATAATTTACCGGAACAATTATAAGTAAGGGAGCAAGCTTTGCAATTTTGGCATCAACACTTAAAGCAATCAAAGATTTAATAATAGAAGATGACATAAACCACCAAAAAATCAAGTTAACCAAATATCTAATCCCAGATTTTGTATAGTTCAGATCGCTTTTAAATGTCCATCGGTGGTGCGAAAAGTAATTGATAGAAGTCGCGACTGACGCGGAAATTAAATTTGAGAAAAAAACTGACCTAGACCAGCTGTATAATGAAATAAATATTAAGTAGTCAATTAGCGTTGTGGATAATCCAACTACAGCCCAACGAAACATCGAGGGATCAAAGTATTTATTCTTTAGTGCTCTTGTTATTGATTTCACTGGTTCCTACTCGTTTGAATGGTGGTGGCTGAGGCCGGGATCGAACCGGCGACCTAACGATTTTCAGTCGTTCGCTCATACCAACTGAGCTACTCAGCCAACTAAAGTGCTAACTAGCACTTTGCGACCCAGACGGGACTTGAACCCGCGACCTCCGCCGTGACAGGGCGGCGCGCTAACCAACTGCGCTACTGGGCCTTACTTTTCCATAATTAAAAGCAATATAAATATTGTGCGTCCCCAACGGGGTTTGAACCCGTGTTACCGCCGTGAAAGGGCGATGTCCTAGGCCACTAGACGATGGGGACATTAGAATGAAGCGTAACGGTTCACAACAAATGATCCAAATTTAACTTAAACCACTAGAGTTCGGAGCCAATATGATAGTCGTTCCGACTGATGCGGCTATATCAAGTGCGGCGCTAGCACTAAGCAAAGGTGCATTAGTCGCAGTTCCAACGGAAACCGTATATGGATTGGCCGCTGACGCAAGAAACTCACAGGCCCTACAGAGAATGTATTTGGTAAAAAATCGACCCAAAGAACATCCAGTAATTGTCCATATAGGTTCAATCGAATACTTAGATTACTGGACTAAAGAAATTCCTACCTACGCCATTCAACTTGCCAATACTTTTTGGCCAGGACCTATGACTTTAGTATTAAAAAAATCAAGACATGTAGATCACAATTTAACTGGGGGTCAGCAAACGATTGGCATAAGAATTCCAAAGCACGATGTCGCCAAACTTCTGTTTGATAGATTTCATGAATTAGGCGGTAAGGGTTTAGCAATGCCAAGCGCAAATCGATTTGGTGCCGTATCACCGACCGATGCACAGGCAGTGGTTAAAGAACTTAGAAACTATCTGGACTCATCAACAGATAAAATCCTTGACGGAGGTATTTGTGAAGTAGGTCTTGAATCAACAATAATTAACTGCTCAGAAGAAATTCCAGAAATTCTTAGGCCAGGAGCAATAACATTTTCAAAAATTAAATCTGTAGTGCCAATTTGTAAGGTAAAAAATCTCAGTCATTCCAATTTGAAATTTTCAGGAAATTACTTGAAACATTATGCCCCAAAAGCCAAAGTTGTATTTACTGGAAATCCAAATAAAGGTGATGGTTTTTTAGCCTTAATTTCCATAAGCACACCTAAAAATTGTATTCGCCTTGCTTCGCCAAAAAATTCAAATGAATTTGCGCAAATACTCTATAACTCATTTCGCAAAGCAGATGAAATGAAACTGAAGCAAATTTACGTAAAGTTACCACATGGAATTGGAATTGAAACTGCAATAATAGAGCGTGTCTATAAAGCTGCAGGTGAACAACTTTCATAATTACTTATCAATATCCTTTTATCTTCCGTTTTGGCCATTAAAAACTACGCAAAGTCTTGAATTGTTTTCCATCCAGGCTTTAAAGCATGCCAAAAAGAAGGCGGGTATATAACAATTCCAGCTTTATTAAGAACTGCCGCGCAATAAGATAAACTCGATCTGCCAATTAGTAAAAAATCTGAATTTGCCATAATTTCCAAAGCTTTTAATGGATCTCCACCATGAATGATTGATAAATTCTTAAACCTACAAAACTCTGAATTTTTAAAATCAAAAGGCTCAATAGTAGCCATTGAATTTGAGAAATTTACTCCGGCAGTTTTCCATTTTTCAATATGCTCATCCGGTGGTTGGTATTGAATTAAAGTTTCTGGAGAATCTGTTAATATACAAATTTCTATGGTTTTACCAGGATTACGTTCTGCTATTACCTCTAACAAGTTTGCGAAATATTTGTCTGAAAGCCATCTTCCTTCCTTGTTTGTAAATTGTGAGGAGGTCCCATTTCGGAAATGGATTGCAACGGTCAGCAAATTCTCATCAGGTTTATTAGCAGAAGACCTTAAGTTAATAAGAGAGTCCAAAGATTTATACCATAATGAAAAATTGTCAATAAGCGGATAGGGTAATTTTATTTTTAATAAAAATGTCTGACGGGTAGCAAAACTTTTTAAAATATAAAAAATTAATAGTTTCAAATCCAAATTTGAAACAATAATTATACGGTCTGGATTTTTTTCTAAGATGGGGTAATTTCTAAATTTATTAAAAATTTTATTCTCTAAAACATCAATATACCGTACTCGTTCAATCTTACTTTGAACTGGATCTAGCTGAGTCACTAAAAAATCTACAATCGGAGAATGAATGTAGGGAATATGCAGAGCGTGGCTAATTGATTTTATACCAAAGATTCTTTGCACTTGTGCACCAATGCCATCTTGGCAATCAAAATCATCTGCAGCATAAGTAATCATAACTTTTCTTATTCTAGGAAAAATTATAATGAACAAAAACTGAATTAATCGTGCGCTAAGAATCCGAAAATATTTTTTTATCATATTTAAAAATTTAGTATACATGTTAATTGTGGAATACATAACGTCATCATACTATGTAAAATATTTTGAGACAAAGAATGAATAAGATTTTAAAGCAGATTAAAGTTATGAGTGGTGTTATGAAAATATGAAGAAATTCTGTTAAACTCAAGCATGGAATATTCAAAAGAAGATTTTTCAAAAGAAATCAAAACGCTAAAAAACCAATTAAAAAAACACAAAGGTCCGGTAATGATCGATGTTGGTGCCAGCCGAGGAGCACCTTACTCAGTGGAATATTTAAGGACTTTTAAGAATTCTCTTGTGATTAGCTTAGAACCTGACTATGAATCATATTTGAATTTAAAGCTAATAAAAAGTAAATTAAGTTTAAAAAATCGGATTTGGGTTATCTTACCTATAGCTATAACTGCGGTCGAGTCTATTTCTGAACAAAAATTTTATTCATTCCGTTCGCCTAGTGATCCAGGATTAAGTTCATTACTCAAACCAATTGGTATTTATGGTGCTCAGAATATTGATGAAAGATCGGTTCTCACTTGTAGTCTTTTATATTTATGCAAATTTTGTGAGATAAGTTATGTGGACTTTCTAAAAATCGACACTCAAGGCAATGATCTTCAGGTACTAATCAGCCTCGATCAGTACATAAAAAATGTAGGATATATTCAAACTGAAGTGGGTGCAATCGGATATTACGAAGAAGCAGCTCCTATGGAAGTTATTGAAAGATTTATCAAAAAATTCGACTTTCAATTGATTCGAGAAATTAGTAATAAACAAGGTGCCATAGAAGATCATATATACTTTAATAGGAAGTTTATATCTAACTATAAATTCCCGTTTCCCTTGCTACCTTTTTTGTTTATTACAAATATTGGATTACGCAATTTCTTAAAGTTACAATCAAGAGATAAATTTTTTTGGATTGTTTATGCTAGACAAAGGTATTTTCAAATTTGGTTGCCAATACGAAGAAAACTATTTTTAGTGAGGCAAAGGCATAAGTTTTAGTTATCTTATGCGAATTCAAGAATGATTTAGGTATACACAAGCAGATAATTCTAGTTTTAAGTTGTTTTTGATTAAAAGAATCTGGATAATTCTTGAAATTTGGAAGCAAAGATCAGTGATCGGTCAGATATCATTGAATTATAAATTAGGAGCAAATGTAGACATAGAGTGGTTTAAGCAAAAAGAAAGGTTGTAATTTATATAGCAAAAACTGCATTGAGTATTGTTGTTAAAAGATGCAATTATTTATGCCTTTTTCCTATTCTAAAATTGCGAGAGTTTAGTATTTGCACTTCCATTAAGCACGATTTAGAAGGATTTGCGCCACCTCAATAACTAAGGAATGATAGACTCATTAAGATTTAATAGCATGAGCCCGTAGCTCAGTTGGTAGAGCAAAAGACTTTTAATCTTTGGGTCCTCGGTTCGAGCCCGAGCGGGCTCACTTATCTTTTAAGTGAGCAATTACTTCCACGCTAATCAAGTTTCTTCTCTGATTTGGGGAAGATAAAAAGAAATAGACCAAGGTGTTTATTGCTTTGTCATACCAAATCAAAAAGTCTCTTCCGTAAAAAAAAAGGCTTTATTTCCTAGCTCTTTGGAATCGGGGGATCCCAAAAATTTGCCTCTATCTCATAAGTTTCCAATATTAGATGCTTGACTGCGTTTTTGAGGGACTCATCTTCTCTATTTAGATTTATAACTTCAACTTTATTGAGCATGTGGAGGTAGACTTCTGGCAAACATCAACAGAGTTTTCCAACTGATTTGTAACCTAAGCAAAGTTGAGCCCTGAGTAATTTAAAATAGAAGCATTAGTCCGGCGCTGATCATAAGCAGTGTAACAAGTTAGGATTAATTATTTTGAAATAGCAATTTATCAAATCAGTTATAACTGGTTTGGTACCGACTTTTGATAAGTAAAAGTGAAGTTGTCTGGGCGTTGCCTTCACTAAAAATAGAATTGAAAATATCCTAGATCTCGGCTTCGAAGAAAGATTGATGGTAGAAGAGTTTTTCTAAACCAATTGTCGGCGCATTTGATCTAGTTACATTTGAAATGTTAATGCAAAATGGAAAATCAAGTATGTGGATTCGCCAAATACTGCCTCCCATTCCACTATTAATTTAAGTAGTAAGTTTCCAGAGTCTGGAATTTCATTTGTGGCAGATGAAAGTGGATCTAATTTTTCAAAACGGCTCTGAATCTTTGACAGACTACTGCGCAAAGATTGCAATCTCTTATAATCTTTTTGCCTCGGAATTATTGAACAAACATATTGGTATCACACCACTAATAAAAAAAGAAATAACAGGTAAGCTTGCTAAATTAGACAAAAACCTGAAAGTTGTTTGGGTAATTACAGATCTCAAACTAAATGATACTCGAATTATAACAAAGTAGTTTGAAATCAATTTTAGCGCGGTCAATATCTTCTGAAATAATAAGCTCAAACGAGCTCACTCCAACATTATCAATCACCGGGAATAGAGTTCGGTAAGTATTTATATCCTTACCAAGGAAATTTGTTAGCAGTAATCGAATCAATGTTCCATGAGAAACAATCATAATTTCTCCTTCTATCCACCTTTTCGCAATTTGTAAAATTAATTTTTCTGCTCTTTTTAAAGCTATTTCACCTGATTCACCGGAAGGAAAGATAGTAGAGGCGGGGTGTGTTTGGAAATTTTCCCAAACTATTGGGTAACTTTGTTTAAACGCTTGTTTATTTAAACCCTCAATCAATCCAAAGTTAACTTCATTTAGGTTTATGTCAATCACCGGCTCCATCTTCAATTGATTAATTGAGGGACGTGCTGTTTCAATGGCTCTTGATAGTCCAGAAGTATAAATCTTAGAAATATTTTTTTTACTGGCCCATTTAGCCAGTTGAGAAGATTGATCAACACCCTTTTTTGTAAGTGCAATTTCAGTATGACCTGCATATCTATCCTCAATGTGCCATTCCGTTTCAGCATGTCTGATTAAATGAAATATCATCTGGCCATAATCCTAAATTATATTTTTTGCAGATATATTTTTCTCTACTGCTTGGCAAATAAAGTGATAAATAGGTATGTGTAATTCTTGAACCCTCGGTGTCTGATTTGTTGGCACTTCTATGAGAAAATCACAGTGCTGGAGTATTGCGCCTTTTGTGTTACCAGTCATTCCTATAGTAATCATACCCAACTCTCGTGCGGCCTGTAGTCCCAAAACTACAGACTTAGAATTTCCACTTGTTGAAATTCCCCAGGCTAGACCTCCTGTGCAGCCATGAGCTTGAATTTGCCGTTCAAACACGGAGTCGTAATTCACATCATTAGACCAGGCAGTAATCAATATTGGGTTTGAACTCAGACAAATTACATTTAATGATTTTCGATCAGCGTAAAATTTTCCAACTAGTTCACCAGATATGTGCAAGGCGTCAGCCGCAGACCCACCATTGCCAAAAACCAAAAGAGGTAAACCTTTTGACAGCGCCTTTGTAAGTTCAAGAATTACAGAATCTACTGTACTTTGAAGACTTTCATCACTGAGCATCTTTTCCAGAAGCTTAATTTGATCCGCTATTTGATTTTTCATATTTCCCTATTCATGTGAGAAGTAAACTATTTTTGAGCCTGTGTTATCAAATCGAAAAGGAACAAAAAGCTTATCTTTCAGCGATTCCTTAATCGCATCGTGTTTGTCTTCGCCTGCATAAAATAACATAAATCCACCACCGCCAGCTCCGAGCAATTTACCGCCAATCGCACCTTGCTTTATGCCTGCCTCGTAGATTTCATCAATAGCTGGATTTGAGATTTTGTTTGATAAGCTTTTCTTGATCATCCATTGAGTGTTCAAAAGTCTCCCAAAATCATCTAGATTTCCATTGCTGCGCAAAATAGAGAAAGCCTCGGTTGTTAAGCTTTGCATCTCCATCAATTCTTTAGATTTTGATGGAGTTTCATTTATCTGATGCACTGCAAGTGCGGGAGCAGATCTTGCAAAACCTGTAAAGCAAAGCAATAATTTGCTCTGCAATTCCAATAACCGAGATTTCTCTAGAATTATTGGATCAACTTCAAAAGTGTTTTCTGCTCCGAATTTTATTCGGTTAAAGCCGCCCCATGCAGCCGCAACCTGATCTTGTGAACCCACCGCCTCTCCAATCAAGTTTTGTTCTACATGCAACGCATTCATTGCTAACTCACGTTTAGTTGGCATGTAGTTTTGAAGCGCGTAAATCGCATGCAACATACCTACGGTAAATGTCGAGCTGGAGCCCAAGCCTGAGCCTGCTGGCAAATCAGAATTGTGGGCGATTTCAAAACCTGATTCAAGGCCTAATAAGAGCGCACATTCCCTGACTGATGGGTGTTGTATCTCTTGAACTGTTTGCGTTTCTTCAGTTTTGTAGTATCTAATTCTAAATTTGTAATCAAAAAATTTTGGGAGGTGTCTAATTGTGATGTAACTATACTTGTTAATACTTGTGCTTAAAACTTCTCCGCCGTTTTCAAGATACCATTTTGGATAGTCAGTACCACCACCAAAAAAAGAAATTCTAGTTGGAGTTCTGCAGATGATCATACTCTGAACTCCTCAGGTGAGGTATCTTCATATGTTTTCAGATACCAATCTAGAGTCAACTTTAGTCCATCATTCATACTTACCTTAGGACTCCAGTTAATTGCCTTGCTAATTTTCGATATATTTATCATTCTAATTGGAATCATCGTAGGCTTTGTCGTATCAAACGCTATCTCAACATTCTCATTATTACTTACCACTATTAGTTGGCTTAGTATCTCTTTGATCGTTACTGGAATACCGGAGGCAATATTGAAAATATCAAAGTTGCCAGAACTTTCAAATGCTTTTAACAATGCTTCAATAAAATCATCTATGAACAAGAAATCCTTAATATCCTCTCCATCTCCCCAAACCACAAAAGGATTTTCTTTCTCAGAAGCTTTTCGAATAAGAGCTGCAATGACTTTTGATTCGTTTCTCTTAAATTTGTCTCCTGGTCCGTATAGGTTTCCGGGTCTTACGATCAGAGTAGGCATTGGTTTACTTATTTTTTTTGCATACATTTCGCACATTAACTCAGAGAATCTTTTCATCCACCCAACGATGAAGTATTTCTCGAAGAACTCCCCAGTTACATCCTCTTCAGATACCGCAAAATCTGTAAGCGGATAAACTGTATTACTGCTAATGAAGCAAAACTTCTTTACCTCGTTTGCATAAGAGGCAGCCAGCATCTGGGAATTCATTATTACGTTTGGCGTCAAATGAACCA
>Ga0114981_10002452_pt1 | contig 11959 bp, 4 predicted proteins | sample S_140806_MF_Meta_FD_87028 | JGI IMG/M metagenome (GOLD analysis project Ga0114981, IMG submission 87028) | Freshwater microbial communities from Lake Simoncouche, Canada to study carbon cycling - S_140806_MF_MetaG | ecosystem: Environmental > Aquatic > Freshwater > Lake | place: Lake...
ATCTGGCCTGGTAGTAAAAACCTCCACTGTTCCGCTGCTATTTTGCAGTTCAAAAGCAATGGAACTACCTTCTGAACGCCCAATCCAATTGCGTTGAGCTTCTTTTATAGAATCTGTCCAATCTATAGTATCCAAACCATCTAGCAAACGTTGAGCGTAAGCAGTAATTCTCATGCTCCACTGTTTCATCAATTTCCGCTCTACCGGATAACCACCTCTTTCGCTAAGACCATCTTTTATTTCTTCGTTTGCCAAAACACTTCCTAATGCGGGGCACCAATTAACTATAGTTTCGCTCAAAAATGCCATTCGGTAATTCAACAACAAAAGCTGTTGTTCCTTCTCGTTCATGTTAGCCCACTGCTCTGCCGAAAAACGTTCTACTTCTAACGAAGAAGCTTGTACATAGGTGTTACCATTGCGTTTAAATTCTTCAATAAGCACATCAATGCCAAGGGCTTTGTTTGTTTTTAGGTCGTACCAAGAGTTGTACAGCTGCATAAAAATCCATTGCGTAAACCTGTAATAACTTGCATCGGATGTCCTTACTTCTCTGTCCCAATCAAAAGAAAATCCAATGTTATCAAGTTGTTCTCGGTATCTTTTTATGTTGTTTTGTGTAGTAATTTCTGGATGTTGTCCAGTTTGAATAGCATATTGTTCTGCTGGCAAGCCAAAAGAATCGTAGCCCATGGGGTGCAATACATTAAACCCTTTGGCTCTTTTATAACGACTAACAATGTCCGAAGCAATATAACCTAGCGGATGGCCAACGTGCAGCCCCGCCCCCGAAGGATAGGGGAACATATCTAATACATAGTATTTTGGCTCAGAGGAATCATTTTCTGCCCTAAAAGGTTTGGTTGTTTTCCAAAACTCTTGCCAATACTTTTCTATCTGCTTAAAATTATATTCCATTGTAATGCGATGATGTGTTTAAAAAAAATCGTGCAAATGTAACAATTAGGTATTACTTAAAAAGTAATTGGTTTATCCATTAAGTTAGCAAGTATAAATATTTCTTTCAAATAGCGGGGCTTGGCCCCAAACCCCATTTACTTTTTTGCCTTGATGCAAAAAAGTAAACAAAAAAAATCAAGGCTTAAAATTAAAATTGGACAAATTCTACATCAATTTTTTTCGCACCATCAGAGCCACTTCCAAGCTATTTCCAATGCAACGTTCGCTGATGGCTTTGCTCATGCCATCGCTAAAAAATTGATTTGATTTGTTAGCCAATTTTAATTTAATGCCAAGTTCTTACTTTGATAACTAGCCTTTTCATTCTCCTCCAGGGTAGAATGGTTAATCCAAATTAGTAAATAGTGATTGTTGGTAATTAATGTTGATAAAATTGAAAGGGGAGTAATCTTTGAGTAGTTTGCTGTAATACTTTTGCACTTAATGAATTTTAAAAGAATATTAATTTGGTTGATGGCTACTGTTATGCTGTTCTCTTTTGAGGAAAGCGTAAGAGCACACTATTATTCGCCACCAAAAAAGGGCAAACATTCCAAAAAGAAAAAATCTAAATACAAGCGTAAAAAAAAGGGAAAGAAAAAAACATACTCTGCTAAAGTTGTTTACAAACTACCTGTAGAAAAAAAGATTTACCCACAATCTAATTGGGCAAAAGAAGTGCTTAAAGAATTAACGTTGGAGCAAAAAATTGGCCAGTTATTTATGGTGGCAGCCTATAGCAACAGGGGCAAAGAACATGTAGATAATATTGTAAGTTTAATAGAAAATCAGAACATTGGCGGGTTAATATTTTTTCAGGGAGGACCTTATAGGCAAGCCAATTTAACCAACTATTACCAAAGTCTATCAAAAATTCCATTGCTAATTAGTATAGACGGCGAGTGGGGAATTTCTATGCGGTTAGACAGCACAATAAATTATCCCAAGCAACTAACACTAGGAGCTATACAGCAAGAAGAGCTTATCTATAAAATGGGAGGTAGGATTGCCGATGAATGTTCAAGAATAGGAATACATGTAAATTTTGCACCTGTTATTGATGTAAACAACAATCCTAATAATCCTGTAATTGGTTTTAGATCATTTGGCGAGGACAAAGAGAATGTGAGTAGCAAAGGCTTGGCCTACATGTTTGGCCTGCAAGACAACAACGTAATTGCCTGCGCCAAGCATTTTCCAGGTCATGGCGATACAGAAGTAGATTCTCATAAAGGCTTGCCAACACTATCTTTTGGAAAAGAAAGGATGGATTCTTTGGAACTGTATCCGTTTAAAGAGTTGTTTGAAGAGGGCTTGATGAGTGTAATGGCATCACATCTTAATGTGCCATTGTACGACACTGCAAAAAACGTTGGAGCTTCTTTGTCAAGAAACATGGTTACGGCTTTATTAAAAGACACCTTAAAATTTAAAGGATTAGTATTTACGGATGCTTTAGACATGAAGGGAGTAAGAAGTTTTTACAAACCCGGCGAAGTAGATTTAAAAGCCCTGTTGGCGGGTAATGATATTTTGGTGAACTCCGAAGATGTTCCTACGGCAATAAAACTAATAAAGAGTGCTATAGACAGTTGTTATATTTCGGTAGACGAAATAGACGAACACGTTAAAAAAATACTATTGGCAAAACAATGGGTGGGCTTAAACATGTATGAACCAATCGATTTAAAAAACCTAAAGGAGGATTTAAACGAACCAAAAGCACTGGCACTAAACAAATCTTTGTACAAGGCGGCACTTACACTACTTAGCAACAACAACATTATTCCATTAAAAAGATTGGATACATTAAAAATAGCTAACCTAATTATCAGCGAAACCAACACATCTGTTTTTGCCGAAACAGTAGAAAAATACACCTCTTGTTCCACATTTTTTTATTCGAACAAGCTGCCGCAAAACGGAAAAGATTCGATACTGTCTCAACTCAAAAACTATAATTTGGTGCTGGTGTCAGTAGAAAATTCAACTAGAAAAATAGAGAACAATTATAACGTAAATCCAGAAACAGTTAGTTTAATCAAAAACCTAAAAAAATCTTCAAAAGTTATTTTAAACTTAATGGCAAATCCTTACAGCTTATCTAAGTTTGCAGGTGCCGATTCATTGGATGCAATAGTAATGCCTTACGAAAAAAATGAACTAACGGCAGAGCTTGCGGCAGAGCTTATTTTTGGTGGGGTTGGAGCCGAAGGCAAACTTCCTGTAAATGCCTCTCCTCAATTTAAAATTGGAACAGGAATTAAACTCACCAAAACTACAAGACTTAGTTATGTGGAGCCCCAAGAAATAAATATAGAAAAAAAGTACATCAATAAAATAGATTCTATTGTTGCAAATGCTCTACAAGCAAATGCTTTTCCGGGATGCCAGGTTCTTGCCGCAAAAGATGGAAAAGTGTTTTTAAATAAATCCTATGGTTCTATTTCAAATGCAAGCACTACAGCCGTTAGCAACAAAAACATCTACGACATTGCGTCGGTTACAAAAGTTGCAGCATCAGCGCTATCGCTAATGAGGTTGTACGATGCAGGCGTTTATAACTTAGACGATACGTATTCTAAATATTTGCCCGAACTAAAAAATTCTAACAAAAAAGACTTAACATTTCGTGACCAACTTACACATCAAGGCAGGTTAAAACCCTATTTACCCTATTACCTTCAAACCATAGATAGCACGGGCCCAATAAATACAATGTATAAAAAATTTGCAGACAAAGATTATTCTATACCAATAGCCGATAGTTTGTATGCACTAAATTCTATTTCAGATTCGTTGTACAGCAAAATTATTACCACCTCACTTGAACCTCAAAAGCATTATTTATACAGTGATATGGGCTATTACTTTGCTAAAAAATTTATTGAAAAAGAAACGGGGAAAACCTTAGATAAATTCTCCCAAAGTATTTATTTACAACTGGGGATGAACAATACCAATTATACACCATTAAACTATTTTCCAAAAGAAAGAATAGCGCCTACCGAAAATGATTTGAGATTTAGAAAGCAACTCATTCAAGGATACGTTCACGACCAAGGGGCTGCCTTGCTGGGCGGTGTAGCTGGTCATGCAGGTGTTTTTAGCAATGCCAACGATTTAGCAAAATTGTTTCAAATGTATTTAAACCATGGAGAGTATGGAGGAGAAACAATTATAAAAAAATCTACATTGGCAGAGTTTACTCGGTGCCAATTTTGCAAAGAGGGAAACCGCCGAGGCTTAGGATTTGATAAGCCAGAACCTAATCCTAAAAAAGGAAGCCCGTGTAGCAGAAGTGCCTCTCTCGAAAGCTTTGGGCACAGCGGCTTTACAGGAACTTTTGCATGGGCAGATCCTGCAAACGGTTTAGTGTATATTTTCTTGAGCAACAGAGTAAACCCCGATGCCAGCAACAACAAATTAGTGGAGATGAATGTAAGAAGTAAGATTCAGGATGTGTTGTATGAGGCAATAAAAGAAAAATAGCTAAATTTTCTCAAACTCTTTTCTATTTTTGAACAAAATATTTAAAACATGTACGGAGCACTACAACAATTTTTGCAAACAGAATTGCAGAACATAGAACAACAAGGTTTATTTAAAAAAGAAAGAATAATTACGGGTCCACAAGGGGCAGATATAAAAGTAAGCACTGGGCAAGAAGTAATTAATTTTTGTGCCAATAATTATTTGGGATTATCGTCTCATCCCAAAGTGGTGCAAGCGGCAAAAGATGCCTTAGATACTCACGGTTTTGGCATGTCGTCGGTAAGGTTTATTTGTGGAACACAAGACATTCATAAAACTTTAGAAAGGAAAATTTCAGAGTTTTTAGGCACAGAAGATACCATTTTGTATGCTGCAGCATTTGATGCCAACGGTGGGGTATTTGAGCCATTGTTTGGCGAAGAAGATGCCATTATTAGCGACGAGTTAAATCATGCCTCAATAATAGATGGAGTAAGACTTTGCAAAGCTCAACGCTTTCGTTATAAAAATAACAACATGGAAGATTTGGAGCTACAATTAAAAAACGCTTCCAATGCTAGACATAAAATTATTGTAACAGATGGAGTTTTTTCTATGGACGGTTACATTGCCAATTTAGCAGGAATTGTGGAGCTAGCAGAAAAATACAATGCCTTAATTATGGTGGATGAATGCCATGCTTCGGGTTTTATTGGAAAAACTGGTCGTGGCACACACGAGTACAACAATGTAATGGGAAAAATAGACATCATTACTGGAACGCTAGGTAAAGCTTTAGGCGGAGCAATGGGAGGTTTTACATCTGGAAGAAAAGAAATAATAGAAATTTTAAGACAGCGCTCAAGACCATACTTGTTTAGTAATTCATTGGCACCTTCAATTGTAGGAGCCTCTATTGCAGTATTGGATTTGCTGAGCGAAACCACCGAATTGCGAGACAAAGTAATGAGTAATGCCTTGTACTTTAGAGAAGGTATGACAAAAGCCGGGTTCGACATTAAGCCGGGAATTCACCCCATAACTCCTGTAATGTTGTACGATGCAAAAATTGCCCAACAAATGGCAGCAGAATTATTAAACGAAGGAATTTATGTAATAGGTTTCTTTTACCCTGTAGTGCCCAAAGACAAAGCAAGAATTAGGGTGCAGGTTTCGGCAGCACACACCAAAGAACATTTAGACAAGGCAATTGCAGCGTTTACAAAAGTGGGAAAGAAATTAGGTGTAATATAATTTTACTCAAATAGATTAATTTTTATGAAGGATATTTTAAAAAAAATTACTTTATTTTTTGCTTTCTTTTTGATTAACTCATTATTTTCTTTTGCCCAAGAAGGTTCTTTAGATTTGAGTTTTAATTCAAGCGATTTTGGATATGGTTCAGGGGAAGGTGTAAACAATAGCGTAAATACCATTTCATTGCAGAACAATGGAAAAATTGTTTTTGCTGGTCAGTTCGATACATACAACTCTTTTAGTCAAAATAGAGCAGCAAGGGCAGAATCAAATGGTTTGATTGATCCCTCTTTTTCGGTTGCCGATGGATTTAATAATGTGGTAAGGGCAAGTGCTGTGCAAAGTGATGGAAAAATACTATTTGGTGGGGATTTTGGGCAATTTAATAATCAAGTTAGAAACAGAATTTTAAGATTAAATGCCAATGGTAGTATAGATAATACGTTTAATGCAGGAGGTGGTGCAGGAGCATCTGTTTTCGCCATTGCCATTCAGCCCGATGGAAAAGTAATTATTGGTGGTTCTTTTTCTTCTTACAATACCACTTTTATAAACTACATTGTTAGGGCAAATCCTAATGGTAGTGTTGACAACACCTTTTCTATTGGCACAGGCCCAAATAATAGTGTAAGAGATATTTTAATTCAACCTGATGGTAAAATAATAATTGCCGGTTTATTTACTTCTTACAATGGTAATCCAGCCAATAGAATTGCCCGATTAAACAGTGATGGCTCTTTTGATAATACTTTTAATATTGGCACAGGTGCCAACAATTTGGTAAATACTATAGCCATTGAACCCAACAATAAGTTGGTGATTGCAGGAAACTTTTCTTCTTACAACGGGAGTTCTATAAACAGAATAGCAAGGCTAAACCCAGACGGAAGTTTAGACAATACCTTTAATGTTGGAACAGGAGCAAATGCCTTTATCATAAAAATCTTGCTACAGCCCGATGGAAAAGTTTTTGCCTTGGGCGACTTTATTACTTTTAATGGCCAAAGTAGAAATCGTTATGCAAGATTAAATAACGACGGTAGCATTGACGAATCTTTCTTGATTACCTCCGGTGCAAATACTTCGGTGCTTTCTGCTGTATTGCAACCAGATGGAAAAATAGTTTTGGGTGGTTTGTTTGCATTAGTAAACGGCACAACAGCAAATGGTGTTGTTCGATTAAATCCAAACGGAAGCATAGATAATAGCTTTAATCAAACAAGTGGAGCTAATAATTTTGTGGAAGAATTAGCAGTTCAAAATGATGGAAAAATTTTAGTTGGAGGCAATTTTCAAGTTTACAATGGTGTTGACGTTGGATATTTAACTAGAGTCAATAACGACGGTTCAATTGATAGTACTTTTTCGGGATTCAGCGGAGTTAATGCACAAGTACAAGCAATAGCAATTCAACCCGATAATAAAATATTGATTGGCGGAGCATTTACGGCAGTAAATGGTATTACAAGAAATAGAATAGCTCGGCTAAATACCGATGGAAGTTTGGATTTGACGTTTAATATAGGAACCGGATTTGATGAGGTTGTTTATGAAGTAACACAGCAACAGGATGGAAAAATTTTAGTAGGAGGGAATTTCGTCTTTTACGATGGTAACTTAAGTAGAAGATTAATAAGGTTAAATTCTAACGGAACATTTGATAATACCTTTAATGTGGGAATGGGTTCGCCGGACATAGTTAAAAGTATAGTATTACGAACCGATGGAAAATTGATTATTTCCGGAGCGTCAACTTATAATGACACCATTATTAATGGAATTGCGGTGCTTAATGCAAATGGTTCAATTTACAACGGATTTACGTATCCTAGTAGTTCACAAGGAGGAATAGAAAAGGCAATACTTCAACCAAATGGAAAAATAATAGTATTGGGCTCTTTCTATGAATTTAATGGGCTAAATTCAGAATCAATAATAAGGTTAAATGAAGATGGCTCGGTAGACAACACATTCTCTTATCCAACAAATGTAAATAATCCAATTCTATCAGCAGCACTGCAGCCAAACGGAAAGATAATTATTGGCGGTGTTTTTACTAATTACAATGGCTCTTCACAAAATTATATTGCTAGGTTAAACGCAAATGGAACATTAGATAATACATTTATATCAGGGTCTGCTGCAAATGCTCAATTACGTGCAATAGCATTGCAAAACAACGGACAAATTATGATTGGAGCACTTTTTACTTCCTATAATGGAATAGGCAGAAACAGGATAGCAAGATTAAACAATTGTTCTGGCACAACCTTTTCTACCATTAGTGCAACTTCCTGCAATGCCTACACAGCCCCAAATGGAGAAGTGTTTACTAGTAGTGGCACATACAATGTAACCATTCCAAATTCTGCGGGATGCGACAGTGTAATTACACTAAATTTAAACATAAATTTACCAAGTTCTACAACAATAAATCAAACAGCATGCAATAGCTTTATTGCTCCTAACGGAACAACATTGACGAACTCTGGCACATACAACTATACTTTTATTAATAGCAATGGTTGTGATAGCTTGGTTCAATTAAATCTTACTATTGTTAATTCTTCACAGAATATTATTTCGGCAAATGTTTGCAATAGCTATACTGCCGCAAATGGCGAGGTATATGCCACTTCCGGAATATACACTCAAAACTTTACCAATGCTGCCGGTTGCGACAGCACACTCACGCTTATTCTTGAAATTAATTATTCCGCAACAAATACGATAAATGCTACCGGCTGCACTAATTATATAGCTCCTAACGGACAAACCATTACGCAGGAAGGAACATACACAGTTACTATTCCTACATTTTATGGTTGCGATAGTGTAATTACAATTAGTTTAACTTTAGGAGCAATAGACACTACTGTAAATATTTTTGCCCCCGGTTTTCAAGCAAATGAATCGCAAGCAATTTACCAGTGGTTAGATTGCGATAATAATTATGCTCCTATTTCCGGCGAAGTAAATCGTGAGTTTTTCCCCAACTCAACAGGCAATTATGCTGTTCAAATTTCTAAAAACGGATGTGTTGATACTTCTGAATGTTACACTTATTTACCTGTAAACTATACAGAAAGAAAAATAAATTCTGCTTTTTTGTTGTTTCCAAATCCTACCAATCATACAGTTTTTTTAAAAACGCCACCCCTTGCTGAAATCAAACAAATTGTAATAACAGACTTTCTTGGCAAATCCGTTAGCACAATTAATGTACAAAACCAAGAAATAATTGCGATTGATGTTTCTAATTTAGAAAATGGAGTTTACTTTATTGATGTTTTAAATTTGGAAACACCTCAAAAGTTTCGTTTTGTAAAACACCAACATTAAAAATTAAAAAGAAAACTAATAACCTAGTTCTTTTTTATTTACTTTTACAACTTGATTTGTAGCTTTTTACAATCATGTAATTAATGAAAGTACCCCTTTGTAATAGTAAACAAGTTGAACAAAAAGTTCTGTGCTTTTTTGTTGCACTACTTTTATTATCAAATTATTCTTGTAAAACAAACAAAAATACAACACTTCCCAGCACTCTAAATCCACTTGCTGAAATTAATCTTGGTCCATTAGATACGGTATTTACTGAGGCACCATACCAGGCAAGCAACAAAAGAATAAACGATATTTTGCACACCAAGTTAGAGCTAAGTTTCGACTTAAAAAACAAACAATTATTGGGCATAGCAACACTAACTATGAAACCCTATTTTTCGCCAGCAAGTTCTTTGCAGCTCAACGCAAAAGGTTTTGAAATAAAAGAAATTGCTATGCTTTCGGGCAACATAAAAACCAAACTAAAATACATATACGACAATAAAATTCTAACGATAGATTTAGGGCGTACGTTTAAAAGAACAGAAAATTATACCATTTACATAGATTATATTGCCAGGCCCGAAAGCCTCGAAAAATATGGCTACGAGAGCACAGAACTTGGTTTATATTTTATAAATGCCGATGGAAGTATTCCTCACAAAAGAACTCAAATTTATACGCAAGGAGAAACTGAAGGTAGTTCATGCTGGTTTCCAACAATAGATTCTCCCAATGAAAAATTCACCCAAGAAATTTCAATTACGGTTCCCAAAAAATTTCTTACGCTTAGCAATGGATTGTTGGTTTGGCAACAACTAAATTCCGACAGCACCAGAACCGATACGTGGAAACAAAATTTGCCGCATTCTCCTTATCTTACTTTTATGTGTGTTGGCCAATATGCAGTGACAAAAGATGTTTACAAAGACAAAGAAATTAGCTATTACGTATATCCCGAATACGAAAAATATGCCAAAGATATTTTTGGAAAAACACCCGAGATGATGGAATATTTTTCAAAAATTTTGGGCATAGAATATCCTTGGGAAAAATATTCGCAAGTGTTTGTTCAGGACTATTTTTCTGGAGCCATGGAAAATACTTCTGCAAGTTTGTTTGGAGATTTTGCTCAAAAAACATCAAGGGAACTTTTAGATGATAACGACGAAGACTTTATTGCACACGAACTTTTTCATCAATGGTTTGGAAACCTAGTAACATGCGAAAGTTGGGCAAACACTACTCTTAACGAAGGCTTTGCTACTTACGGAGAGTATTTATGGTTTGAATATAAATATGGAAAACAAAAAGCCGACGAACACCTTTATCAAGATTTACAAGAATATTTTGCCGAAGTCGAAAATGCTCCCAAAGAATTAATACGCTACACTTATTTGTCAAAAGAGGATATGTTTGACTCACATTCTTATCAAAAAGGAGGACTTGTATTGCACATGCTTAGGAACTATGTGGGCGACGAAGTTTTTTTTGCTGCTTTAAATTTATACCTCGAGAAAAATAAATTTTCAACCACAGAATTTCATCAGCTAAGATTAGCTTTTGAAGAAGTAAGTGGCGAAGATTTAAATTGGTTTTTTAATCAATGGTTTTTAAAGGCAGGTCACCCCAATATCTCTGTTTCCTACCTATACAATGATACATCAAAAAGTTTAACTCTAAATGTATTTCAAGAGAATGCCGAAAAAAATAATATTTATAAAATGCCTACTGCTATAGATATTTATGTAAAAGGAAAAAAAGAGAGAATGAACGTAGTAATAGAAAAACAAAAAGAAACATATACGTTCTCCGTTCCTCAAACACCTGATTGGGTAAATTTTGATGCCGAAAAAATTCTTATTGCTGAAGTAAGCCAAAAAAAATCGGTTGCAGAATGGATCTACCAATACAACAAATCAATGTTGTTTGCCGATAAAATGCAAGCCCTTACTAATTTAAACACCTATATTGAATTACCGGTTGTTCAAGAATTGTTTCTTAAAGCAATGAATGATGCATTTCCGGAAATAAAAAAATACGCCATTAAACAGTCTGGAATACTTGTAAAATATACAGATACAAAACTTAAGCAAGTGCTTATAAAACTTGTGCAAAAAGATGAAAATTCTCAGGTGAGAGCAGAAGCAATTGTTGCATTGGGAGAAAACTATATCTCTAATGATTTATTAAATGTGTATAAAAAATCTTTGGAAGACAAATCCTATTTGGTGCAATCAAAAACCTTACAAAACATCTATTATTACGACAAAGAGTTAGGAATGGATTTTTCTAAATCGTTTGAAAAAGATTCTTCTATTGCTATTATCACCGCTTTGGCCCAAATATATGCCGAGTCTGGAACTGCAAACGAAAATAATTTTTTTGTTGCCAATGCTAACCGTTTTAAGGATGGCGATAAATATACTTTTGCCAAACAGTATTCTAAATTTTTGCTCAACAAAAATGACAGCTTAATAAACAATGGTTTGTTGTTGCTAGAGAATGTGGCAACCCAAGATAAGTTGTGGTACATAAGATTAGCAGGGTTTAATGGAATTAACGTTTTAAAAAACATGTATAACAACAAACAAAAAGACGCAATAGCAAAGATTGATTTACTAAACAAAACCAAGCCAAACTCCCCACAGATACAGCAACTGCAAGGTGTATTATCTCAAACAGAAAGACAATTAAGCCGAATTTCTTCTATAATTTCCTCAATAAAAACAACAGAAAAGAATTCTAATTTAATAGAAATTTATAGAAGCAATTGATAATTTACTGTTCATAAAAAGACAAAAATATTTATTGTTTATTGATTAAATCTAAGACTGTTTTAGCACAATTTTAAGTAGTTTTGTACTCCAATTTTTAAGAGCCAATGAATTCCAACAAAAAAATAAAATCTGCACTAATTTCCGTTTATTATAAGCAAGGA
>Ga0114981_10002459_pt1 | contig 11946 bp, 10 predicted proteins | sample S_140806_MF_Meta_FD_87028 | JGI IMG/M metagenome (GOLD analysis project Ga0114981, IMG submission 87028) | Freshwater microbial communities from Lake Simoncouche, Canada to study carbon cycling - S_140806_MF_MetaG | ecosystem: Environmental > Aquatic > Freshwater > Lake | place: Lake...
ATCGAGGGCGATCCGCATGATCACAAACTCCTCTGCGATCTCGGTCCCGAGCCACTCGGGCCTGATTTCATGGCCCAGCTTCTCAAAGCCGCCTGTGCTCGCAAAACGGCGGCCATCAAGCTCGTCATCATGGATGCGCATGTCGTCGTGGGTGTGGGCAATATCTATGCCAGCGAGGCGCTCTTCATGGCAGGCATTGATCCTCGCAAACCGGCCGGCAAGGTGAGCTTGCCGCGACTCGAAAAACTCGTCGCCGCCATCCGCGAGGTGCTCGCGGCTTCCATCGAGATGGGCGGCACCACGCTGCGGGATTTCCTCAACGAAAAAGGCGAGCCCGGCTACTTCCAGCAGACGCTGCGTGTTTATGACCGCGATGGAGAGCCATGCCGCGCCTGCGGTGCCAAGGTGAAAAAGATCGTCCTCGGCCAGCGCTCGACGTTCTTTTGCCCGAAGTGCCAGAAGTGAACCTCTCATCTGGAAGTCAAAGGTTGACCGTCAGGGGCTGTGAGAACATCTTCCAGCATGCCAGTCACTCTCACAGCATCCGCTGCCACAGTCGCCTCGCCAAACCTCGTGGACGCGGGGCGGGCCAAGCAAAAACGTGAGGCATTGCAGATCAAAGACTGGCGCAAGGCGGCAGGCCGCATCGATCATACATCGGATGCCCAAGATGCCTGGGAGCTGGGCGAGGCATGGCGGAAAGCACAGCAAGAGGTCTGAGCCGTGCTTTACCTGCTCGACACCAATCATTTCCGTGAGCTGGCCTGGAGACCGGAAACGGCAAGCGGGGAGCGATTGAGGCAGCGGATGGGGCACTCCGGTGGTGACTTTGCCACGACCATCATCACAGCGGATGAGACACTGCGCGGCTGGCTGGCGAAGGTGGCCTCTGCCAAAACTGCCGGGCAGCAAATATGGGCCTATGATCAGCTTGGCGCCGCCGTGCTTTGCTTGGCTGACTATTCCATGTTGCCGTGGGACGCTGAGGCGGTGGCTCGTTTCGAGGCTTTTCAAGTTCTCAAGCTGCGTGCTGGAACGATGGATCTGCGCATCGCATGCATCGCCCTTGAATACGATGCGACCATTCTCACACGCAACACGGCTGACTTTGCCAAGATCCCCGGTGTGAGGTTTGAGAACTGGTTGGATTGATCACCCGAACCGGAAATAGCGCACTTCTGCCTTCGACATTCATCGTGGATTCGACAGCTTCCAGAGGAACCGCAGATTGCTGAACTCTGATTGCTGATTGTTGAAATTTTTACCCCGCCATGTCCACCAGCCTTCCCCCTCTTCGTTCCACGCTCGATCTTGAACGCGTGCTCGAGTTTGAATTCGTCCGTGCCACGGAAAACGCGGCGCTTCAGGCCATTCACTGGCTGGGTCGTGGCGAAAAAGAGCTGGCGGATGGCGCGGCTTGCTCGGCGATTTATGGCGTGTTCGATATTCTCGACATCCGTGGCGAGGTGGTCATCGGCGAAGGCATCAAGGACAAGGCTCCGGGCATCTTCATTGGCGAGCATCTTGGCACCTGGCGGGATGGCTCACCGAGGTTCAACATTGCGCTCGATCCCATTGATGGCACTAGCAACATCGCGAAAGGCATGCCGAACAGTGTCTCCGTGATCGCCGCCGCTCAGGTGCCGGATGGGGCACCGTGTGCGATGAAGAATCTGCCTTCCTTCTACTCCCACAAGATCGCTTACGGACCTGCGGTGAAGAAGGCACTCGTCGAAAAGGGAGATCGATGCTTCCTCGACATGCCCTTGAGTGATGTCATCGCCTTTGTGGCGGCTTCTTTGGGCAAGCGCACGCGTGATCTCGTGGTCTCGACGATGGATCGCCCGCGTCATGCGGACATCGTTCGCCAGATTCGCGAGACGGGTGCTGCGCTGCGCATGATTTCGGATGGCGACATCGCCGCCGCCGTTGCGCCGTCGCTGCCCGATTCGAACGTCGATCTCTACATCGGCATGGGGGGCTCACCGGAAGGCATTTTGGCTGCCGCCGCGCTGAAATGCCTCGGGGGTGATATGCAGCTCCGCATGTGGCCGCACACGGAGGAACACCGCGCCGAGATCATCGCCGAAGTGGGTGAAGAAGAACTGAACAAGGTCTTCCGCATTGATGACCTCATCCTGGGCGAGAGCGCTCTTTTCTGCGCCACCGGCATCAGCGATAGCCCGCTGCTGCCCGGCTGCCGTTTGGTGGGGCATCGGGTGGAGACGCATTCCATCCTCATGCGTGCCCGCAGCGGCACGGTGCGCCGGATTCACGCCGTTCACGATCTTGATCGCAAAGTGGTGCCGCTGAGAGAGATGCGTTGAGGTCTCTTCAAATCGCATGCCGGCATGATTTTGGAGGACATGGCTCACACAAAGGCAAGAAGGCAACAAGTCTCAGAATAGGGCTGTTTCAGTCTTCGTGGCTTTGTGCCTTCGTGTGAGACTCTCTAATTCTGGCCTCAATCTCCCCGCCACCAGGAACGCCAGGTCTTGCGGGCTTTTTGTTCGCGGTGGAGGACGACAGGGGCGGTTGGAATGATGGGCGGAGCAGGTGAGGCGGGGGGCTCAGTGGCGAGGAAGGGCGTGTCCAGAGGAGGCGCTTCGACGGGATCGATGGGGGCGACTTCGGGTTCCTTCAGTTGAGCAAGGGAGGCTCCGAATCCGCGAGGGCGGACGACGATTTCGGCCTTGATGACGGGGGCGTGAGGGCGGAGGGGCGGAGGTGGGGGGAAGCCGCCGGGGATGCCGGATGGATTTTCCTCCAGGGCGGCGAGGGGATCATCGAAAGTGGCTTCTCCTGGGCTGGCGAGGGTGACGGGCACGAGCTCGGGCAGGCTGAGAATGGTTTCGGGCTCGGGCGATGGCTCGACGGGGGCTGGTGGAGGCGGCGGGGCAGGGAAGGGGATGGCTTCGAAGGCCGTGAAGGCTCCGACGGAAGGTGCGGCCGGTTCGAGGACCGGTGCTGGTATGGATTCTTCGGTAACGGTGATTTCATCCGGCAAGGCACCGCCTTGGAAGAGGGATGGGATGAAGAGGGGCTGGATCGGGGCGGGAGACGGAGACGGAGACGGAGACGGAGTAGGATCTAGGGCGGGCTGCGGGGTGTAGCTGGCGGCTCCGGGAGGCTCGGCGAGGAAGGCAAAATCTGAGGAGGATCTTGGCGGGGCGGAGGCGGGATCAGCGGTGAGCTCATCCCAACTGGGCAGGGGCTCGATGCCGAGCAGCCAAGAGGTATTCGATGGGGCCGATGGCAGGGCAGGATGGAGGTTTAAAAACGGCGCGGGGGGGGCTTCGAGCGGCTCCGAAGGGAAAAGGAAGCCTGCACCATCGGTTTCCGCTTGGGGCATTGAAAATGGCTCAATCGGGGCGGTGGCCGGTTTTTCGGCGGGCATGCTCCAGGAGGGAAAAACCTCCGGTAGGGCTGCTTGGGCGGTTTCGAGCGGTTCGGGAGCCGGGGAAAGGGTTTCGCGCAAGGTCTCGACATCCAGCGTGATGATGGGGGCCTGCTGCTCACGCTCGACCTGCCGGGCGAGCCAGGCATCCACTTCTACGCGAGGTGGCGGCGCTGGCTCGGGTGGGCGCTGCGGCAGTAATTCGAGGGGACGTGAGGCTGGGACGATGCGTTTGCGACCAAGAAAAGCCACGGCGGCCGCTCCAGCGAGGAACATGAGCGGGGAGGGCTTCATGCGCATGGCCACGAGGCCGCCAGCGGAGATGGCGGCAAGCACGCCGAGCGCCTTGGAGGCGCCGCTGGAATGGCTGGCGTTGTCTGTTTCCATGAGTTGCTCGTGCGGAGCCATGCGAAAAGGTCTCACGACGATCATCATGACCGTCGTGCGGTAGATATAACCTGAAGCCCGGCGATGGGAAAGGACGCTCGCGGTTATTTTTTGCTCTCGCCACCACCGGCGTTGGCGATCTCAGCATCCTCGGGCGGGAGGAAGTTCTTGAAGCGGCTCTTGTCGATGGCCTTCATGTAGGCCTCCATCGGAGAGACATAGCCGTCACGGAGCTTCTGCCAGATGGCGTCGTCCATGAACTGCATGCCCTGGGCTTTGCCGCCGATGATGACGTCGTAGAGCTTCTGCGTGGCGCCTTCACGGATGATGGCGCCCACGGCGGCATTGGAGATCATGATTTCGTTCACGGCGCAGCGGCCACCGCCATCGTGGCGCTTCATGAGGAGCTGGGCCACGACACCACGCAGCGAGGCGGCGAGCATGGTGCGCACCTGGCTCTGCTGATCGGAAGGGAAGACGTCGATGATACGGTCAACGGTCTTGCGAGCGTTGTTGGTGTGCAGGGTGCCGAAGACGAGAAGGCCGGTTTCGGCGGCGGTGAGGGCGAGCGAGATGGTTTCGAGATCTCGCATTTCGCCTACGAGCACGATGTCCGCATCTTCACGGAGGGCGGCGCGGAGGCCATCGGCGAAGGATGGCGTCTGGATGGGTACCTCACGTTGGGTGATGATGCTCTTTTTATTGCGGTGAACGAACTCGATGGGCTCTTCGACGGTGATGATGTGGCGGCGGAAGTTCGTGTTGATGTAATCGAGCAGGGCCGCAAGCGTGGTGGACTTTCCAGAGCCGGTGGGGCCGGTGACGAGGACGAGACCGCTTCGCAGATGGCCGAATTCTTTGACGATCGGCGGGATGTTGAGCTGCTCGAGGCTGGCGATCTTTGTGGGAATGATACGGAAGACGCAGGCGAGCCCGTGCTGCTGCTTGAGGTAGTTGCAGCGGAAGCGGTTATCGGCGTCCATCTCGTAGGCGAAGTCGAGGTCGCCTTTGTCGATGTATTTCTGCCAGGCTTTGGGATCGCAGATTTCCGTCATCATCGTCTCCATGGCCTCAGCGTCGAGGACTTCATCGGCGATGGGCTTGATGCTGCCGTGGACACGCACCTTGGGAGGCTGGCCCTGGCTGAGGTGAAGGTCGGAGCCGCCGAGTTCGATGAGCTGGCGGAAGTATTTGTCGATGGCGGGCATGGGCGGAAAAGATGAAGGATGTAATCTAAAAGATGAAGGCGGCGCTAGCAGGAGCGGGAAATGACGAAATCCTAAGCTCGAATGACGAAGGAATGCCGAAGGCCTAATGACAAGAGCAAGACTGCGACCTCGCGTTTCACGCAGAGGCTTTCGTCATTCGTCATTGGAGCTTTTTTCGTCATTCGGATTTAGAAATTCGTCATTCAGGAGCGGGCGGCTGGCCCTTGAAGGCATCCGTGTGTCCCGTGGATCACTACGACTCGAAATACTTTCGCATGAGGATCTTGTCCTCGGCGCGGGATTCGCACTCCTCACGGCTGATGTGGCCTTCGGAGTAAAGATTGCGCAGGGAATCGTCCATCGTGATCATGCCGACGTTTTTGCCGGTCTGCATGACGCCCGCGAGCATGAAGGTCTTGCCTTCACGGATGCAGTTGGCCACGGCGGGGGTGTTGACGAGCACTTCGAGGGCCATGGCACGACCGTTGCCATCCAATTTGGGCACGAGCTGCTGGGAAAGGATGCCGCGAAGGGATTCACTCACCATGATGCGGATCTGCTCACGCTGATCGAGGGGGAACACATCGAGCACGCGGTCAAGCGTTCGGGCGGAGCTGCCGGTGTGGAGGGTGCCGAGCACCAAGTGACCCGTTTCCGCGGCCGTGATGGCGAGCGAGATGGTCTCAAGGTCACGCATTTCACCCACCATGATCACATCCGGATCTTCACGCAGGGCTCCACGGAGGGCGGCGGCAAAGGATTGAGTATGGGTGTGGACCTCACGCTGATTGACATGGCAGCCTTTGGGCGGGATGACGAATTCGATGGGGTCTTCCAGCGTGATGATGTGGTCCTGGCGCTCTTCATTGATGGCATCGACGAGGGCGGCGAGGGTGGTGGACTTCCCACAACCCACGGGGCCGGTGACGAGGATGAGGCCGTTGTGGAAGCGAGTGAGGGTGCGGACGGTTTCTGGCAGGCCGAGCTCGTCCACGGAGCTGACCTTCGTTTTGATGACGCGGAAGACCATGTCGATGCCGAGGCGCTGACGCACCACGGAGGCGCGGAAGCGGCCGTAACCGGGCGAATAGGCGAAATCGGCATCACCACGCTCTTCGATGAGTTTTTTCTGCGACTCGCCCATGAAAGCGTAGGCCAGCCTGTGAGTCTCCTCGGCGGTGAGCACGGCGGCATTGTTCCAGATGGGCTGGAGATTGCCGTAACGCCGCCAGATGGGCTGGGAGCCGGTGGCGAGGTGCAAATCGGACGCGTCGTACTGCATGCAGAACTGCAGATATTCGTCCACGGAGCCGAGCGTCGGGATGGTGTCGGCGGGGGCTTGTTGAGGGTCGGTAGTCTCGGACATGAATTAATGGTGATTTTCTAGCGGATCGGCGGCTGGCTGTCATCAGCCGTCTTTGCGGCCTTGGCTTGCAGCCAGTTTTGGACGAACTGCATGCCGTAGTTCGTGACGGCTTTGCGCCCCATGCTGATGAGCGGTCCGGCGAGAAGGCCCAGCAGGCCGCTGGAGAGACCACGTGACGGCTGCGGACGCTCGAGTTCGAGGTCGTCATCCTCGTCCAACACCGGGGAGGAGCGGGACGGGAGGAGCAGCTTGATCGCGGCGAGCCCGGCCACCACGCCGCCAGCGATCCAGAAGATGCGGTGACGTTCAAAGCTACGCGCCATGAAGGCTCGCGGGCTCCATTCCTCGGCCACGAGGCCGGTCTCACGGGCCAGCTCATGGCGGGCGAGCTCGAGATCGCGGAGGGCCTGCTGCTTCGGCGTCAGTCGTTGGAGGTGCTGGCTAGCCATTCGCGGTCGCGGCGGAATTGGTTGAAGGTTTCCTCAAACAGCTTCAGGCGCTTCAGCCGGGCTTTGAGGAAGAGAAGAAGGATAAATCCGATGAAAAGATGCGCTCCAGCTCCGCACAGGGCAACTTTGGCCCAATGCCAGCCGCTGCGCTCGGCGATGATCCAGATGAGGGCGGGCGTGGCGAGCATCCAGCCGATCACGAGGCTGGCGAGGGTGAGCATGACGTGGCCGGTGAGCGAAGAGGCCTTCACGCCAGCTTCCTGACCTTCGATTTGCAGCAATCGACCGCGTGCCTCGACATATAAGGCTATGGCACGCAGGAGCCCCGCGACACGGGAAGAATGCCCGGCGGAGGCCGTGGGAGCAGTGGGGCCGTTTTCCATGATGTTGCTGGCCTAGTGGAGGAGCACCGATCAGCGGCGCATGAGCAGTCCGAGCACGAAACCAATGCCGAAGGCGGTGGCGAGAGCCTGCACGGGCTTCTCACGGGCGAATTTTTCGGCCTCCACACGCAGATCCGCGCAGCGGGCGCGGGCCTCGTGCAGGGTATCGTCGGCATACTGGCGGAACTCGTCGGCCTTTTCCTTGATGTCCGTGGCGGCGGTGGAGGCAGACTCGCGCCAATGCTGGGCGCGCTGCTCGGCCACGTTGCGTAGTTCGGAGGCTTTTTGGGCGGCGGCGCTGCGGAGTTCCTCGGCGGCCTTGAGGGCGCTGGCCTTTGCGGCCTGGAAAGGATCGAGCGGTGTGGCAGCTCCAAAGGGGGAATCAGCGGTGGGATTGTCAGACATGGTGTGAAGTGGGGTTGTCGTTACTGGCGCTGTTTTAGAACATCCGCTCCACCTTGGCGAGAGGAAAAGCAGGCGCGGCGTCAGCCGGGCATTTGCTCGCGTTCCTTCCAGCGGCGCTCGTGGCGGTTCATCTTGCGGAAGAATTCCTCTTCCTCCTGTGGCGTGGCGTTGGGATCGAGCGGCATCCGCAGGCGGATTTCGAGGCCGCGTGGATCTAGCATGCGTGCCTCGGCGGTGCCACCGTGAAGGTGCATCGTCACATCAATGGCCATCATATTCACGCCGAAATCATCCGGGCGGCGGCTGCGGGTGAAAAACGGCTCAAAGAGGTTCGCACTGCGGTCGTGCGCATGCCTCAGGCCGGTGTCACGCAGGCACACCACGAGGTGGCTGCGGCCAGCGGCATCGACTTCGGTGGTGGAGCTGATTTGAATGCTATCCCCGTCGGCCAGGTGAGTGATTTCCTCGACGAAAAGCAGACGCCAGATCTGCCGGAAGCGACCGCCGTGAACCATGAGCGGCGGGAGATTCGGATCGAGCTCCACATCGACGTGCAGATTTTTTTCCACGAGCTGCTGGCCGAAGACGTTCAGCATCTCGCCGAGGATGCCCTGGAGCGTGCATTCATCCGCCCGCATCAGCCTTTTCGCCTGCGAGGCATCCGCCAGCCGGGAGAGCAGCGTCTGAAGGCGGTCGATCTGCGTGGCCGCCTGGCTTTGAATGTCGAGCCAGAAGCTGCCATCACGCGGCGGGGCACCGTTCAGCTCCTCAATGATCTTCAGAGGAGCCAGGTCGATGAAGGCCCTCACCACGGTCAAAGCATTGCGCAGATGATGGTTCAAGCCTTCCGCCATGATGCCCAGGCCGGAGACGCGGTCTGTGGCGAGCATGTGGTGCACTGTATCCGCCTTTTCCGCCAGCAGGCGCTCACGCTCCAAGAGTACCTGGTAGTAATCGAGCGCATATTTGATGGTATGAGAGAGCTCCTCGGGGTCCCAGGGCTTGTGCGGGTGGCGGAAAACACGGACGTCATTCACCGCGTCCACCGCAGCTTGGTAAGCTGTGTAGGCCTTGACGAGGATGCGCACGTCATTCGGCGAGAGGTTACGGGCCTGCTCTAGCAGTTCCACGCCGCTGGCACCGGGCATGCGCTGATCCGTCAGCAGCAGGCCGATCTGCGGGCCGTAGGCTTCGAGGATCTTGTAGCCGTCGAGGGCATTGTTGGCGATGTGGACGACATAAGCGTCGAAAAAATCACTCGGAAGTAGTGAGGCGCCTTCTCTTCGTCATCGACGTAGAGGATGTGACAGGGCGAGAGGCGCTGGGCGGACATGCGGCACTCATCCAAGCTCCGCCTGCCGGATGCGGCAACCACTTTGCTACATCCAAAGCCGTATCACCGGGAATGGTTTATTTGTCGGGGGTGTAAGAGTTTTTGCTGGTGGTATTTGACCATCTTTGGTATTCCCAAGAATAATTGCTTAATCATTCACCCTCCACGGTGAGTCTTGATGCAAGAGCTTCGAGCCACTGTGTTTATGAACACGAATTCGACCTCAAGCGCTTCTCGGCCTCATGGCCAATCGGATACCACCCTTCGCCGACTCCGACGTTTGAGATGGCCCCTGTGGCTCCAGGTGGCGACCGTTTTTTTCTGGACCCTAGGTCTCCCCGCCACTCGTGCTGCCTATGTGCCTGACTCGACCGGCCAGCCTGCCTGGGATGGCAATGGCGATGAACCCACCGAAGGACCGGACCTCGGAAATAGCGATTACGACCTTCTTCCCAACTGGTACGAAGACTACATTGGCACTGACAAAAACAATCCCGATAGCGATGGCGATGGCGTGACGGATTCCGACGAGGTGCTCATACTTGGCACAAATCCCCTCATGGCCGACACCAACGACAACGGTTGGGATGATCTGGCTGATGCCACGGGAGATAGTGATGCAGATGCCGATCCTGATAATGATGGGATTCCCAATTCCATCGAGACCAATCATTCTACCAATCCCCAGGTCGCTGATACCGATGGGGACGGCCTAAACGACGGCTTGGAGATCAATAGTGACGGCGCATACAGCCCGCTGAACCCCGACACGGACAGTGACGGCACTGGCGACTATGATCAATACTATGGCATCACGCCCTCCACGGATAGCGGCACGAGCGATCCAGCAGGCACATCCGAAAGTGACGCCAGCACCACTGCGGATGCCTCGACGGAGACCGATCCTGCCCAGATCGATTCAGACAACGACGGCCTCCCTGATCTGCTGGAGCAGCAGCTTCAGCAGTCTGGAGAATTCTCTAGTTCCTACCTTGATTACGATAGTGACGATGATGGTCTTCACGATGGCCTGGAATATCAGCTCGGCACAAATCCTGACGCGAGTGATACGGATGGCGACGAGCTTGATGATGCGACTGAGGTGACCATTGGCAGCCGTCCGCTGGTGATTGATTCGGACGGGGACGAGTTGCTCGATGGTTACGAGTTTTTCCAGTTTGGAAGCAGCCCCACTGACCCCGACAGCGATGATGACGGCCTTGGCGACCACCAAGAATGGACGATTGGCACCTCGCCCAATGATACGGACTCAGACGATGACGGACTCAGCGACTACGCAGAGGTGACCAATGCCAGCACCACCAACCCACTAGTTGACGACACGAATGTTAATGGCACGAGCGACTACGAGGAAACCTTCGGACAGCCTGAGCCGGAGCCTCCGGCGGATTCGGATCAAGACGGGCTGAATGATGAACAGGAGGCTCTCTATGGCACAAATCCCTCGGATACCGATACGGATGACGACGGTCTGAGTGACGGATTTGAGGTCTCTTGGGGCAGCAATCCCACCACCCAGGATACCGATGGAGACGGGCTCACCGATGACGTGGAATACCAGCTTTCCTTGGAGCCGGCGGATGCGGACAGTGATGACGACCAGATTTCCGACGGGGCCGAGCTCACCAGCGATGAACCCACAGATGCCACCGATCCCGATTCGGATGGCGATGGCCTCACGGATTGGGCGGAAATGTCCACTTATGGGACCGACCCAAATCACACCGATACCGATGGAGATCACCTCACGGATTTTGAGGAAGTGAACGCAGCAGACCTGTTTTCCGGCCTTTCCATCACGCTGAATCCTCTGGCAGCAGACTCCGATGGGGATGGCCTTCCCGATTACATCGCTGTTTCCAGCTACCTCACCGATAGCGATGGCGGCGGTATTCCGGACCGCATTGAGGCCCTTTACCAGCTCGATCCCATGAATGCTGCTGACGACACCGGTGATCTGGACGGTGATGGCACGAACAATCTGGATGAGTACAATGCGGGGCAGGCACTCAACGGCGATTTCGTCGAGAACTATGACACCGATGCCGATGGCATGAGTGATGTTTGGGAGCTGTCTTGGGGCTTTGATCCCAATAACCGCGAGGATGCGGCAGGTGACTCGGATTCTGACTGGATGACCAATTTGGAAGAATTCAGATCAGGTTCCAATCCAGTCATGTCTGATTCCGGCATCTCCAATCCCACCCCTGCGGAATACTATCTCATTTCGGGTAGTGATGACTGGGATCAAGATGGTGTGTCGAATCTCGACGAGATGCTCGGGACTCACACAGATCCTCGCGTTCCCAATTCCACCACCACGGATACGACCACCACAGACACGACGACGACCACCACGGATACGACCACGACCAATACGGATACGACGACCACTTACACGGATACGACGACGACCAATACGGATACGACGACGACCACAGGCATTACAGGTTCCATGTATTCATGCACCTGCGGTGGAAACCACGCCTCATCTGCCGATTGCGGACAGAACTCGAACACGACAAACAACAACACGACAAACAACCAAAGTGGAGACGAAGACGGCTCCACCTGTCCTGCCGATGGCAGTTGATGCGTCGCTTTGTTTTCCCTCGTCACTTCACTCCGATTTCCAGCGCTTTCTTTTCCGCACGCCATGAAACGTCTCACCTCATACTTCTCACGTCTCACCACGGCTACCCATTCGGCCCTACGCCCCATCCTCTCTCTTCTCGTCCTCTCCCAGTCTCCTCTTCTCGCTCTTCCCGTTGACCTCGCAGCCCCTCCCGGCGGCCTTGGCCCCACCAGTGACCAGGGCGCTGCCATCCATTGGGTCGAGATGGTGGAGATTGATTTTGGCGGTGGCATGACCTTCCCGTTACGCATGTCCTTCCTCAGCAGCCGTGATGAGGGGGATGGTCGTGATTTCGGCCCCGGTCACTGGCGCACGCCGCTTCACGACTCCCGCCTCATGACAAAGACGGACGGTCGCTGGCC
>Ga0114981_10002460_pt1 | contig 11943 bp, 11 predicted proteins | sample S_140806_MF_Meta_FD_87028 | JGI IMG/M metagenome (GOLD analysis project Ga0114981, IMG submission 87028) | Freshwater microbial communities from Lake Simoncouche, Canada to study carbon cycling - S_140806_MF_MetaG | ecosystem: Environmental > Aquatic > Freshwater > Lake | place: Lake...
CCAATAGGGGTTATACCAATAAGGATTGACATAAAAGCTGTAATAACTTTGATTATAAAATGGGGTATTAAACCTGCGTAGGTTGCTAGCATAATAATAATCGTCATTGTCGTCATAATCTACATAGGCTTCATCGTCATAGTGCTGATTGTTTGATGACGAATTGTTGTAAGCATTGTTATTGTTATACGAGCTAGAAGAATAATAAACGGAGTTGCTTGTGTTTGGATTAGCAGTTTTATTATTTTTTTTCTGCTTTAATTTAGCGTTAGTCGCATCTGTACTGTTGAAATAAATGTCATCCTCATCAGTAGGGGTGTTCTGAGCAAAACTAGTGATGCTTAATAAAAACAAGCAACACAAAAGGGTGAATGATGATCGTTTCATAAAAATTAGGTTTTAGGTACAAACTGCTAAATAGAAATTAAGTACTTTTGCAAATACTACCCCATAAAAGTACAACATAAACACTTTAATTAGACTAATGAGTAAGACATTAACAACTCGTAAACAAGATTATTCGCAATGGTATAATGAACTAATTCTCAGAGGGGGATTGGCCGATCATTCTGCTGTAAGGGGCTGTATGGTCATAAAACCATACGGATATGCCTTGTGGGAAAACATGAGAGATGAATTGGACCGTCAGTTTAAGGCTACTGGTCATCAGAATGCTTATTTTCCTTTATTTATCCCTAAGAGTTTTTTAAGTAAAGAGGCTGCTCACGTAGATGGCTTTGCTAAAGAATGTGCGGTGGTTACCCATTATCGTTTAAAGAATGATCCAAACGGAAAAGGTATTATTGTTGATCCTGAAGCAAAATTGGAAGAAGAGTTAATCGTTCGTCCTACTTCAGAAACAATCATTTGGAGTACCTATAAAAACTGGATACAATCATACCGAGATTTGCCGCTATTAATTAATCAATGGGCTAATGTAGTACGTTGGGAAATGCGTACACGTTTATTTTTACGTACGGCTGAATTTTTGTGGCAAGAAGGGCATACAGCACATGCAAGTAAAGAAGAGGCAATTGAAGAAACAGAACGCATGCTAGATGTGTATGCTAATTTTGCTGAAGAGTATATGGCCTTACCCGTAATTCGCGGTATTAAAAGTCCGAACGAGCGTTTTGCTGGAGCAGAAGAAACTTATTGTATCGAAGCCTTAATGCAAGATGGTAAAGCACTGCAGGCAGGTACTTCTCATTTCTTGGGACAGAATTTTGCAAAAGCATTTGATGTGAAATTCTCCACTAAAGACAATACAGAAGAGTATGTATGGGCTACCTCTTGGGGCGTGTCTACGCGTTTAATTGGAGCATTGGTGATGGCACATAGTGATGATGAAGGTTTAGTATTGCCTCCGAAAATAGCGCCGATACAAGTGGTGTTTGTGCCTATTTATAAAGGGCCTGATTCTAAACCAGCGATTGATGCTAAGATTAAAGAACTGGCAAAACAACTACAAGCTAAAGGCGTGCGCGTGAAAATGGATTTAGATGATGCTGCACGACCAGGCTGGAAATTTGCTGAGTATGAAATGCAAGGCATACCGGTGAGAATAGCATTGGGTGCTCGTGATATGGAAAATAATCAAGTGGAAGTGGCACGCAGAGATACTAAAGAAAAGCAAGTGATGAGTATGGATAATTTAGATAGCCATATTGTTGATTTGCTATCGGCTATTCAAAATAATTTATTTGATCGTGCACACCAATTTAGAACGGCCATGACTACGGAAGTAACTACTTGGGAGGAATTTGTGGATGTTTTAGACAATAAAACGGGTTTTGTTTCAGCGCACTGGGATGGCACTCCAGAGACAGAAGAAAAAATAAAAGAATTGACGAAGGCAACGATTCGTTGCATTCCGTTGAATAATAAATTGGAAGCAGGTAAATGTATCTTAACGGGTAATCCGTCTACACAACGTGTATTATTTGCAAGAGCGTACTAGTCCATTTTTAAATAATCATTATTAAAACCAAAAGGTAGTAGATGGGTAGCATCTGCTACCTTTATTATTTCATTTAATGGACTGCACATATATACGGCAATAGGAGATTTTTGCCAATGTTGAATTTCGGCTATAGTTTGGCGGCATATGCCACATGGCGATAGGGGGTCTTGCTTTTCGCTTGCTGATTGATAGGTAATGATAATAGCTATTACCTTGCGTTCATGATCGCTCATATCTAAGGTCGATAAGGCTGCTCGTTCCGCACAAATGCCTGCAGGATAGGCCGCATTTTCATGATTTGAGCCCGTGATGTAGGTATTGTCATCAAGTAAAACAGCACAGCCTACTTTGAAATGTGAATAGGGTGCATAAGCCTTTGCACAGGCATCTTTTGCGAGAGCCACTGCTTTCGATATGGATGGAGCAAGATCCTTAAGATTAATCTTCTCAAATGGAAAGGAATAAGTAGGCATAGTTTATTTTTATTGAATTAACCAAATGCCAAAACGGCAAAGTAAGATACCGACAACAATGCTTGCAATAGTATAGAGCATGGCATAGTAACTGAGTGTATTCTTTATTAAATATACATTTTCTAAAGCGAAACTAGAAAAAGTAGTGAAGCCTCCGCAAAATCCCGTAGCTAATAAAAGCCACAATAGTTGATGTTGTTGAACATTCTTTTGTAAAAAACCGGTTAACACACCTATTAGAAAACAGCCTGTGATATTAATTAAAAAAGTAGCCCATGGAAACGAAAAGCTATTCCCTTTTTGTATCCACATGCCAATTAAATAACGCAAAGTGCTTCCTATAAAACCACCAGATCCTACAAGTAAAATTGATTTCCACATGACTAAAGCATATCGTTTAAAGTGAAAAGTTCATGTTGCTTAATGCCTTTTTCTGTTTGTTGCAAGGAGCATAATTCATTTACAGCATCGTGCTCAAAATATAAATACATATCTTTTTCTACGGCTTCTTGAAGAAGGCTTTTCTTTTCTTTTAAGGTCTCTAAAGGGCGCATATCATAGCCCATTACCCAAGGTAGTGCGATATGTGCAACAGATGGCATAAGGTCGGCGCAATATAAAATCGTTTTGTCTTTATAGTTTATTTGTGGCAACATCATTGCCTCCGTGTGGCCATATACATAACGAATTGCTATGTTAGGCAACCATTCTTCCGCATCTTTAGTCGTTATAAACTGCAATTGGCCACTTTCTTGGATCGGCAAAATATTCTCTTTTAAAAAGGATGCTTTTTCTCTGTCATTGGGGTGAACAGCCCAATTCCAATGATCTTCATTGCTCCAATAGGTCGCCTTTTTAAAAGCAGGCACTAATCGGTCACCTTGTCGTTCGATAGCGCCACCACAATGGTCAAAGTGCAAGTGGGTTAGAAAAACATCGGTGATGTCATCTTTTGAAAAGCCCGCTTTTTTCAATTCGTTGTCTAAGGTATAATCGCCATGTAAATAGTAGTGGCTAAAAAACTTTTCATCTTGTTTATTACCAATGCCCGTATCTACTAAAATCAAGCGATGGCCTTGTTCTATTAATAAGCAGCGCATGCCCCAGCTACACATATTGTTTTCATCAGCTGGATTAAATTTTTGCCACATGCTTTTAGGTACAACACCATGCATGGCGCCGCCGTCTAATTTAAAGAGGCCTGTTTGTATGGAATAAAGATTCATTAAGAAGTTGTTTTTTGATGTTGTAAAGTTCGGGTTAAAAAGATAAATCCAACAATAAAAAATAAAATTAAAAGTAAAATGGAATTGCGCATGCTGCCTGTTAATTGCTCTATAAATCCAAAAGCAAACATGCCGATGACGATGGCCATTTTTTCACTCACATCATAAAAGCTGAAGAACGAACTGGTATCTTGCGTTGGGGGCATTAATTTAGCATAGGTAGAGCGACTTAACGATTGAATGCCACCCATAATTAAACCTACTACAGCTGCTAAGCAATAAAAGGCGGTTTCATGTTTGGTATAGTAAGCAGCTACGCATACCCCAATCCAAATGCTTACTACTAAAAGTAAGGCTTTGATATTGCCAATGCGAGCAGATATTTTTGACAATAAGGTGGCGCCTATTATGGCTACCAATTGTATGATTAAGATAATGGTAATTAATTCTTGCATGCCCAATTTTTCACCGTTCGATTTGGTAATTTCACTGGTGCCAAATAGGGTAGCCGCAAGCATTACTGTTTGTACGCCTAAACTATAAAAGAAAAAAGCAAGTAAATAATATTTGAGTGTTGGCATCTTTTTTACTTGGTAGAGCACTTTTTTTAATTCGCTAAAACTAGCGCTAAAATTTGTTTTAGTTTTCGACACTTGTTGTTTAGTTGCATTAGGTAATAATCTAAATGGAATTTGTGAAAAGCCTAACCACCATATTCCGACTAATAAAAAGGATATTCGAGAAGCAAGGCCTTCGTTGGGTATATGCCAAAATGTAGGAACTAATATAAAGGTGAGGCAGAGGATTTGTAATAGTACGGATCCAATGTATCCATACGAAAAGCCTAAGGCACTTAGTCGATCTTGTTCTTGCGTAGTAGCGATTTCGGGTAAGTAAGCATTATAAAAAACCAAGCTGCCACAATATCCAATAGCAGCAATGCCAAAACAAGCGATGCCCCACCAAAGATGTTGGTCGGTAAAATAAAATAAACCTACACAAGCCAAACTACCTAAATAGGTGAAAAACTGCATATAGCGTTTTTTATTGCCACCAACATCTGCCATAGAAGATAATATGGGCGACATCATAGCGATGAGTAAATAAGCAAGCGCGAGGGTATAGTCAAACACTACATTATTAGACACCGATCCATTGCCTATTTTTATTTGTTCTGGTGTAACCGCTTTGTAATAGGCTGGGAAAATGGTAGAGGTGATGACCAAGTTATAGGCAGAATTAGACCAATCGTACATGGCCCAAGATTTTTGAATTTTATTCATAGTTTATTTTGTAGGTAATGCCCTTAAAAGTACATATTTTGTTTGTAATTGACGGTTTGTTTTAACGCATTTTTAACCACTTGCACTATCCCATAAACCGATCAAATATTAAATTTGTAATTAAATTTTTTACTATGCTAAGGTCATTATTATTGTGGCTTTTATTTTTTTCAACTACCCTTGTAGCCCAAGCGCAACAATTGGTTTTTAGCACGCAGGTAAGTGCAGAAAAGATAGGCATAAAAGATCAATTGCAAGTAGATTATACCTTGCAGAATGCCCAACAAATAGAAAGTTTGTCACCACCTAATTATGCCGATTTTACAATTGTAGGCGGACCTTATCAATCTTCCCAATCCAATATTCAGATGATGGGCAATAGAATGGTAGAGACGAAGTCAATTACGATTTCTTATGTATTGCAGCCAAAGCATTTAGGTGTTTGTACCGTACAAGGTGCTACGGCAAAAGATGCAGCTAGCCACACCTATGTGTCCAATGCCGTTAGCGTTCAGGTGGCGAATGGTTCATTAGCCCAACAGCGATCTTCTAGTCGCGATCCGTTTGGAGATGATGATCAAGATCCTTGGGCAATGATGCGTCAGCAGATGCAACAAATGCAGCAACTCTTTTCTGGTAGAGGAAGAGCACAAGCGCCTCCAGTTAATCAGCCTGCAGAAGAAATTAAAGCACCCGCCGATTTAAATAAAGATGTTTTTATAAAAGTAAGTGTAGATAAATCAAGCGCCTATGTGGGCGAACAAATTACTACGAGTTATAAGCTTTATACGCGTTTGCCTATGCAGATGAGTATTTCTAAATTACCCTCTTTAAATGGTTTTTGGACGCAAGATTTTGAATTGCCCAAAGAAATGAAACCAACAGAAGAAGTGATTAATGGGAAAAAGTATCAAGTTTTTTTATTGAAGAAGTCTGCTCTATTCCCGCAGCAAGTGGGCAAGTTGCAATTAGATCCTGCTGAGGCTAAGGGCTTAGTTAGGGTGATTCAAAAAACGAAGCGTTCCAATCCATTTGCAGACGATCCTTTTTTTAGTCAATTTGGAAGTTTGTTTATGGGCGATCCGTTTTTTGACAACGACATGTTTTCTGGAATGGCTTATAAAGATATTCCTGTAACTATTTCTAGTGCGCCTGTTGTCATTCAAATAAATGATGTGCCGAGCGCTAAAAAACCTAGTACTTTTACCGGCGCAGTAGGTAAATTTCAATTCGATGTGCAACTCGATAAACAAACCTGCAGTACGGATGATGCCTTAAAATTGAAATTACTAATTAGAGGATCCGGTAATTTAAAATTGATTGAAGCGCCTGTATTTGAATTGCCAAAAGGTATTGAAAAATACGACCCTATAGTAGTCGATTCTATTACAGGAAGAACAACTACAATTGAAGGTTTTAAGCAATTTGAATACGCGTTGTTGCCTACCGCACCTGGCGATTATGAAATTGCTCCAATTACCTTTTCTTATTTTAATCCCACAACCAAACAATATGATCAACTTGTTTCACAAGCAATTCATTTGCATGTAGTTTTAGGAAAGCACTTCAATAGCGCTCGAAAAAATACGCTTGCTCAATTTCATAGTCCAAAAATCTTGTTGAATGTACATCAACCATTGTATGCTTTTGATCATTCTTGGTATTGGATTGCACTCTGTTTAGCTGCTTTATTTTTAATTATTCAATTAAGTAAACTTAAATGGCAAACGATTTGGACTGCTTGGATAGATAAACGTAATAGCCGATCGAATAGAGTGGCTTTGAAGCGCATGAAAAAAGCTCAAGTCTTTTTAGATCAAAAACAAACGACGTTGTTTTATGAAGAGGTCTCTAGAGCTATTTGGTTGTACTTAAGCGATACATTACATATCGATTTAGCGAGCTTATCAAAAGAGGCAGCTTTAGAAAAATTGACCGCAAGGCCATTAGAACCAAAGCTAATAGAAAGTGTAACCGCCGTTATCAACGACTGTGAGATGGCTTTATATGCGCCTTCAATTGCTGAGCATAAAATGCAGCAAACCTATCAAGATACCATTGCCATTATTACTCACCTAGAAAATAGTAAAAGATGAAAAAGATAGTAGTCAATTTTATTGTTTGCTCAGTACTTGTTTTGTCTAGTTATACGGTTTGGGGTAATGCTTCTGATGATGCTTTACCGGAGCGTTTTCAGCTGGCTATGCAAGATAAGCAATGGGATATTGCCAACCATATGTTAGATAGTATGTTGCAATACGCTCCTTATCAAGATCAATTATGGTTTAACAAAGGAGTGGTTTATTATAATCAGCATTTAATTGCCGAATCCATTGCTTGTTTTCAAAAATCATTACTGCTTCATCCCTTTAATAAAGACGCAGAGGATAATTTGCAGATTGCCCAAAGTAGATTAGTGGATAGATTACCCAACTATTTTGATTTTATTTTGTTAAGATGGTGGAGGCTTTTAGTAAATCCTTATTTCCATAATTATTGGGCTTTTGCAGCACTTTTTATTTTGGTTGTTGTCGGATTGTGTATGTATTTGCCTATGGCATTGCGAACAAAAAAACAGTTTCGTACCATTAAGAATACCGCACTATTTTTAAGTACTTGTTTTTTTATTATGGCCTATTTGTCTTGGTCGCAATTAAGTAAAACTACTGTTTTTGTTGTACAGTCCGATCAGGCAATGCAATACGCAACGCCGCTTTCTAAAGCAGGCAAACAAGTACCTTATGGCACCCTTGTTTCCGTTTTGCAAAGCGAATCTAACTGGTATAAAGTGGCATTGCCAAATGGTATAGAAACTTGGATGCAAAAAAGCGCTCTAGCTAAATTTTAAAGATGAACACTTCAATAGAACAAATTAAAAAAGAAATAGCTTTCGATAGGCAAGCTTTATTAACGCACCCACTTTATAAAAAAGTGGAACGTATAGATCAACTGCAATTGTTTACTGAGCAACATGTATATGCAGTATTCGATTTTATGTCGCTATTAAAAACGCTGCAGCAATTACTTACCTGTGTGCAAGTGCCTTGGGTGCCCGTTGGTCATCCTAATACGCGCTATTTGATTAATGAAATTGTATTGGGTGAAGAATCGGATGTGGATGAACACGGTGTGCGTAGAAGTCATTTTGAAATGTATGTTAATGCCATGCAGCAACTTGGAGCGTCTACTACGGCTATTGCTGCTTTTTTAGAAGATTTGAAAAAAGGAATGTCTATTCAGGAAGTAATTAAGAAGCACGTTGCGCTTCCCAAAGTGCAAGCTTTTCTTGAATTTACGTTTGAGGTAATTGCCACTCAAAAAGCACATGTTGTAGCTGCAGTATTCACTTTTGGAAGAGAAGATTTGATTCCAGAAATGTTTATGAATTTAGTAAAGGAGCTATCTTCTAGTCATCCCGAAAAAATAAATCCATTTAAATATTATTTAGAAAGACATATTGAGGTAGATGGCGATCATCATAGTCATTTAGCTATTGAAATGGTAACGGAACTCTGTGGCGATGACGAAAACAAATGGAGAGAAGCGGCTGAATATGCAAAAAGAAGTATTCAGTTTCGCTACCAATTATGGGATGCTATATTAGCGCTTATTTAATTTTTGTTGTCTAGCTTTAATAATAGCATCTGCTACCGCTATAGGACTGATCGCTAACATGCAAGCGCATGCTTCTTGCGAATGTCTGCAGCGTTCACAATTTTTATCTAAGACAAAAACGTGGCTATGTTTTCCTATCGGAGCCCATCGGCCGGGATGCATAGGTTTTATTGGTGGATAGATGCCAAATGCATCTTTATTGCTTAACGCTGCAATATGAAGGGGGCCTGTGCTATTAGCAATTAGTCCATCGGTAGCTTGAATAAAATCTATATAAGTATTAAGATTGAATTTCCCGGTACAATCAATTACCTGCTCATCATCACATTGGTCTAATAAAGGTGCAAGTTTAGCGCGGTCACTTTCTAATCCACAAATATAGAGGGTGAATAAATTCTTTGGGAGCAAGCTTATTAGTTTTTCAAAATTTTGCATACCCCATTCTCTTGCACTTCCTTTAGAAGTAGGATGTAAAATTAAATGGTATTTAGATTGATCTAATTGAAATTTGGTAGTTGCTGCTGTATCTATAGATGCCGCTTCTGCAAGTTGATCAAGAGTGTAATGTGCTGGTGAAAAAATTGGTTTTAACAGCTGTGCATTTAATTGTGCTTCATGTAGGGGCGAATGTCGTCTGCTTAAGCGAACTAATCGGTTGCAATACAACCAATGAAACCATCTGTTGGTGGTGCCAATTCGAAAATGGATATTCATTTTTTTAGCAGCCTTTGCAACTGCTAGATCTGGGAAGACGTGTATAATTGCATCTGCTTCGAAAGTAGCTGATGCAAAAATAAAATCGGCCTTGCTAATGAATTGATCTACTTCATTGCAGCGTTCAATAACTGCTTGCGTATAGGGCTGTCCTATGAAGCTAATACTGCAATTTGGAAATTGCTTTTTTATTAACCCCGCTAATGGTAGGGTAAGTATAACATCTCCAATACTATCTGTCCGACTAATGATTATATGTTTAGGAGGAGGCACTAACATTATTAATCGTGGATAAGGGTAGTAAGTAAACCAAGGCCAACGCCCAAAAGAATGGCTACAATTTTTTTGTTGGTGAGCATATGATGCTTGGTGCCACTTTCAAAAAATATGGTAGTAGCAATATGCAAAAAGGCACCTGCAACAATGGGGATGATTACAGAAATAATATTGGAAACGAATAAGAAATAAATACCCAAATTGTGTGCTAAAATTGCGGTTAATGGCGTAATGGCTGAAAAGAAAATAAGGGTAGGAATAATCTTAGTTCTATTGCCTGTAGCTATTAATAAAGAAGCTACTAGTATTGCTTCAGGGAATTTGTGCGTTGCAATAGCCAAGTACAAAGCCGGTTCGGTGCTGTTGGAGTGATAATTGAAACCCAAAGGAATGCCTTCCATAGCAGCATGTAAACTCAAACCAATAATGACGGATGAAAGCGCCATTTTTTCTCCATGATGATGCACATGAATATGGCCATGTTCTACACCATGGGTATAACGTTGTATCACCAATTGAATGAAAAAGCCGATGAGTATATATAGTCCTGCTTTAGAGCCAATATCAGTAAAGGTTTCAGGTATCAAATGCAAGAGCGTTACGGCAAGCAGAAAGGATCCGGAGAACGCTAAAATAGTATTAATTCTTTCTGGATTAAATTCCTTATTTCTTAGCGGAAGTAAGCCGCCAATGAGTGTTATGAAAAATAATAAAAGGTTGTATAAATACGTCATTAATAAAAAATAAGTGCCTGTAAAAACAAGGCTATCCAAGTTTGTACTTACAAATATACACTATTGTTTTTTTTTCTACTTTTTAAATTTGCTTTTTGTAAATTCGCACTATGAGATATATTTCTTTAATAGGCTTTGCACTGTTGTTCCTATTTGCACAATCAACGGTTTCTTGCCGTGCAGATAAAAATAAAATCGTTAAGGATACGGCCTTAAAGGGTAACTATTACTCTGTTAAACAATTTTTTCAAGATCAATGGAATACCTTCGAGGGTCAGCCCTACTCGCTTTATAAAATTACCGAAGATGCGAAGGGTATAGATACCCAAATGGTTTCTGCCTTAGATTTAAATTGGAGAGCCATAGCTGTACAATTTTGGGATACTGATATTAGTGATAGCAGCTTTAAGTCGCAATACAATGTTAATACCTTTCAAGATGCTACTATGCAGACAATGACCTTGTATTATGAAGCTAAGGATGAGCAATTAGTAACCCAGGTGCTTCAAGTGGTAGTTGATTTGCTAAATAAGAAAATTAAATCCATTTTTATTACCGCTAATAAAACAAGAAACGGATTGCATTTAGTACAGAAGTTACTATACAAACCACTTAAGACAATTCAAATTCAAGAAGAAGTTTTTCTGCCATCAGGCGTTACAAAAAAGAGCACCACGAGTTATATATTTATGTAATTATGACGAAAGAAGAATTTGCTAAAATTGCCCCCGCAATTCCAGCCGGTCCAGGTTGTTACAAATACTTCAATGCAGCCAATCAATTGATTTATGTAGGCAAAGCAAAAAGTCTCAATAAACGAGTGCGCTCCTATTTTTCTAAAAATCATGATAATTACAAGACGAAGAAATTAGTAGATCAAATTAATACTATAGAATTTACGGTAACCAATACAGAACACGATGCGTTATTGTTAGAAAATTCTTTGATCAAGCATTATCAACCTCGATACAATATTTTATTAAAAGACGATAAGACCTATCCTTATATCGTAATAAAGAAAGAGGCTTTCCCTCGAGTATTTTTTACACGCCGCTATACAAAAGATGGTTCCGAATATATTGGACCCTTTACCGATGTGGTCACTGCAAGAGAATTGGTCAGCTTGTTGAAAGAAAATTTACCCATCCGTTCTTGTAGTTTAAATTTATCGCCTGCCCAATTGGCAAAGAAAAAATATAAGCTTTGCTTAGAGTATCATTTGGGTAACTGCAAAGGTCCATGCGAAGGATTGCAAACTGCCGAAGATTACGATCAGTACATTCAGCATATTCGAAAAGTAATTAAGGGTGATGTGCAGCAAGTAATCAAAGACTTAAAGCAAGAGATGATGGCTTTAGCAACAGCTTTAAAATTTGAACAAGCAGCGGTACTGAAGTCTAAAATTGAAGCCTTACAGCGCTATCAAACAAAATCGACAGTTGTAAATCCAGCCATTGGCAATGTAGATGTAATTTCCTTAACCCGAGAAGAAGATCAGGTTTTTGTTAATTATATGATGGTGGCATCGGGCGCTATATTATACGCTAAATCTGTTGTGGTAACGGTGCAATTTGACGAGACGGAGGAAGAGATCCTATCACAATGCGCTTTACAAATGCGTACTTTATTTCAAAGTAATGCAAGCACGCTTATTGCACA
>Ga0114981_10002466_pt1 | contig 11936 bp, 10 predicted proteins | sample S_140806_MF_Meta_FD_87028 | JGI IMG/M metagenome (GOLD analysis project Ga0114981, IMG submission 87028) | Freshwater microbial communities from Lake Simoncouche, Canada to study carbon cycling - S_140806_MF_MetaG | ecosystem: Environmental > Aquatic > Freshwater > Lake | place: Lake...
AAAGCCTAGAACACACTCATTTCAAGTAGGTGACATGGTTCATGATCGCGTAGTACCGCGTGTTGGTTTGCAAAAGCTTTGTCTGGCATTTAATGATTCATTTGTTTTCTGCTATTTCTCACTGCCAACGCGTGAACGACATTGCCATAGGTACTACTCGTTATGACGTCGTCTAGAATGTAGGCTCTATTGAATAGCGCTATTTTACAAGCAGATTAAGCATGGTTAAACTGCTAATGTAACGAGTTTCTACTAGCATGTATGCTGGTTTAGAAGCTTATACACTCGTAATGGTTTATGCAGGGATGTAGTGTGGATTACATATCAATCTGGAAGTAATCTAATGAAGCTTACGTGTTCCCTGTTTGCCACCGCAGTTATATCTCTTATCTCAACACGTGCATTCGCACAGCAAATGTACAGACTCTCTGTCATTGCGCCAATCGCAGGATTCAAAGACAGTTACGCTACAAGCATTAACGAGATCGGCGATGTATCTGGTTACGCAATCAACTACTCGCCAGTGCTGTCGCAGCTTGGCTTTATATACCGGGGAGGCGTAACGACGTCCATCGGGAAACTATCCGCCAAGAGCTTGTTCAGCATTGCAAACTATGTGTCCCCATCGGGACAGGTCATCGGAGTTAGTGATACCGGCGATAGCCGTCCACAGGGAATGACTAAAATTGGAACCAAGGTCTACAACATCTTTCCAAACAACGGTGGGGATACGCATGCACTCCGATCAGATGCACAAGGGCGGATCTATGGTTACTTCTTCCGTCGTGGTGGAGTTTCGTGGCAAGGCGGCATGTGGACACCGAATCCGAAGAAAGCTGGAACATACACCGAAACACTCTTTGGTGCTCCTGGAGATCTAGCGTCTTTCAATAATGTTGGACAAGCAACCGGACATACAACAGGAACCCGGACAAGCGCAGCTTTCTGGAATAACACGGGTACACGTTCCGTTCAGGTCCTGCCATCATCGCCTGAATTTGGATCTAGCCTTGGGTTTGGTATCGCAGATATAGGTAACATCGTAGGCGTTGGGTACCCAGCATTTTCGGCACGTCCACTCCTTTGGACAGCGGCGACGGGCTACGCGCTCACCGAGTTGCCCGTTCTACCAGGAGACAATTTCGGCGTCGCATCCGTAATCAACAACCTCGGAATTATTATTGGGACATCGGCATATATGGATCCAGTCACACAGTCCATCGGACGTGGCCAATATGTTGTGTGGACGAACGGAATCCCGACACCCCTGACCGCTCTTTTGGATCCCATCTCAAGTAGCGGCTGGAAAATCATGGGGATTTTGGGAATCAACAACAGGGGGCAGGTTGCCGCTAACGCCAGCGATGGCACCGTTGTACGTGCCGTGATACTGACACCAATCCTGTAGGCCATGTAAGTCCATCCGGTCAACCTCGGCTTGGGGACCGGATGGCTCAATCCGGCAGAAGAGTAGCGTTACATATAGGCGATGTCGCTATCAACTAGCTATTAGATTGAGTATCGATACCCATGTCAATCACGAGGATCAAGATTAGCTTGTCAGATGTACGTAAACGGCGAGATCTTAGCTATCTCTGCTTTCGCTGGTGAATCGTTGCGAGTGGAGTGAGCATCGATGCCAACAATGCCTTCATGAAGTCCCCAGCGATGAACGGATAAAAACCGGATGTCAGTGCTGTGTTGAGGTCACCGATGATCATCCACAAACGGAGCACACCAAAACTGAATATCGGGATGCTTGCTGCAAGTACCGTTAGAAAGACTCCGATAGGCGACGCAGTGATTCCCTTGTCCTTCGCAGTACCGGCGATGACTGCAGCTGGAAGAAACCCCAACAGGTACCCGCCAGTCGGACCAGCGAAGTGATGGAAACCAGCTCCACCACCGCTGAAGACTGGAAGGCCTGATGCACCTTCAAGTAGATAAGCTGCTGTGCCGGCCAAGGCAATCTTTCGTCCAAAGAGCAAGCCGCCAAGCACGACCGAGAGAGACTGTCCAGTGATAGGCACAGGCGTGTACGGGAGCTTGAGCTCAAGTTGTGCACCAAGTGCGATGATGCCGGAGCAAACGATGACTTTGCCTATATCTGATAGGACCGTTGTCGGGATAGATGCTGGACCACGGCGAAGCACCGCAAAAGATTGTGTACTGGTCATATGCATAGAATACAGAGTTGTAGATGCCCGATGCCATGCAGGATGAACAAATGTGAACGATTTATGATGGTATTCACGCTTGGTCTTGCACGTTGTATCCCACCTAAGAGAGTTGATTTCTCTCTTTTTGTCTGTGCATCGTATCCGTCTACAGCGTCCGGAAGGACAACTCTCGGCTCAGTACACGCACAAATGGTACGTCAGATATGGGAATAGGGATATTCCCACCTCCGCTGGTAACCCCGCTCGACTTACTACCGTATTAACTTCACTTGACTAGCACCCAGTTCTTCGTACAACTTGGTTAGGCGGCTGTTGTTATTGGTTGTGGCCGGAGGTTTGACCTCTCACAATTGTACGGACTTTCGTAACCCAGATTGGAATGCCTTCAGTGGCGATTGAACCAAGTCTCGAACCATTGAAAGATGTCCTGTATAGTTGCCCGTTGGGTTTTGTACGTTACCCGATGAACTAGTTCATGCTTCAATGTTCCGAAGAAGCTCTTTACCGCCGCATTGTCGCAGCAATTTCCTTTCCGGTTCAACCACTGAATTAATTTGTTGTCAGCCAGGTGTTTCTGGAATGCATCACTAGTGAACTGCGTACCCCTGTCACTATGCACCAGAATCTCAGGTGTTGTCTTGCGTTGATAGATCGCCATTACCAGTGCTTTCGTAGCAATCGATGCATCAAGGTTGCTTTGAAATCACCAGCTAACGATCTTGCGAGAGTACAAATCCAATACGACTGACACACAAAGCCATCCACGTTCGGTTGGAATGTATGTAATGTCCGTGACCCAATTCAGGTTGGCTGCCTCGGCCGAGAAATCTCGGGCTAACAGGTTGTCCGGGTAACTTGTAGCGTTTGTATCCAGTGGAGTTTGACGATGCTTACGCCGAACTACGCCACAAATCCCGGCATCCTTCATAAGCCTGGCGACCCGCTTTTCACTGCAAGGTATGCGAGATCTGTGAAGTTCATTCCATGTTCTATGCCTATCATAAGTTCTGTTACTCATACGGTGACACTTCTTGATGTGCTTCAAAAGCGCCTCATTGCTGGATTCATACGTGGATGGACCACGTGTAATCCAAGCAATAAAACTGTGTCGGTTAGCTTCAAACAAGCGAAAAAATCTCGACACTGACGACATTTTGGACAGATCACGCATGACTGTGCACTTCACTTTTGGGCATTAGTGAAGATACCCATTGCCATTTCCAGGAAATGGGTTCTCCGGATAGTCCGTTGAAAGATCAACCCAGCGCTGCAGTGTTGTCGAACCGGTACCGAGGTCTCGGGCGACGGATGTGACGTTATGCCGTTCGATTGCTAAGCGAACAGCTTCCGCTCTTTAGGCTGCGTTATAAGAACGACAATCTGGTTTCATATGCACTATCCATTTGAGGTCAATCCTCAGGAATCATGCTTTACTCAGTAGTACGCATTTCCGGGTGTTATTCAGTGGTGGCGATGGACAATAGGTCCATTAATGAGGTTCCACTGTCTGTTCCGTTGATTGTTCAGATTGTTTCGTGTTTCTCTTGTCTCAAGTCATACTTACCTTAAGTGCGCTTATTCTTATGAGGCATTAAAGTGTAATTTAGATTTCGTGGTAGCGACTTTACACGATAATTAACGGTAGTTACACTGTTATTCTAACGTGTTTACACTGTTAGGTATACTGTATTCATAGTTACGTTACTATAACCTTTACGGTTTATGATGTAGATTGGACCATCACCGAATCTGGAACAGGTCTAATGAAATTTACAACAACTTTCCTTGTCACATCTATCTGTATCATTGCGCGAACTCCATCGTTTGCCCAACAAACCTATAAATTGTCGGTCGTCCCGCCACTTGCTGGATACCGTGATGCAATGGCGAGCAGTATAAATGACGTTGGTGATGTAGCTGGCTATGTTAGTAATCCACTAACCCCGCAATCCATGATTGGCTTCGTTAATCGGGGGGGGGTAACCACCGCCGTTGGTAAACTCGCCGCCAAGTCAATGTATTCAGTCGCTACATATGTCACACCAACCGGGCAGGTGATTGGTGATGGCGATAGTGGTGATGGACGTCCACAAGGCATTGTAAAGCTTGGTGTCACTGTCTATAACGTCTTCGGAAACAACGGCGGGAATACACATGCACTGAGGGTGGATGCTCTCGGACGTATCTACGGTTACTTTATTCGTAGAGGAACTTCAAGCTGGCAGGGAGGGATGTGGACTCCTGTTGCAAAAAAAGTTGGATCCTACACGGAGACGATTCTTGGTGGGAACGGTGTGCCATGGGCATTCAACGTTGTTGGTCAGGGCGCCGGATACGGAAATGCTCCCCGTCAGACGGCATCTTTCTGGAGTAATACTGGAACTCGTCAAATGCAGTTTCTCGAGACGATGCTTGATTATACGAGTAGTGTTGCTTATGGCATTGCAGACAATGGGGATATTGTCGGTGGTGGATACCCGGCATTCACATCCCGCGCACTCTATTGGAAGGCATCCACTGGCTATGCACTCACTGAACTTCCAGTGCTCCCAGGTGACAATAACGGTACTGCTTTTGCGGTCAATAATTTGGGAACGATCCTCGGGAATTCCTACTATGGTGTTCCGGGATCCTGGACCAGCTCACCTGGTCAATTCGTTGTCTGGACGAATAGGATCCCTACTGCCCTAAGCGCACTCCTTGATCCGATCACCAATGCCGGGTGGTCCATTACCAATGTTGTAGGACTCAACAATAAAGGACAGATTGTAGTCAATGTCTCGAATGGAGTCGTACAGCGAGTCGGGATACTTACGCCGACACTGTAAATAAAATTGAAACCGGAGCCTCATGATTGTATGAAGCTCCGGTTGATGCCCGTTTAGTTTTTTGATGTGTTACTCAGGCTGCGTCAGCCAACAAACCTTGGCGGAATCGCCCTTCTTACCAACCACGATCGCATACTGAGTAAACTTGCGACCAAGCTTCTTTGCCTTGTCGCGGCCAAGACCGAGCACAAGAACAGACTTTTCACTTGGCCAGCCTTCGCTCGATCCTTCACCTTCGAAGAACACAAGCCCTTTACGCATCAACATCCGGCAAAGCTCGATGTGCGCCGCTTCGTTGATCGCATCCGACATCGGGATACTCCCCGGGTTGTACGCAGTGATAAATGCCCAGCGCTTCGCACGAAACGCGTTGAGGACATTGTCCAGTAAATGGTTACGGCGGCCCGGACGAATCAGCAAAATGCCATCCGGAGTCGTCGCGGAATACACAGTTGCCTGATATTCCGTATTCAAGCGCTTGAACTCACTCTTTGTCATGCAATCCCTCCGTGACGAAACACCACAAATAAGGTTAGAATCGCCCATGCGAATCAAGCCATTCATCATCGTATCCGCCATCCTGTCCGTCTGCTCCGGTGTCCTATCCGCCAGCGGACAGACACCACCACGCCTCTATAACGAGCCCGTTTCAAAATCGAACCCTCTGCGCACCGAACAGGCCCGTGAGCTGGAAAACTACATCGCAGGCCTTCGAAAGGACACATCCCGTCTTTCAGCGATCCTAAAGCCCGACTACAGCTCACTCAAAGCCTTCGACCGCTCAACAGAGGCCTATCGAAAAGCCTTCGCCGCATCGATTGGCTACCCGCCGCCCGGCCAGCCCGCCGCGACTGAGAAGCCACGTTTCGAGCTCCTCGCAACGGATGACATCGCGACCTACCACCGTGTCCACATCCCGGTTCTCACTGGAGTCAATGTCGAAGGTATCTATGCTGTTCCCCTCAAAGCGAAAGGCAAGGTTCCGCTTATCATCTCGATGCACGGTGGGGGAGGCTCCCCCGAAGTCGCACTTTTTAATGGCGGAGGTAATTATCACGACATGGTCCGCGGAGCGCTGACCGAAGGCTACGCCGTCTTCGCACCGCAGCATCTCTTTCAAGCGGTTGGCTATCCTGGCGATGTGCGCAACCGTATCGATGCACGCCTTCGCCTCCTCGGTACAAGTATCACAGCTGTAGAAGTCTGGAAGATATCAAAGAGTCTCGACACATTGATTAAACGTCCGGAAATTGATGCCAAACGTATCGGGATGGTCGGTCTCTCCTACGGAGGCTTTTACGCATTGATGGCTCCGGCGTTTGATAAGCGCTTTAAGGTGACGGCGTCGAGCTGCTACTACGGCGTACAGGAATGGCGCTACCTCAAGTCTGAGCTCGGACTTCCTAGCGACTTCATACACATGGACCGCATAAGCCTCTTCCAAGATTCTGACATCGCTGCTCTGATCTGCCCACGTGCGCTTCACCTGCAGGCAGGCAAGGATGACGATGATGACCACCGGGATGGCGGTATTCTCCTCGCACCAAAATCAAAGTCGTATTACACCAAGCTTGGCATCGAAGACAAGTTTGAGTTCACAGTCTTCGATGGCGGACATGAGTGGCGGGATGACATCGCGTGGGCGTTCATCCGCAAACATCTGTAGAAATACACTTCGATGGATGGATGTTTGTCTAGCCATTTAGCTTTGCGATAATCGCATCCACGTCGTAAACACACCCGCCCCACAGGCCGCCGCTGGCATTCTGCAACGCTGCCCAAAGGCGGGTGTTTTATTAGTCATTAGTAGAAGGCGGACACGCGTTTTAGATTGATATTGCGTGGGCGTTCATCCGTAAACATCTGTAGAAATTCACTTCGATGGATGGATGTTTGACTAGCCATTTAGCTTAGCGATAATCGCATCCGCGTCGTACACACATCCGCCCCACAGGCCGCCGCTTGCATTCTGCAACGCTGCCCAAAGCCGGGTGTCATCTGGCAGGTTTGGATCAGACTTGAGGTCGGTGCGCACTGGACGTGCTTCTAGCTCGTGCGTGCCATCCGCTATACTTCCCGGAGCATCTCCCGAACCAAGGAAGTCGACATGTGCATTCAGGTTTACACGGTCCACGGTGATCTGAATCCAGTCTCCATCCACCATCTTGCCGATCGGACCACCCGCGAGCGCCTCGGGGCCGACGTGACCAATACACGCTCCCGTCGAAACGCCTGAGAAGCGGGCATCCGTGATGAGGGAGACTTGATTTCCCCACGGAGTGTGCTTGAGCGCGGATGTAATCTGATACGTCTCTTCCATCCCGCTGCCCATCGGGCCACGGCAGATCAAGACAATAATGTCGCCCGCTTCGACATTTCTATCACTTTGACCCTTGACCGCTGCAATCGCATCCTTCTCACTGGTGTAAACCTTGGCTCGACCGGTGTGGCGGAAGGTACCATCCGCATCAACACGCTTGGCATCGATGCTGGTTGCTTTGATAACACTGCCTTCTGGGGCAATATTGCCCATCGGGAAACACACCGTACTGGTAAGGCCCTTTGCCCGTGCGCCATTTGGGTCTGAAATGACATCGGATGCATCCACGCCGTCCATTTCGAGCAAGCGCTCCTTCAGCGCGGTGCGCCGCTCGCTCCGCTCCCAAATCTCCAGGTTGTCACCGAGGCGGTTTCCGTTGATCGTAAGCGCATCGAGGTCGAGGAGACCAAGGTTTCTCAAATGCAGCTGCACCTCAGGAACTCCTCCCGCAAGGTACATCCTGACCGTTGGATGGTTTGTCGGGCCATTCGGAAGCACATCCACGAGGCGGGGAACAGAACGGTTCACGGCTACCCAGTCATCCACGGTAGGCCGGCGGATGCCCGCAGCCTGTGCGATAGCCGGGATGTGCAGTAGCAAATTCGTGGAGCCGCCACAAGCGGCGTGCACCAGCATCGCGTTCTTGAGTGCGGCATCCGTGATAATATCCCGCATCGTGATGCCTTTAGCGACCGCGTTAATAAGAGCATCCGCAGTGTCACTCGCGAGCTGCAGCCAGATAGGCTGGCCACTCGGCGCAAGCGCTGCGTGAGGAATCGTAAGGCCGAGCGCTTCTGCGACGGCTTGTGCGGTAGCGGCGGTTCCGAAGAACTGACATCCGCCGCCGGGGGTCGCGCAGGCCCGGCAGCCAGCTTCGGCGGCTTCTTGCAAGGTAATCAGTCCGTGTGCAAAACGCGCCCCGATGGTCTGGACAAGGCCTGCATCCTCACCGCGCTTCGGGGGAAGCGTGACGCCTCCCGGGACAATGGCACCTGGGCGGTCATGGAGTCCGGCGAGAGCCATCATCATCGCAGGCAGGCCTTTATCGCAGGTGGCAACGCCCATCACGGCCTTGCGAGTTGGCAGAGAACGGGCAAGCCTCCGGAGGACAATCGCTGCATCGTTGCGGTATGGAAGCGAATCGAACATCCCAGTTGTGCCCTGTGACCGGCCATCACAGGGGTCGCTGACAAAGCCCGCAAATGGGGTTCTGCCTTGCTCACGGAAGCGTATTGCGGCGGCTCGTACCTGGAGGCCGACTTCCCAGTGACCGGAGTGGTAGCCGAGGGCGATAGGCTTGCCATCGTGGTCGCGCAGCCCACCGAGAGTCGAGAGGATGAGGTATTCATCCTGGTTTACCGCGCTTGGTTCCCAGCCCATCCCAACATTTTGCGTGAGGCCAAACAGGTCACCGCTCGGCCTGTGTAAAAGCATGTCCTCGGTGAGAGGGAGGGCGCCCGCGGGGCCATCGGCGGTGGTCGCGACATCGAAGAGAGGGTTGTGCTCAGGCATGTCATCAGTGTAACAAATCCATAGATGCAAAACGTTTGTAACGATGATTTCGATGATGGTTCAGGTCAAACCGTAACCATGCCTCGAGCAGACATCCTCAGAAAACTGCCTCAATACGTGCGCGTTTTCTGTTATGTTGACATTGGTAGATGGTGATTCTCCGAATCGTGTCGGAGCAAAAGAGGAGGCAATATGTCGAAGCGCCTAGATGACTATCCACATTTGAAGGCTTACATTGACACTCTTTGCACGCTTCCGGGCGGCACGTTTCAAATGGGGAGCTTGACTGGAAAGGCTACTGAGCAGCCTGTGCATTCCGTGACTTTGTCACCGTTTCAGATGGGGGCAACTCCAGTAGCGGTTGGCATCTGGAGAGAATTTGCCCTTGAGCTTGGCCCCGTGATTCCGAGTCTGTCACCTCCGGGTCCGATGGAGCTACGTAATCCATGGGAATCAGCTGCTGGCGAATCCCATAACCTGATTTATCCACCTGGGGCCAATGATCCTGAAGTTGTGAAAATGTGGAATGACTACGCATCGATGTTCATCACGGAGATGCCTGATGAACCGCAATGGGGCTGGTTCGATAATCATCCAATCGTGGGCATTTCCTGGAATCGCATCATGGGGATGGATTGTAAGTTTGGATTCTGCGAGTGGGCGAGCGAGATCGCCGGCTTTACGGTGACCATCCCGACGGATGCGCAGTGGGAGTACGCAGCCCGCGCAGGAACGGAAACTATGTATCCATGGGGGGATGAATACGATTCATCACTGACATGGACATCTGGGAAGCGCTTCGCCGATGCCCGTCAAACACAAGCCGTTGACCGCACATCGAACATCTATCAAAATGCCTTTGGATTGACCGATATGGGTGGCAATGTCTGGCAGTGGTGCCTGGATTGGTACGGACCGTATACCGATGAGGATCAAAATGACCCTGCCGGGCCAGCCGTATCTCGGAATGGCAGCAAGGTTATGCGCGGTGCATCATGGGTTACCAATAACTCGGATTATGTACGATGTAACTACCGTGCCAGTTACCTGCCGACATCCAATGATGATGGCATCGGCTTCCGGCTGGTGGCAGGCGTAAGACAAATGACCAGGCATTGACAGCAAACCGAACTAAATGTCTACATAGCAATCATGAACTCGAGCTCCCCGTAGAGCTCAAGCCGCTCCGGCAACCCCGTGCCCTGTTTGACAAATCGCGCTTTACGACGGGCTGTTCGTCTGGGAAACACACCCGCTTCCGCATGCGCATGAAACACCATGTACAGCTGGCGCCCAGCCTTGATCAGCTGGCCACACCCGGTTCCGTGCACATCCCCTGACTCGATCTGAATCGGATTCCCGCTAAACCGTGTCCACGAACCAAAGGGCGTCGGCCCAGATGCATACCCAATCGCATACTTCGGATTCCGGAAGTCGTTGGCGGTGTAAATCAGATAGTAGACATCCCCACGACGGTGCAAAGACCCAGCCTCGACCACTGGCCAGTTCGCATCCGATGCGTTTTCCCAAGGCAATTCCGCCTTCACACACTCGCGCGCCGTGGAGAGCTCGTAGCCTGAAAGATCATCCTTCATCCGGGCAATAAAGATACGATTTCCGCCTCCGAGCCGGACAAACACAATATAAACCGCGCCATCTGTGTCTACAAACCAGTCGGCATCGATTTCTTTACCGCCACCACTTGGCATCGGATCCCGGCCCCCGTTCAGACCGCGAAATGGTCCCGCCGGCGAATCAGCAACCGCAACCGCGAGCTGCTCATTCGCCGTGTACAAGATGTAAAACTTACCGCCACGCACAAGCACACAGCCCGCCCAAAATCCCTGGCGGCCATACGCATCCCCGCGGCGTAGCGCCATCCCGAGCCTTTCCCAGCGCAACATGTCCCGTGAACGCCACACCGGCAAACCTTCATCCGGCGCCGCATCGTTCGTCCCGTACAAGTAAAACCAACCTTTGTGCGCAAACACAAATGGGTCAGCAAGCGGTACGTGGCGGGGAACATCCATGTCGCTTAGCTCCCGGAAAGCATCCCGCGGACATTCTCGATTGTCGCTGCCAGCAATCGCTCACGGCTCGCATCCGTGCTCCACGCAACATGCGGGGTCACAATCGCTTTCGGATGGCTGGTCAACACATGCCCATACCGCGGAGGCTCAGTTTCCATCACATCCGCTGCGTAACACGACAGCAGACCATGGTCCAGCGCACGACAAACCGCATCCGGGTCGACCACCGGTCCACGTGCCGTGTTCACCAAAATCGCGCCCGGCTTTAGCTGCGCGAGAAATGCATCATCCACCAAGCCGCGTGTCTCAGGGGTGAGTGGACATTGCAAAATAATGGCATCCAAGGTTGGAAGGGCATTCGCAATTGGAACATGACCCGTCTTTTCGCGACCGGGGATCGCGAGCGGAAGCACCGTCGCACCGAGGGCGACCAGCGGCGCCGCGATGGCCTTGCCGATATTGCCATACCCAATCATGCCAATCGTCGAGCCGGAAATCTCCAGCATCGGGCGCAGCGTATAACTCCATACCCCGCGCGCCTGCCAGCCGCCGTGCGCGACATGGACCGCATTGCCAACGATGTTATGTGCTGCAGCAAGGAGCAGGCCTACCGCGAGCTGGGCCGTGCTCGGCGTCGAATAGCCCGCCACATTCCGCACCGCAACACCGCGCGCAGAAGCGGCATCCAGCGCAATATTGTCGAGACCGGTCGCGAGAACACTGATACCCCGAAGCTTTGGACACGCTGCGAAAATTGCATCATCGAGGCGGCACTTGTTCGTAATTACTATGTCGGCATTAAGCATCCGCTCTGCCAGCTGCTCGGGCTGCGTGCTCTCGTAAGCCGTCACCACACCAAGTGCCGAGAGGCCGCTGATGTCGAGGCCGGTCAGCGCTGGGGCGGCATCGAGGATGACAATATTCGGTGTACGCACTTACAGACCCGCTCCGCGCGCGACCTGTGTGGCACTCGCCTGCGCGAGAGGCTTGACCACTATTTCATCGATATTGACGTGCGCTGGCAGCATCACCGCCCAGCGGATTGTCTCCGCGATGTCATCCGCGG
>Ga0114981_10002468_pt1 | contig 11929 bp, 15 predicted proteins | sample S_140806_MF_Meta_FD_87028 | JGI IMG/M metagenome (GOLD analysis project Ga0114981, IMG submission 87028) | Freshwater microbial communities from Lake Simoncouche, Canada to study carbon cycling - S_140806_MF_MetaG | ecosystem: Environmental > Aquatic > Freshwater > Lake | place: Lake...
GATTAAAAAAATTACTTCGAAAATAAAAAAAATAGTTAAATTGTAAATTTTGGAATAAAATTCAAAACTGGAACTTCTGATTTTAAAGGCTCAAAATCTTTTTCCTTAGGAAATGAACTTAAAAAAAGAGGATATAACAATTTAAAAATATTTGATCCTTCTATCATTGATTCAAAAGACAAATCTCTTAAAAAAATCAAAATTATTAAAAAATTAAAATATAAATCGAATACTGTTTATATTTTATTAACGGCTTGGCCAAAAATAACTAAATTTTTAAATTTAAGTAAACCCAAGAAATTAATAGACTTAAGATATGTCGTTAACTAAAAATCATATTTGATATAGAGTAAGTACTTAAATAAATTTAAAATTAATGAAAATAGCCCTTATAACTGGAATTACTGGACAGACCGGAGCTTACTTAGCCGCGTTTTTGTTAAAAAAAAACTATAAAGTTTATGGGATTAAAAGAAGAACGTCATCAGTCTATAATACTTCTAGATTAGAGGAGATAATAGACTTTAAAAAATTTTATAATAAGAAGTTATTTATTTTTTATGGAGATTTAACCGACTATTCTAGTCTTCAAAGCATTATTAACAAAACACAACCTGATGAAATTTACAATTTAGGAGCACAATCTCATGTGCAAATATCTTTTGAAATTCCTGAATACACAACTCAAGTAAATGCTGTTGGCGCATTAAATTTGCTAAACATAATTAAAAATTCGAGAAAGAAAATAAAATTTTATCAAGCATCAACTTCAGAAATGTTTGGTAGTCAAAATAAAATGCCCTTAAACGAAAATTCAAAAATGGATCCAGCGTCCCCTTATGGAGTGGCTAAATTATATGCTTATAATTTGGTAAGAAACTACAGAGACAGCTATAATATATTTGCAGCAAATGGAATATTGTTTAACCACGAATCTCCTTTAAGGGGTGAGAATTTTGTGACACGTAAAATTACAATAGGAATATCAGAAATTTTTCATGGTCATAAAAAAAATTTAGAAATTGGTAATTTTAATTCCAAAAGAGACTGGGGGCATGCCAAAGATTATGCAGAGGCAATATGGAAAATTCTACAACATAAAAAACCTTTAGACTTAGTTATAGCAACTAACAAAAGTTATTCAATAAAAGATTTTATAAAAGAATGTTTTAGTTTTTTAAAAATTAAAATTCAATTTATCGGCAGAGGTTTAAATGAAAGAGTTGTTGATCAAAATGGAAAAACATGGATTAAAATTAATAAAAAATTTATTAGACCGAAAGACATTGAGGTTTTGTTAGGAGATTCAAGTCTCGCAAAAAAAATAATTAAATGGAAAAATAGAACTTCTTTTAAAGAACTTGCGATAGAAATGATGAGGGAAGATCTTAAAAGAACAAGTATAAAATTAAATAAATAACTTGTCTAATATTAATTTAATATTTGCATCGATAGTTATATTTTTTAGTATTTATATAAAGAGAGATTTAATAGCGGAAAAAACCAATCTAATAGACACACCAAATAATAAATTAAAAAATCATAAAAAAAAGACACCAATAATCGGAGGGATAATTCTAAATGCAATAACAATCCTAATTTTGTTAAATCTCACGCTTGATAAATATGTAAATAATTTTTTATTTATTAAAATACTTATATTTTCTGTTACTGTTAGCATTATTGGTATAATTGATGACAAATACGACATTAAAGCTGTATCAAAATTTTTTTACACTACTTTTATTTTAGTATTTTTTTTAACTTTTATTCCAGAACTTAGAATAAAATATATTGTTTTTAGCGATAATTTTTTGATAAAAAATCTAGATTTAGAAAATAAATTTATATTACAAATCTTTATAACAACTCTGTGCTATCAATTATTAATTCACGCATTTAATATGGCTGATGGCCATGATGGAATAGCATCCCTTATGGCTATCACCTGGCTTGCTTATATTTATTTTGCTAAAATTAATTTTCAATTCTTATTACCGATCATGGTTACATTGTTATTATTCCTATATTTTAACTTAAGCTCTAAAATTTTTTTAGGTGATTCTGGTAATTATTTTTTATCAACTTTATTATCTTCATTAATTATATTGAATAATAACAATTATAAAAATTTATTGGCAGAAGAAATATTCATACTATTAATGCTGCCCGGCATTGATATGCTTAGATTATTTTTTATAAGAATAAAAAATAAACAAAATCCACTAAATGGAGATAAAAGACATTTGCATCATTTATTATTTTATAAATTAGACAGAAGTAAAACAATCTTATTATATTTTTTTTTATTTATAACGCCAATTCTTTCTTTTTATTTTAAAATACTATCACCAAACAAAATAATACTTTTATTTTTAATAACTTATATTTTGATAATAATAAAATTTAAAAAATGAAAATTTCAATTATAACAGTTGTTAAAAATGGTATGCCTTTTTTAAAAGATGCTATTAAATCTTTTGAACTGCAAAAATATAAAAATAAAGAACTAATAATTGTGTATGCAGAATCTATTGACGGAACTGAAAACTACATTAAAAAAAATTTAAAAAAAAATTATAAGATTATCAAAGATAATTCCAATAATAGATACAAAGCCATAAATAAAGGCATTAGATTCTCAAGTGGACAAATTATAGGATTATTACATGCCGACGATATTTTTTTTAATAATCAAACGCTCTTTGATATTTCCAAATATATAAAAGAAAGTGGCAGTGATATGATCTATGGTGGCGTCTACTTCTCAAAAAGAAGTAATTTAAAAAAAATAAAAAGAGTATGGAAACCTGAAAATTTCAAAAAAAAAAATATTATTTTGGGATTTGTTCCTCCGCATGTGAGTACATTTCTAAAGAAAAGTGTTTTTAAAAAGATTGGTTATTACTCCGAAAAGTATTTAATTTCTAGTGATTATGATTTTCTTCTAAGAATAATTCTAAGTAATAAATTTAAAATAGAAAATACTAATAAATTTCATAATATAATGAGACTAGGGGGAGATAGCACAAGTATAAATAAAATTTTTATTAAATTAAAAGAGGATTATTCGATTATCAAAAAACATAATTTAAATATACTTGTTTTATTTCTTAAAATAATCCTTAAATTAAAACAACTAACACAAAAAGAAATTCATAATAATTATATAAATCAATTTAATTAAAATTATTTGATCAACAATCCAAAAATAACAATTGTAACTCCCGTTTATAATTGCGCTGAATATATAGAAAGAACTATTCTATCTGTATTAAATCAAACCTATAAAAATATTGAGTATATAATAATCGATGGAGGCTCAGATGATGGTACATGTGAGATCATAAAAAAATACTCAAAACATATTAGTTTTTTTATTAGTGAAAAAGATCAAGGCATGTATGACGCTTTGTATAAAGGCTTTGAACTAGCAACTGGCAAATATTTAGCATGGATTAATGCTGACGATTTATATTTTGAGGATGCAATTAAAAAATCTTTAAATATAATGGAAAATAATAATTACAAATGGATTGTCGGTGTACCTTCGATTATAGACGAAAAAAATAGACTTAGAACTAGAATTTTATATCACTATCCTAATTTTATAATTAAAAATGGATTTATTACACCTTGCTTCTGGGGATATATAGCTCAAGAGTCTACAATTTTTACAAGAGATCTTTATATAAAATCTGGAAAAATAAATAAAATACTTAAGTATGCTGGAGATTATGATCTATGGAAAAAATTCTCAAATTATACAAATTTAATATCGATAAACGTAAAAATTGGAATATTTAGAAAAAGAAAAGGTCAAATCAGCAGTAATCAAAAAATATATTTAAATGAAGTGCAAAAAACAAACTGCTTAATTCCATTTGGAAAAATATTAAGATTAATATATTCAACAATCATTAATTATAAAAATAAATAATGATAAAAAAAAATGATAAAATTTTAATAGCAGGACAAGAAGGTCTTGTCGGTTCTGCTATATATAGAATTTTAAAAAAAAATAATTATAAAATTATTGAATGTAGAAGAAAAGATCTTGATTTTACAAACTATAAAAAAGTATTTTCATTCTTTAAAAAAAAAAAACCTAAAATTGTAATTAATGCAGCTGGAAAGGTAGGAGGAATATTAGATAATTCAAAATATCCAATTGAATATTTAAACACAAATATAATGATTGGATTAAACTTAATAAATATTTCTTACAAATTAAATATTAAAAAACTTATTAATTTCGGTTCAGCATGTATATACCCCAAAAAAACTAAGTTACCAATTAAAGAAGATTATCTTTTAGCAGGATATTTAGAAAAAACTAATGAGGCGTATGCTATTGCAAAAATTGTAAGTTTAAAATTATGCGAATATTATAATAAAATAAAAAAAAAGGATTTTATATCGGTACAACCTGCAAACCTTTATGGATTAGAGGATAATTACAACTTATCATCTAGTCATGTCATACCTGCATTGATTAGAAAATTTTTTGAGGGAAAAATTAATAAAAAGAAATATGTAAAAATATGGGGTGACGGAAAAAATACAAGAGAATTTTTGCATGCAGACGATTTAGCTAAAGCGATTTTGTTTCTTCTTAAAAATAAAAGAATAAAAAATACATTTGTAAATATTGGTTCTGGTGAAGAGATTAGTATTATTAGATTGGCTAGATTAATTAAAAAAGTATCTAGATTTAATGGAAAGATTGTTTTTGAAAAAAATAAGCCTTCTGGACAAAAAAGAAGGGTCCTTGATAGTTCAATAATAAATAACCTTGGATGGAGAAAAAAAATTAAATTAGAGAAAGGTATTGCAAAACTTTATCATGATTACGTAAAGATAAATAGCCAAGTGTAGAATCTTTAATTTATAATTCAATGAACAAAGCTATATTTTTAGATAGAGACGGTGTCATTAATAAAGATTTAGGATACGTACATAAAATCAGTGAATTTATTTGGCTACCAGACGTCAAACAAGGCATAAAAAAATTAAAAAAAAATGGTTATCTTGTAATTATAATTTCAAATCAATCTGGAATAGGGAGAGGTTTTTATTCATCTAAAGATTTAAAGAAACTAAATTTATACATAAATACGCAATTAAAAAAAGTTGGAACAAAAATAGATGCTTTTTACCATTGTTCATATCATCCAAAATTTGGTCTTGGTGCATTTAAAAAAAATAGTTTTAATAGAAAACCTAATCCTGGCATGTTTTTAAAAGCAAAAAGAAAATATAAAATTGATTTTAAAAAAAGTTTCTTTATTGGCGATAAGTTAACAGATAAGACTGCGGCCAAAAAAGCTAAAATTAAATTCTTTCAAATTAAAAATAATTTTAAGAAACTAGTATTGAAAATTATTAAAAATAAAAAACATTAAATGATTAAAAATGTATTAATTCTAGTTGGAGGTTTTGGAAGGAGACTTGGCGATCTAACGAAAAGAACTCCAAAACCACTATTATTAATAAATAAAAGATTATTTTTAGAATATATTCTTGATAAAGTACTAGAAATCAATCCAAAAAAAATAATTTTACTATGTTGTTATAAAAAAGAACAATTCATAAAAAAATTTCACAATAAAATTATTAATAAATCAAAAATTATTTGTATCACTGAAAAAAAACCACTAGGCACAGCAGGAAGTATCTTAAATGCTAAGAAGTTTATATCAAATTCAACTCTAATTATTAATGGTGATAGTTATTTTAATTTTAACTATAAAATATTAAACTGTATTAATAAAAGAAAAAAAATTCATATCATTTTAACTAAAAATAATAATTACAAAAGTAATAAAAAATTATCTAAACTTGTCCTTAAAAATAATTTAGTTGCTATTTCTTTAAACGAGAGACATAAAAAAAACTTAATGAATGGAGGGATTTATATAGTAAAAAGGGATATTATTCCATTTCTTAAAAAAAGAGTTTTTTCTCTAGAAAACGAAACTATACCAAACCTAATAAATAAAAATATGGCTTCTGGAACATATGTTAATAAATTTTTTATTGATATAGGAACAAAAAAAAATCTAAATCATTTTAAAAAAATTTCAAAAAAAATTAAATTTAATAATTTTTAAAAAGCCTTAAATTATCTTTCTCAAAATACATCTTTAATTCTCTTATACCATCCTCAAGACTAATCTTTGCTTTAAAACCTTTGGACTCTATTTTTTTATTTGAAACAAAATAATCTCTCTTATCTTCATCTTTTCCATCAAGAACAATCTCATAATTGAAATCAGGGATTTGTAACTGAATTTTTTTGCACAAATCCTCTTTTGTCAAATTAGCTTCGGACAAACCTAAATTATAGATATTATTTTTTAAATTATTAAAATTATTTATTGCAAAATGAAAACCACTCACAACATCTTCAATATGTATATAATTTCTTCTGAAATGCGGCTCGTATAATTTAAAATATTTCTCTTTTATAGCTATATAAACAAAATTGTTAACCATGAGATCAATTCTCATTCGCTCTGAAACGCCAAATACTGTAGCCAATCTGAAACTTATACTATTTTCTCTTTCCATAATTATTTTTTCCGCTTTGACTTTTGTTATTCCATATAAACTAATTGGTTTTAAAGGAGTATCTTCGTCGCAAAATTTTTCTGGGTCACCTATACCATAACCGCTATTTGTGACTGGCATTATAACAATTTGATTTTTAGAAAGATTTTCAACTAAATATTTTATAGATTCAAAATTTATCTCTTCTGTTTCTTTAGGCATTTTAGAGCATAAGGGGGCCCCGACAATTGCGGCCAAGGGTATTATTAAATCAAACTTTTTAACAATTGATTTTATAAGATTCTTATCTCTAACGTCGCCTTTGATAAAATTAATATTTTTATTATTTAAAATAAAACTATTATTTTGACCAAACATTAAATTATCCAAGCAGGTTAATTTAAGTCCTAATGAAAAAAGTTTACTAGTTAATTTAGACCCTATATACCCTGCTGCACCTGTGATTAATACTTTCATATTTATTTATAATAAAATTATATATAGAAATTAATAATGATTGTAACAATAATATGCCATGGTCTTCCAAATACACATTCTGAACAAGCAAATTGTGATCCATTTTTATATTTAAAAGAATTTAGAAAAAAGAAAATTTCTGTAAACATTATTTCAATTTATGAAGAAAGATATAATACCTCGAATATAAAGAAAAATGAACAAAAAAATTTTTTAAAAAAAAATTTTAATAACATAAAAAAAATATCTATAATAAATGTAGAAAATAAAAATTTTTTTAAGAAAATTAAATACTTTATTTTAAGATTTTTTTTTCTAAGACCGTATTTTTTTTTTGGGAATAAGGAAGTATTTTCATCTTTTTCTAAAGAAATTAATAAAACAAAAAGTGATTTTTATATAAATTTTTACGATCTACCTATAGTTTTCTCTGGTTTTCATGAAAAAAATTTTATTTTTTTCAATATTTTTGGAATTAATAGAAAACAAAGTGAAGTATTAAGAATAAAAAATTTATTAAGATCTAGATTTATTAAAAATTTTTTACAAATTATAAACTCTTTTATCTACATATTAAAGATTGATTCAATATACAAAATATGTGCAAATAAATCTATTTTAAATCTATGCCCTGGTTACGACACATATAAATACTTAAAAAAAATTGGGATTAAAAATGTTATATATACTAGGCCTTTATAAAAAGATTTAAGTTTAAAAAAAAAAAAAAAAAAATCTACAATAATTGTTTTGTTAATAGGAAATTTATATTCCAACATCATGCAAGACAGTTTAAATTTATTAGCCTACGAACTAATTGCAAGACTTAAGAAAATTCATGATAAGATTAAATTTCAGATAAGAATAGTTGGTAAATTTAAACCTAAATCTGATATTAAAAAGAAACTTGACTACAATTGGATAAAGTTTGTTGGGTGGGTAAAGAATTCAAATAAAGAGTATGCTAGAGCGGATTATCTTTTTGCTCCTAATTCATATTCATTAAGTCCTAGAACTAAGATTATCGAAGCCATGTCCTGTGGAACAATAGTAATTTCATCAAAGGAAAATATTAATGGCATATACAATGATATAAATTCAAAAAAAGATCTAATAGTAGCTAAAAATAATAATGATTTTTGCAGACAATTTGGGTCGATAATAAAAGATAAAAATAAACAAAAATATATTTCTTCTAATGCCAAAAAAAAATATAAAAAATCTTACGATCCAAAAAAAATAATTAAAAATAATATAAATATAATGTTAAGTAAATTTTATGAAGAAACTAAAAATTATTAATATATTTTTCTAAAAATGTTTTTAGAGCTTTATTTTGATCAAAGTTAAACACTTTTTTTCTAAATGAATAAATTCTTTTTTGATAATTATTGCATAATAAATAACGAATATCTTTATTAAGATTTTTTATACTACTTGCCTTACCAATAAATTTTAAATTGCTTCTATAATAAGATGTTAAAAATCCAGGAATCTTATAAATTTTTTTTCTTATTAAAAATATAACAGGCCTCTTAAATCTTAATGCATAAGTAAAGGCTGTGCCCGAAAAATCTGTTATCATCAAAGCTGACTCTGAATAGACTTTCTCATAGTCAGAACTATTGTCGATAGAAACATCAAAACTTGATAAAAACCTCATATCAAATTCTCTATTATTGGGATGTGGTCTTAATACAATTTTATAGTTTTTATATTCTTTTCTTAACTCTATAATTAATCTTTTTAAATAAACTTGATCAAGTATAGATGTGCCGGACGGAAAAGCATTACGGTTGGTAGGTGCTATCAATATCTGTTTCTGGGCTTTACGTTTGCAGAGCTTATTAATTTTATTATATCCTACAATTTCAATTTTAGGTATTTGTTTTTTTTTAAAAATCTTTAAGAGGTTATATTGTAAATAATTTTGAACAATTGAATTTGCAACAAGTATAAAGTCTACTTTTCTATAATTATTTAAATTATAATAAATCATTCGAGAAGATCCCAATGGTGAATCTAGAATATCATGATGATAATAAATATTAATTGACGTTTTGAAATCTAAACAAACAGATGGTGAAATAACAATATCAACTTTTTTTAAAAACCTTACCCATCTCTGTCCTAAAAAAAAAACTTTACTTCTATTCTCAAAATTATCATTCTTTTTTTGTCTAAAAATAGTATATATAGATAGTTTGTTGTTATTAATAAATTTATAAAAATATTCTAAATTCTCTCTATATCCAGGGCTCGAAAAATAGAAAATTACAATTTTTTTATTTTCAAAAAAAAAGTAAATGTTAATTAGTAAAAATTCTTTAAGATATAAAAAATTTCTAAAAATTTTTTTTAATAGATTCATTTTATAACTTAAAAATTACAGCTATATTATTAAACTTGATATTGCGACAATATAATTTATACATAAATTTGATTAAAAATAAAAAATTATTAATGAATTTAAATATTTTCTTAAAGTACTATAGCAACGAAATAGTTAAAGAATTAAACAATATTAATATAAATATTTTTCAAAATATTATTAAAACTGTTGAAAAAAAAATTAAAAAAAAAAAAACAATTTTTATATGCGGAAATGGAGGATCTTCTGCAATCGCTAGTCATTATATATGTGATTATCTAAAACTTATTAGAACTAATACTGAGCTAAAACCTAGAATAATAAGTTTAAATGACAATATTGAAACAATTACAGCTATCGGAAACGATATAAATTTTAATCAAATATTTAAATTTCAGGCCGAAAGTTTATGCGGAAAAGATGACTTAATAATTATAATAAGCTCTTCTGGTAATTCTGAAAATATCTTAGAGTTAGCGCGCTGGTGTAAAAACAATAAAATTACCACAATAAACTTTGTAGGATTTGGAGGGGGAAAATTATCAAAATTATCTAAATTATCCTTAGTTTTACAATTAAAAAACTATGGCCAAACAGAGGATATACATCATATGCTCATGCATATTATGATGCATTATATAATAAAGAAAAATTCAAAAAAAAAATCTTTGCGACTTTAAGATATAAATATCTTAATTATTCAATTTTTTTTAAATGTTTATTTTTTTGAAGAACCTCCCCCATTTTAAAATCGTAATTATTGTTAATATCTAATGAATAAAATTGAGGAATTTTATATCCATATATTTTTCCACCTATAATATATTTTTCTAAGTTTTTATATTTTGTTATAAAAAAATTACCTCCGTCTGAAGTATAATTATTTTTTATTTTATTTCTAAGTGATATAAAATTATTTTTTAAAATAAATTCATTTTTTCCCGCTTCTTTTAGTCTTAAATTATTATTAAACTGATGAGGAGTAGGAATTATACTTATTAACGAGTCATATCTATTCGAAGAAAAAATATCACAAACTTTATTTAAAATTTTAATACTTCTTATTGGAGAGGTTGGCTGCAATATAACTAGAGCATCGAAAAAATAATTCTTTTTTTTCAAAAATGTTTTTAAATGATTTACAACCTCAAGCATTTCAGTGCTATCTTTCGAAATATTTTTTGGACGAAGAAATGGAACCTCGACCCCATACTTTCTTCCTAAGTTAGAAATAAGCTTGCAGTCCGTAGATAAAATTATTCTATCAAAATATTTGCACTTTTTAGCAATATTTATTGTCCAATATAATAAAGGTTTTTTATTAAAAAGTTTTAAATTTTTTTTTTTTATTCCTTTAGAATTCTTTCTTGCTGGAATTAAACATAGAAATTTCATTACAAACAATATATATTATTTATAAAAAATTACATGAAAACTATTTCTATTTATAAGAGAAAAATCGGCCATAAAGAAAAACCATATATTATAATTGAAGCATGCGTAAATCATCAAGGTAATATTAATATTGCCAAAAAAATGATTGATACTTCAAAAATGCTTGGAGCTGATTGTATAAAATTTCAACATCATATTGTAGATGAAGAAATGATAAGATCAGTTCCAAAATCAAAAAATTTTAAAATTCCTTTATGGAAAGTTATAGAAAAAACTAATTTTACCACAGAAGAGCATAAGTTTTTAAAAAAATACTGCGAAAACAAAAAAATTCATTATCTTTGCACTCCCTTCTCTATAGCTTCTGCTAATGAATTAAATTCTATTGGAATTAAAGCTTTTAAAGTAGGGTCAGGAGAGTTAACAAATCAACCATTCATTTACCACTTAGCTAAAATCGGCAAGCCAATCATTCTATCTACGGGAATGAGTGTTCTAAGTGAAATAAAAGAAAGTGTTAAAATTATAAAAAAATTCTCAACCCCGTTTGCATTAATGCATTGCGTTTCTTCCTATCCCTGTAAGTATAATCTTATGAATCTCGATTTTATTAAGGAACTAATGTCGCTATTTAAAGTGCCTGTTGGTCTATCAGATCATACTCCTACATTTTATAATGCTTTGGGTGCAGTCTCACTAGGAGCATCTATCATAGAAAAACATTTCACTTTTAATAAAAATTTATCAGGACCAGATCATAAATCTTCGATTAATAAAAAAGAGCTTTGTCATTTAATAAAAGGCGTTCATGCAAATTATTTGGCGAGGGGAAATAAAAAAATTATTCACAAAGATGAAGAAGAAATACTATCCTGGGCGAGATCTTCTGTTGTTTCAAAAATAAATCTTTATAAAAATGATACTCTAAATACAAATAATATAACAACCAAAAGACCTTCTGCAAAAAATGAGCAAATACCAGCAAAATTATTTAATAACATTCTTAACAAAAAAATTAATAAAAATATTAAAATAAATCAAATATTAAAATTCTCAGATCTTAAATGAGAAAACTTTTATTATTCTTAGAATCAAGAGCAAGCTACGGCTATAGCAAAAATATAATTTCTTTAC
>Ga0114981_10002469_pt1 | contig 11929 bp, 11 predicted proteins | sample S_140806_MF_Meta_FD_87028 | JGI IMG/M metagenome (GOLD analysis project Ga0114981, IMG submission 87028) | Freshwater microbial communities from Lake Simoncouche, Canada to study carbon cycling - S_140806_MF_MetaG | ecosystem: Environmental > Aquatic > Freshwater > Lake | place: Lake...
ATCGTTTAAGCCTGGAGTAGAATATTCTGGTACAATAACCGTTAGCAATGCTACTTCAGTAACGGTATCTGGACTTCCATCTGGATTAAGCTCATCTGCGTCTCCGACCGGTGCCTTCAATCAAATAATAACTATTAGTGGAAAACCAACAGTTAGCACAAGAGGACAATCATTTACTATAACAGTAAATGCAACAAATGCATGCGGCGGAGGATCTATTACCAGTACTTCAAGTAATACTTACGGCATTACTGTACAACAGGCAGACACTTGCCCATCTCCAACATTTGGAGCTTTAACTGATAATTAAATGTTCAACAACTATGAATATAAATAATACGGGAACTTAATTATGCCGCTTACTGAAGGTCAATCATATTCTGGATATATACAGCTTGCAAATGTAACTAGTGCATCGCTATCATCAGGTTCATTGCCTGAGGGTATAACTGGTGGATTTGATCCAGCTACGCAAAAATCTAATTTGACAGGTACACCAGCCGCTGGTACTGGTGGTAATTCATATACTTTTGCTATTAGTGCAGAAAATAACTGCGATTCTTCATATAAGGTTCCAAATATTGCTATAAGTAATAATTACAATGTAACAGTACAGTCTGGAGCAGCAACTCCAGCACAAGCACTGAAGTTTTTCTACGACAATACTATCAAGTTAATGGCTCGTGATATTGATAATGTTCAATCCTGGGTTTCGGGTGGTCGTAATCGCAGAGATGGGTCATTTAATACAGCACAAATGATCAGCGAAAATAATACAAATTATGAGCTAGCTGTTGCCGGAAATACTGCATTCACTGATGGTCAATGGGGAGCAATTAAATCAACTAGAGCAACAACAGTGTTGGCAATTGGTCTTGGTATTGATGAATACTCAAACAGTCCCGTGGGCAGTGTAAAAGCGTGGAGCGATCTGACATGGAATAGTCCCACTGACTTATTAAGTATTATACCTCGTCAATACCCAGATCAAAATATTGGAACTATAGTTCGTGAGTTTGGTTTTGGTGTAGGAGTGTTTAATGTTCCTAAACAACTATCTACGTTTAGAGATTTAACTATTAGTGTATCCAATGGATGTTCTCCAACAAATGACAGATTGACCAATCTTCATTTGGCTTTTATTCCCGGAAATTGGAGGGCAACATCGTCTTTTGGCCCAGCAGATGCAGCAATTGTTGTTGGGTCTGGAGGTTACACTACAGTATATAACGGAATGTTTACTGTAACAAAGCATGTTACAGTGTCGGTTACTATTCCTCCAAACTCATTTGCTCTTCTGACTGGAGCTGCGGCTGGAACATTAATTAATGGATCTGATGAATTTTTTAATCCAAAATATAATATTATCGGCGGCAATGTAGTAGCATATGAAAGAATTTCTGATGACGGTGGCAATCAGATGATAGTAGACTCAATAATTTGTAATACAAGTTCACTTTCATCACCCGTAATTTTTAGATTACCATATGCGGTTTCATATGAAGACCCGGATAATGGCACTATAGAGAATCTGGGACAAATTGGAGAAAAATTTTCAATTAATATTTTTGAGCCCAACAGTAACTTTACTGGTCTTATCACAAGACAGACCTCACATCCATACTTGTCAACATGCAGCAGTGGAGGTGGCGGCGGTGGAGGTGGCGGCGGTGGAGGTGGCGGCGGTGGCGGCCAAAATCCTCCTGAGCAGCAGGAACAATAATTACTTTACTTACTAAATTAAAAATCTATTATGAAATACATAATTTCTTTTACAAACAATACAACTCAGGAACATGTAGAACAATATCTACAGACCAACAACATTACGGTCACAGAACATTTAATAAATTTGGGTCATGTGTATGTTGGTGATACGGACAGTGTTCCCCCACCTGATCAATTAATTGATTTCATTATGGAAAATGAATTAGCGCAGATCAGCTTAATGTCTGTATCTCCTACATCTTGTGCAGAAATTGACACCGCTAATGATGAAAATTGGTGGAAACTTTCTACTATAAACATCAGTGACTTTGAAGCACAGCGCATCAATCACTGCAAAAATATAACGCCAGTTGATGTTTATGTCATGGACAGTGGTATCAACCATGAACATCCGGAGTTTGCAAATGTTGATATTCAGAATGTATATTCATATGACGGAACATTTAACGATTTAACTGGACACGGAACGGCAGTTGCATCATTGATTGCAGGAAACACATTAAGTTTAGCAAATGTAAATCTAAAAATAGTAAAAGTTATTGGACAAAACAATCTCTACTTACTTGATTTATTGCGAGCACTTGATGCAATTATTGGAACAGCAAGCGCTAGCGAAAATATTGCAGTGGTCAATATGAGTTGGATATGTTCAAAGTTTAGTTTCTTTGACGCTCAAATTGAAAAGCTTTTTGCTAAAAACATACTAGTAGTATGTGCTGCTGGAAACAATAATATGGATGTATCATTCTTTAGTCCAGCATCAATTGACGCGGCAATTTGTGTTGGAGCATACGATCAGAATTTTAGACCATGCGATTATGCAAATTATACTGGAGCAATATCAACCTCTACGTCTTTATCTAATCACGGAAATATTGATGTATGGGCGCCAGGAGATGCTATTAAGGTAGCCACACTCACTGGTGAATATGCTGTTGCAGGAGGAACATCACTGGCGGCAGCAATACACACTTCTGCCGTTGCATATGCACTTGGAAGTTATTACAATTTAGGAACAGTTCCAATACATAAAAACTTTAATTTTTATACAGTTGTTGCAGGCATGTTAGCTTCTTATAATTATGGATTAGTTGACTTTAGTCAGACACAGGGACAATATTCAAATATTATTAATTCAAGGACCACTACAGTTAAATCTCAGATTAATAAAGCAACTGATGTATTAATGTATGACACTGCAAATAAATTTATTGTAAAAAATAATGGTCTGACATTTGTCAAGTGCATGATTACTAACTCAGTTACTGATGTTACAGTAACAGGATTACCAAATGGACTGTCACTAACAGATGGTTGGATAGTTGGAAAAACAATCGTTGAATTCCCGCAAGATGAACAGATCACGCAATTGACATATGAAGCAACGGTCCAGTACAGTGTACAAAACACTAGGTACACACTACCACTCACAATTGTTGTAAGGAAATCATAATATGAATTTCATTCAAAGATTGAAACAAAGAAAAGAAGATGTTGCAAATGGAATTAATTCTGCAACTGATTACATCATAAAGAATGTCACAGAGGTTGCGTCTACTGTAGTAGAGACAGTAAAAGAGAATGTTATACAGCCAATAGTAGAGTTAGATGAAGCTGTGGTAAATCAACGCTTTGAAACATGTCTCAAGTGTGATAGATTTAACCATGAAACACAACGATGCAACGAGTGTGGCTGTTTTATGAAGATTAAAACCAAATTCACTCAAGCAAGTTGTCCACTTAATAAGTGGTAATTTACTCAAAACACTTGAAAATCAATTCCAGATAGAGTAAGATATCGTGCATGAACGATGACACTTTATTTGATTTCAGTAATCTTCCTCCAAAAAAACGCAAGAATGTCGTAGACGATGTGCGAAACATTCTTATTGTGGAATTTTCAGGCGATAAAGCGGGAGAATTGGAAGCAAAACAACTATTTGAAGAACTGCGTCAGCGCGGTTACAAGATTAAGATAATGACATGAATACCTCAAGAACTTACGAAGTTACACTAAAAACAGAAGCACCAAATGACTTCTATTGTTTGAAAGCCGCAAACAGTGTTGATTTGGATATAGAGAAGAAGTTAACTCATCATCTAAAAGTCACTGCTGACATTGATACCAGCTACAACATTGGGCTGATCATAGGCAACAGTGGTAGTGGTAAGACAACTCTAGCGAAACATATCTGGGGCGATGAGTGCTTTGACACTCTGTTAGACAAAGATCGCGCAGTCATTAGTCAATTTGACGAGTGTTATAGTTATGACGAGCGTGTTCAATTCTTGAGTGGAGTTGGATTAGCAAGTCCCACATGCTGGATCGCTCCAGCTAAAACACTGTCAAACGGTCAGCAAGCTAGAGCAGAAATAGCATTACAAATGGCTCGCACTGACGGTAAGTTTACTGTTATTGATGAATGGACCAGTGTTGTAGATAGAACTGTTGCCAAAGCAATGAGTCATGCCATTCAAAAACATGCTCGCAAAACAAACAAAACTCTTGTCCTACTAAGTTGTCATTATGATGTAGTAGAGTGGCTGAACCCTGATTGGATTATTGACTGTAATCTTCAGGAGTACACCGACCGGAGGTCACTTTGTCCGGGGTTTACCAGATCCGAAAAACTTGTTTTCGGGATTAGACAGCTTACGGACTCAAAAAGTTGGAGTGTCTTTAGCAAGTATCATTACCTAACTGATACACTGCCGCCCGGAAAAACACTGATGTTTGGGTTGTTTCACGAAGACACTCAAATAGGTTTTATAGCATACAGCAATTATGTAATGTGGAAAAAAGAACACAAAGATCGGGGTTTGCCAATGGTCATGCATGCCAACAGAATAGTTGTACATCCAGATTATTGTGGATTTGGTCTTGGCGGTAAGTTGACAGACATTACTGCTGATTACATGCAGAACACACTAGGCTACGATGTGCAAATAAAACTAAGCAGTGCCAGTATGGCCAATCTACTAAAACGAAACACACGATGGGAACTGCGTGATGTTAGTAGAAATGTCAATAACATATGGGGCAATCACAAGGGTCGTGTTGGTCGCATAGATGTTAAGACATATAGTTTTAAATTTCATGGATGAATTGTGAACATTGTAATGAACCGCTTAACCACACTGTTAATATTGTTGATAATTAATCTGCTACTAACTGCATTTATTTTTATTTTTGGTATACAGTTTAGCACAGACATTAGAGTTGAGTGTTCAAAATGGGTTGAAATACAAACAGGTCAACATACATACAGTGAACGACTCTGTTCTACTCTTTAGATTGTTTACGATTCTTATATATCCAAATGATCAGTGGTATAAGAATGGTAGTTGAAATCCACTGCCAATATTTTAACAACCACTGATATGCAATTTGAGTGGTGGTTATTTCAATATCTACTGTCTTCTTTAAAGTTTTGATATGATGCTCGGATTCTTCACCATTAAGCTTTATTAATGCGGTGATACCAATATCTATTTTATGTTTGCCAGCAGTGAGTGGTTTTAATGTCCATAGCCAACTGGTGTTTTGACTGCTACTTAATATCTGTCGTTCTGGTGTAATGTTCTTAACTTCAAATGCTGGCGCTGTTATATTAGCGATTAGTATTTTGCTGACTAATACTTGATTAGAGTAAATCTTACCACTTTCTGTCAAATCTTTTTCTAAGTTCTGTAATTCTTTCTGTAGATTGATTAATAATTCAATACGAACACTGTCATTGATGTTTGCTTTATCTGGTACAGAGAATGACATGTTTGCTGTACGCAATTGATTTGCTATATCGTCTTCGGATTGTGGTAATACGGTATCAAATTTTTTTGGAACTTTTAATAGTTTTGCAGTTGATGAATTTTTATTGGTGTTGCGAACAATTGCTGGTGATTTTTCTTCTACTGGTATTACAGCAACTGATGCTGGTCTAACGATTTGAGGTGCTGGAGCTGGCGATCTAAAAATTGCTGTTGGAGCAGAACGAGATTCCTTTTCATTAGAGTGACCGGAACTTGGCGGATCAGTGTTTATTGTTTCTATGCTTTGTTCAACAACTGTTGGTTTAGTAATTGTGGAGCATCCAGACAACAAAAACAGCAAGAATAATATTCTGAATAACATATACTATTTATGGCGCTACTGATACAAATAATTTGGCTTAAAAATACTTGACTTCTGAAGTCAGGTTGTATTAGAATAAATACTTGATTGCTGTAGAGACCGAAAGGAAAGAAGCAAAGAGAAACGTGTTCCGGACCCGGGGGCAGTACCCGGCATCTCCACCTAAGTGTATTGGGTATATTTAGGTGGGGATGACACAGTTTCGACGGGGTAAAGAGTAACGGCGCGGACAGCACGGTAGATGACGACCGTAAATCGCATAAAATTATAATTGCAAATAACGAGCAATTCCTGATGGCTGCCTAAACCGGCTATCGCGGTAGGACTTACCGGGCAACAGAAAAAACCTAAATAGCACCTTCGGGTGCTATTTATTTTTGTGTCTTTCTTTACTAGTAATCTAAGATTATTCATAAATACTGTGAGGGAGATATATATTATGAAACAGAAAAAACTTGTCAGAGAAGTTTATCGTGCTTGCTTAGAACACGATGTAGAAAAACTTGCTGAACTTCGTAAAGAAGAATTTCGCAAAATATTCAAACGCAAGGCTGAAGGGAAAGCGTTCAACACACGATGGACATTGGTCAAAATTTAACCCACACTGAAACTTTCAGTGTAGGTTATTAGAGTCAAATAAGACAATACTTTATGACAAAATATCCAAAAAAATATAGAACAATTTGTATTTCGGATGTTCATCTTGGAACCAAAGATTGTAAAGCCGAGCAACTAAACAATTTTCTCAAACATAACAGTTGCGAAACACTATATCTAGTAGGCGATATTATAGATGCTTGGAAAATTCAGCAAAATCGTCTTAGATGGAAACAAAGTCACACTAATGTAATTCGTCGCATACTAGGGCATGCCAAGAGAGATACTAGAGTTGTATATGTAGCTGGTAACCATGACGAATTTTTAAGACCAATGATGCCCTATGGAGTTAATTTTGGACAAATTGAATTGTGTAATCAAATAGTTCACTATGGAGTAGACGGTAAAAAATACTTTATTACTCACGGAGATTTATTTGATGGTATTACTCGGTTGGCACCCTGGATTAGCTTTTTGGGTGATCGTGCTTATGATGTATTACTTAGATGGAATAGTAGATTTAATTGGATTAGACACAGATTAGGATTTGGTTATTGGAGTTTAAGTCAGTGGCTAAAACAAAGAGTAAAAAAGGCAGTAGACTTTATATTCAAATTTGAAGAAACTCTAACAGACTATGCTCGCAAGCGTGGATTTGATGGCGTGATTTGCGGTCACATACACAAAGCGGAAATAAAGTTGATTGATAATGTTTGGTACAGCAATACCGGGGATTGGGTCGAAAGTTGTACTGCTCTGTGTGAAACACACGATGGTGATTGGATGATTATTCAGTTAGTAGAAGATCAATTTCAGCCGGTGACAGTACGACCCGTCTATAGCGATCAAATACTAACAGGAGAACTGTGTGTCCTTTGGTTTGAGCAGAAAGGATTTTCTGTTTTACAATATCAAGATCGCGACTCAAAGTAAATAGACTTTTAATCTCTACTACTAGGTTATCGTCTGCTACAAAGAAATCACAATAGTATCTACGAGTTTTTTCTTGCCAGTTGTACCATAGTTCTGGCATATCTTTTTTACGATATTGTATTTGATTTTCTTGATATAGAGTTTTTAAATAGTCAAACCCAAACGGTTCGTATCCTTGTAGAGATATGACTTTGCCCGTTGATAGTGTATATTCTTTTCTTTTCTTAAATCTGTTGTAGCATTGCGTTTCAGCAATTTCCGGAACATGAGCAGGGTTATGAACTCCAAACTTATTAAAAAACTTTTCCTGCCAATTTATAAAATTATGCGAAATCCCATGTCGTTCCATCATAGTGTTGATTCTTTTTTGTTTTACTTGTTCGTTACTACTGGGATTTTCTACTCCGTATTTTTCAATAAAATGTTTTTTTCTTTGTTCTGCCATTCCGGGCAGATTCATAGGGTTGTCTACTCCGTATTTTTCCTGTAGAGTTTGTTTGGCTAATTTTTTAATTCCTTTGCCTGCTACTTTGTAATCAGCAAACATACTATAACCTTCACTCATTCCGGGTATATCTATACTTTCAACAGCCGCTCCAGCTCTCCATTTTCTTTCCCTACCCGAAATTGGGCATAACGGAACAATATTAGTTTTGTTCCAATAATGCCACAGTTTTCTCTGTAGGTTCCACTCTGCTGGCAAGTTCATTTGAACAAATTGGTTTTCTAATTCTTCAAACCAAGAAGCCTTGCGTAAGCTAAAGATTAGTTTCTTCTGTAGAGTAGATGATTGTAGGTATTCTAATATTTGTTGTTTCATACTTTTATTTATCTAAATGATGGAGAAACCTATTAAATAATATACCTAACATACAATTAAAGATAAATACAATCAATAACAAATGGGTTCGATGGGGAAATAATTACTTGGACAAAAGAACATGATTAAACACGCGATATGTTAACATATCGTCTCGCGCACATAAATATAGTAGTATATATTCAACCGACAAATAAAGAAATCTGTGACAGTTTCATCAATTAAAAATGCAAAAAAATATACTAATAGTAACCAAACTAGACCGAAACGAATACGAATCCAGTAGATTAGCGGATAGTTTTGAGTCAAAGGGAATAAAAACAATAACGGCTCATCCGGATGATTTTGATATTATCGTGGACAAAAACATTCATACTGGATTAAAATATCGCGGTAAAGATATGAAATTACCCGATCTAGCATTAATTAGATTGGGTGCTGGAATACAACCATTTCAATTAGCGGTTGTTCGTCAATTAGAGCAATCTGGTGTCACTTGTGTAAATCAAAGTGTATCAATAGAAACCGTCAAAGACAAACTTCACGCCAGTCAAATTCTTAGTAGACATGGTATATCAATTCCTAATACTATGATGGTTAGATTGCCAATAGACGACGACTTGGTGAAAAATAATATAGGGTTTCCATGTGTAGTAAAGGTTGTTACTGGTAGTTATGGCGAGGGCGTATATTTGTGCGAGAAGCAACGAGATTATCGTAAATTAATGGAATTTATTAATAATTTAGAAAGTAAAAAAACATTAATAGTACAAGAATATTTGGGCGAAAGACCAGGTGAAGATTTAAGAGTGTTGGTAGTTGGTGGAAAAGTAATCGGAGCAATGAAACGCACTGCACCCGAGGGAGACTTTAGAGCAAATATTACCAACGGCGGAACTGGACAAAAATTTGAAGTAACTGATGAAATAGACTATTTGGCAAGAGAAACCGCTAGAGTATTAAATTTAGATATTGCCGGAATAGATTTGCTATTTGATAGTAGAGGGTTCAGAGTTTGTGAGGCAAATAGCAATCCTGGATTTAGTGGTTTTGAAAAATACTGTGGCGTTAATGTGGCAGATTTAATCACTGATTATATTAAATTCAAAATTCAATGAAAAAAATATTAATTATCACTGATAACATACATTCAGAACAGATTAATGGTGTAGTAACTACATTTCAAAATATTGAGCAACATGCCATAGCTGATGGATATACAGTTGAATATATTGACCCAACACATTTTAAACACTGTAATGCTCCGGGATATTCTGATGTTAAGCTGGCATTGCCTATTGGAATAGGAAAAAAAATTAAAAAATCAAATCCCGATCACATTCATATTGCTACTGAGGGACCAATTGGACTAGCAGCAAATCTATGGTGCTGGAAAAATAATTACAAATTTAACACTAGTTATCATAGTAAGTGGCCAGAATTTATTAAAAAGATGTATGGGATTCCAGAATTTTTAACATACTCGTATCTGCGCTGGTTTCATAATCATAGTGGAATAGTTCTTACTACCACTGATACTATTGTTAATGAGCTAAAACAGCATAAGTTTCAGAGTAATATTATTGCGTGGACACGCGGTGTTGACAGATCAATATTTAATAGTAGTCAGCGAGATAATTCACTGAATTATAAAAGACCTATACTATTAAATGTTGGACGAGTAAGCATAGAAAAGGGACTTGAAGACTACTGTAGTTTACAATACAAAGATTGTACAAAAATAGTAGTGGGTGACGGCCCAATTAAAAATGAATTGGAAAAAAAGTATCCAGATGTCATTTGGACTGGAACTAAAAAGGGCAGTGAGTTAGCTTATTATTATGCTAACGCTGATGTGTTTGTTTTTACCAGTGTTACAGATACTTTTGGGTTAGTAATGATAGAAAGCATAGCGTGCGGAACTCCAATAGTTGGATACCCTGTACCTGGACCACTGGACATAATAGACGCTAGAGTTGGATTTATTGACACTGATTTAAGCGCAGCAATAGACAGAGCACTTCTATTGAATAGAACAGAAGTATTGGAAGCTAGTTATCGCTGGTCATGGGAAGAATGCTGGCGCATTTTCAAAACTAATTTGATACCAATTAATTAGTTTTTGTTCAGTTCTATAAGCATATGTGTTAATGATAAATACTTTATATTTTGGACCATAATCATGGCTAACATCAGAAAATTAATTGACATTATTAATGAAACCAGTGCAGGTGCAACTTCATCTGGAAGCGTATCGGTAGTTGAGCAACCGTTATTGAAGCAAAGTAGAGTTGAAACTCCAGAAGCTCCGCAAATACTTGAATATGGAATGTGGGAGAATAGTGTACTTGCGACCAATAAAAAATTAAAAAAGACTCGCACTAAGGCACGTGATGTGGTCAAGAAAATATATGGCGAAGACCAACCAGACAAGCAAAGTGTGTCAGAAAACTCAAAAAAAGTAGCAAAGAAAAAGAGCGACGGTATTCTATGGCGCGTAGAGCAATCAGAAGCAACTCTAAGATATTATGTTGTCAAGGGCCATCAAAACAAAGAATACTGGACCAATAAGCTAGGGGCTTCTGACTTTAATAATAAATCTGATGCTGAAGCAAAAGCAAATGAATTGAATAATAAAGTAGATGAAGGATTCAGTGGTGCTGCTGCAGGAGCTATTGGTGGAGCAATTTTTGGAAAATCGCCACAGGCGGCTGTAACAGGAGCTAATATTGGTAGTAAAGTACAAGACATGTTTTCTAATGAAGATGTGGCGGAAGACAGCTTACAAGAAATAGGATACGCTGACAGCCTTGATGATGCTAATTATCCAATAGATAGACTTTTAAAAATCGGTAAGTTATACGATACCATTGAGGGCAATAAAGTAATGACTGCTGCCACGGGATCAGAAAAAGTGTATTTTTTAGTAGTAGATGATCAAGTTACTGCCTTCTTGGGATTCAAAAATAATCATCTAAAAAACATAAAGAATTTTACAAAAACTCCGGGCGTTATCAGAGCGCTGATAGGGTGTTTAGTACACAAGCATGGTCAAAAAATCATTATTTCCAATAGTGAACCACTAACATCAGACGGTAAAAAATGGGTGCTTCATCTGATACAATCCCCGCGGGGGCTAAACATAGTAGATCAAAACGGCAAGCAGATTGATAGCAGATCGCTAAAACAAGAATGGTTAGAGGCACGAAAAACTAGCATACCTGGACCTACCAGTGTAGTAATTAGCGAGAACTATGAATTTGGTAATAAATTGCGAGAAAATGAATCGTTGAGAGAAAGCAATTCATTGCTTATGCCATATCAGTTTTACGACACAAAAATTAAAAAGCAAGTTGTGGCGGAAGCTTTAGTTAATGAAATAGGATTTGCAAATGAATTAGGCAAATTGTCAATGTCTGAACAAGATATTCTGAATAATAGCATCGTTGACGGACAAATAGGACAGCGAGATGTAATGAGATTTGAAATAGACAATAATGCATTATACTTTTTTTCTGGAAAAAATAAAATTGAGGCTCTATTATTGTTAGATGGCTCCAGATTAGCAGCAATAAAAAACTTTACTCAAAATAAAGGTTTAATTCATGGTTTGTTTAATTACGTAGTGAACATGAAGAGAAAAAAATTAAGAATTGATCCTAATGATCAGTTGTCCCCGTACGGAATAGATTGGTTACTAAAACAGATTGAACGATCAG
>Ga0114981_10002476_pt1 | contig 11916 bp, 11 predicted proteins | sample S_140806_MF_Meta_FD_87028 | JGI IMG/M metagenome (GOLD analysis project Ga0114981, IMG submission 87028) | Freshwater microbial communities from Lake Simoncouche, Canada to study carbon cycling - S_140806_MF_MetaG | ecosystem: Environmental > Aquatic > Freshwater > Lake | place: Lake...
GCCAACAAGTTATGCCAGATTGGATCGCGATCTGGGTGGAAATACTCAACATATGTTCCATGCGGAATTGAAGCGAGTAAGTGAGCAGAGACTTGTGCCTCTTCGTGATGGGCCATCTTTACGTCATACACGGTTGCCATCGCTGCAACCTTGCGCCATTCAGTTGGACCGCCTGACCATGATGAATCAAAGTTACAGAAATCAATTGAGCCAGCTTCCATAAGGTCACGGCAACCAGCTGCAGAGAATTCACTTTGCCCAGCACACACTGGTACACTGCCTACATATCGCACGTCACGCATTGCGCGCCGATCGTTTTGCCATTCACACGGCTCCTCAAACCAGAGCAAGTTGTCATCTTCTACTAACTGAGAAAAGCGAATGGCTTGCACTGGTGTATAGCCCTGATTTGCATCCACGGCGATTCGGAAATTATCTCCTCCAACTTTTCGTGCCTCTTTAAATCGCTTGGCATCTTCTTCCGGGCTCATCCCACCAATCTTAAATTTCATGCCGGCAAACTCTTCTGCAAGTAAGTATTCGACCTCTTCTTTTATTGAAAGATTGCTTCCGTAGTAACCACCGATCGTTATGACTGGAACCTTTGAGCGATAACCGCCCCATAACTTCCACAGTGGAGTATCAAGGGAGCGCCCGAAAAGATCCCAGAGAGTCACATCAATAGAGGCGCAAGCTACGAGTCCTAATCTGCGATCTCGCAGGATGTCCCAGGTCGCAGGTCGGGTTATCTCCCAGCACTTCTCGATAGCCGAGCCATCTTGGCCGATAAGCAATGGCGCTAATTCGTCGTGGATAATGTTCTCAATATCTAAAAGCCCCGCATCTTCATCTCCTGCATATGCCTCACCAATCAAGCCACTTGCGGTATGAATTCGAGTAATGATGGTTGAGCGATGAGTCATTTTGTAATGGCTTCCGCGGTAAACGCGTGCTAGTGGTACTCGTATCGCTTCAGTTTCAATGCGCGTGATAGTTAGATCTTTCAATTTTCTCTCCATTTTCCCTCATGGCGGGCACTTACCGCACACTTAATCACTCGATACTTATCGCAATTCAATGTGAAGGTTCTATTTATTCAGAACAGACTTGGGATTTTTTTCTTTAAGGCCGAACAGACGGAGATCAAATCCTTGCCGATCTCCTCAAACTTATCTGGACTAAGACGCGAGGCTGGAGCTGAAAGACTTATAGCGGCAATAGGGGTCCCACTAGAATTTAATAAAGGTGCAGCAATGCACCTATGTCCAAGGGCATCATCCCCATTATCGATGGCATATCCCATGGCTCTACTGGATCTAATTGTAGAGATAAACTTTTTCTGCGATTGAAAGGTATTTGGGGTGTCTAAATCTGCATACACTTCATCGATTATTTTTAGAGCCGATTCTTCAGGCATTGCGGCAAGAATAGCTCTTCCTAACGCTGTTGTGTGAGCGTTATTTTTAATTGTCATGGGTACTGTTACTCGAATTTTTTGTGCAGATTCTAAAGTGTCCAGATAAATAACTTTCCCATGGCTTAAAACGCCCAAATTTACGGTCTCATTATATTTTTCACGCAACTCTCGAAGTGAGGGCCGAACGTGCGTGATTAACTCTCCGGAATTGCGCGTTGCCCGTCCAAGTCCAATCAGGGCAGGACCAAGAACATATTTGCGGTGCTTCGAATCTCGAACAACGAATCCGCCGGATTCTAGAGTATTGAGAATTCGATAGACTGTGGGCTTGGTTACGCCTGTTTTTTCAGCAAGATCCACGACTGACAGTGGAGCTTCTGCAAGGCACACTAAAAGATTCATTGACTTAATCAAGACGTGAACCTCATCATGCCTAACCGGAACCTTCATCGATATCCCTTCACTTGTGTGATTGTAGGAAAATTCCACTATCCGTATTAAAAATTGCTTACGTGCAATCCTCCCAGTACATTTCAATTTATAGATTATTTGTTTTCGCATCGCGGAATTGATTGGAGCTAATAAATGGACTTTAGTGGCTCTCAAAAGACTGTACAAGAGGGTGCCGCCTACGTTGCCGGCGGGGTAAATAGCGGTTACAGAGTGGGGGCGCGTCCTCACCCCTTAGTTTTTACCTCCGCCCATGGCTGCACCCTTGTAGATGTCGATGGAAATGCCTTGACCGACTATGTCTTAGGCATGGGTCCAATGATGCTTGGACATAATCCCGCTCCAGTAATAGAGGCTGCCAAGGCTCAGTTAGATGTCAGTTTATTAATCGCAGGTCAGACGCAGTTAGAGTATTCAGCTGCCCGTCTCATTACAGAATTAGTTCCTAGTGCTGACTTAGTTCGCTTCTCCTCTTCAGGTGCTGAGGCAGTGCAGGTTGCCTTAAGAACTGCACGAGCGGCCACAAAGCGCTGGAAGATCATTAAATTTGAAGGGCACTATCACGGTTGGTTCGACAATGTTTATTGGAGCGTTGCACCTGATGTTGCGCAGGCTGGAGATCCTTTGGCTCCGACTCCGCTACCAGGAACGCAAGGCCAGGAGAGCGGTGAGAACCTCATTGTTCTGCCGTGGAATAACGTTGATGTCATAGAGGAACACCTCAAGCGGGGTGATGTAGCTGGAATACTTATGGAGCCAATCATGTTTAACTCTGGTGGCGTTCTACCACTGCCTGGATACTTGGAACGAGTTCGCGAACTATGTACTAAATATGGAACCGTACTAATTTTTGATGAAGTAATCACTGGCTTTCGAGTCTCTGCTGGGGGAGCACAAGCGCGATTAGGAGTCACTCCTGACTTAACGATCCTCGGAAAAGCTTTGGCAAATGGTTTTGCAGTAGCTGCGATTGTTGGAAAACGAGAGTTCATGGATCTAATCGGAGATGGTGCGGTTATGCATGGCGGAACATATAACACCCAATCCGTATCTATGGCAGCCACCGTTGCCACTCTAGAAATTATCAAGAGTGGTAAGCCTTATCAAACTATCGACGAGACTGGTGGAGCACTAATGGAAGGCCTTCGAAAAGAGTTTTCAAAAGCCGGTATAGACCATGAAATGATTGGCTATCCAAATATCTTCCATGTCCGCTTCGACCTGCATGGACCAACAGATTACCGATCTGCAATTAAGGCAAATCGCGATCGGTATGCGAATTTTGCCTTTGAGCTTCTCACCAAGGGCGTTCGAATTTTGCCACGAGGGACTTGGTTTCTATCCTCGGCGCACAAAAACACTGACATTGATAAGACTTTAAGCGCTGTTCGCGATGTCCTAAAAGCTGGCATTTAAAGAGGTATTGGGAGATGAGTCACATCAGAGGTAAGAGAGTGGCGGTCGCAGGTATTACCTTTGAGAGCAATAGTTTTGCACCTGGGCTGACAGAGATAGATGCTTTTGAGCGCTATCTAATAGCCGAGGGAGAAGCGGTTTTACGTGCAGGGCTCGGCAAAGATGAGATTGCGGGGGCAGCCGTAGTTGCCAAAGAGTATGGAATTGAATTAGTCCCCGTTTTTGCTGCCGATGGAGGGTGCGGCCCAACCGTCAGTGATGCAACTTATTTCTACCTCAAAGAAAAACTATTCACAGCTTTAGCCAAAACATTAGATTCCGTCGATGGGGTTTATTTAAGACTTCATGGTGCTATGACGACCGAAACTGTTGAAGATGTCGAAGGTGATTTGATTCAAACGCTACGGGCGATTGTAGGTCCCAATTTTCCCATTGCAGTGAGTTGTGATCTTCATGCCCACTTCACAAAGAAGATGGCTGAGGGAACATCCCTTATCGCTGGATATCAAACCTGCCCTCACATCGATATCTATGAAACAGGAGCAAGGGCTATGCGCCTGATGGCTGCAGCTTTAGAAAAGCCCAACTCTCCCGTCTTGAGTTATCGCAAAGTCAAGTTGATGGCATCTGCTGAAGGCCATGACACAACATTTGGGCCAATGAGAGAGGTCTTAGATCGACTTCATGAGATTGAAAAACTACCTGGAGTTCTGGATGCAACGGTTTACTGCACACAGCCTTGGCTAGATGTTGAAGAGTTGGGTTGGTCGGCCTTAGTTGTTACTGACAATGATTCGCAAAAAGGCCAAGCTCTTGCAGATGAGTTAGCGCAAATGATGTGGGATCGCCGAGAGCGCGTGCTCTTTACCAAAGAGAAGATAAATGATGCTATCGATGAGATTCGGGTAAGTGAGCCCGGCCAACGTCCATATATTCTGGCTGATGGCAGCGATAGTACGTCGGCGGGAAGTACGGGTGATAGTAATTACCTTCTTACTTATTTGTTGGATAATCCAATAGATGAGCTCGTGTATATGACAATTACAGATGCCGATGTAGCCTCTCAGTGTTTTGCAGCCAAAGTTGGGGGAGGCGTGTCGGCTGAAATCGGCGGAAAGTTATCGCCTAGGTTTTTCAAGCCAGTAAAAGTCACCGGTACTGTCGTCACTTTATGTGATGGCATTTATCAATCGAAATACCCATCAAAGATTTTTAACGCCGGACCAACCGCTGTTCTAAAAGTTGGCAATATTTATATTGTTATAACTTCCAAGCCCGCATTTATGTTGGATTATCAATTGTATTTACGCGTTGGTCTCGATTTCACAACGGCAAAAGTGGTGCAGGTAAAATCTGCAGGTGGTTATCGTGCCTATTACGAACCGCTAGCTTTCAAGTGCATTGATATTGCTACACCGGGTCCCTCTGATAGTCGACTTCCAAAATTACCATTCACGAAACCTAGACGACCTCTATGGCCCTTCGAGCGAGACATTGCTGATCCATGGTATTAAATCCAGGTTCTGTGCCTATCATCTTTAATCTTGAAGAGATGAAGAGTGAGATGAAGGAGGCGCTTGCCCGTGGTAGCCATCCGAATGGCCGTTTTCTAAATGGGCGGATAGTCGTCGTTTTGGCAACGCCAGATAATGGCACATCACATGATGTTGCAATTGGTCTGAGTGCGATACCACCAGGGTTAAGTACTGAAGAGCACTCTCATCCTGCAGAGGAGATCGCTACTGTCTTAGCAGGTACAGGCACTATTTATATTGATGACGTTGCTTTTGAGGTTGGTCCCGGATCGGTAATTTATACACCGCCTATGGCGCGTCACAGAACAGAAGTAACGGGCGATGAGATCTATTTATCATGGTGGATGTATTCACCTGCTGGCAGTGAATCGCGTTGGTTGCCTTCCAGAGGATTTGAAGAGCCAATTTCTAAAGAGTGACGTGCGGCATATCTACAGGATTTTGTCCGCATTGTGAAAAAAACTTTAGAATGCAAAAGTTCGCTCTTAGTAAAACTATATTTATCACACAGGTTTTTGGATACCATCGCCATCTTGGAAGAGTGAGAAAATAAATATTGGAGGGGTGTCATGTCGGCAATAAGATTTAGACAGGCAATTTCCTCAGCCCTTGCCGATGAGATGCGAGCAGATTCATCTGTGATGATTTTTGGTGAAGATATTGCAGCTGCAGAAGGTCCTTTTAAGACATCTGAAGGATTGCTCAAGGAGTTTGGGCCCTTGCGCGTGCGTGATACGCCTATCTCTGAAATGGCATTTACAGGTGCCGCAGTTGGTGCAGCCATAATGGGAATGAAACCAGTTGTCGAGATTATGTTTATGGAGTTTCTTGGTGTTGCCTTGGACCAATTAGTGACAGAGGCTGCAAAGATGCGCTACTTAAGTAATGGCACACTTTCCGTTCCTATGGTTGTGCGTGCATCGTGTGGTGCAGGGGTTGGCTTTGGAAGTCAGCATTCACAAACTCTCGTAAACTGGGTTGCAGCAACTCCTGGATTGAAAGTTGTTTGTCCTAGTGATGCACAATCTGCCTACAGTTTGATACGGGCGGCGATTCAGGACCCTGACCCAGTGATGGTCTTAGAGCCACGAGCTCTATATGCCGAACGCGGCGAAGTAGATACAGGATTAAAGATTGAAATTGGAGCTGCGCGAATATTGCGACGGGGCAGTGAGATCACTGTCGTATCACTTGGTCAGATGGTAAATATCTGCCGAAGCGCTATTGAAGCATCTGGAATCGATGCTGAGTTGATCGATTTGGCAACGATTGTTCCATGGGATCGCAAAGCAGTTCTTGAATCTGTTAAGAAAACTGGTCGCTTAGTAGTTGTTGAAGAGGCACCAGAGAGTGGGGGATGGGGCTCTGAAATTCTTGCAACGGTAACAGCTCAACTCTTTCATCAACTCAAAGGGGCACCTTTTCGCATAACGACTCCCGATGTTCCAGTTCCATTCAATGGCGCATTAGAGGCCCGCTTTATTCCCACGGCCGAGGATATTGCTCGCCAACTAGCCCATGCGATTAAAACCGGTGAAAGCCCGAAATCCTGGTGGAGTTTGGAGGGATTCAAATAATGAATTCTTCAATGCAGCGTCGTTTAGACGTACAAGAAAATGAAATAGCTCGCTACGAACGGATGGTTGAGATTCGCGAAGTTGAGGAGCAGATTTTCGAACTCTTTGCCGCCGGTGAAGTTCGCGGCACCACGCACCTCTGTCAGGGGCAGGAGGCTCTTGCTGTTGGGCTGGCCTCCATACTTCGCCCCACCGACGCAGTACTTGCAACCTATCGCGGACATGGGATCGCATTAGCACTTGGATTGACCCCGCACGTCGTTCTTGCTGAGGTTATGGGTAAGGCAATTGGTTGCTGCGGAGGCGTTGGAGGGTCGATGCACATGTGTGACATGAGCCTTGGTCTTCTTCCCACCTCAACAATTGTTGGTGCCGGAATTCCGATTGCGGCAGGAACTGCTTTGGCATTTCAAACTCAAGGAGTTGATAGCGTTGGAGTTTCCGTCTTTGGAGATGGAACGACCAATATTGGCGCATTTCATGAGGGCTTGAATTTGGCAGCGATTTGGAAACTACCAGTTGTCTTTATCTGTGATAACAATGTCTATGGTGAATACAGCCGAATAGAGATAACCACTCCTATACAAGATCTTCATATGCGTGCAGAGAGTTATAAGATGCCGCACTTTGCACTCGATGGCATGGATGTTGAAGCTGTGCGAAAGGGAGTTACACAAGCAGTTGATAGGGCAAGAAGTGGAGGAGGGCCTACGCTTATTGAGGCAAAGACGTATCGATTTGCAGGTCATTCGCGCGCAGATCAGGGCCTATATCGACCTGAGGGAGAGTTAGAAGAGTGGCGCAAGCGTGATCCCATAACGGTCACAGAAGAGTCATTGCTTGCTCGGGGGCTTCTCACACCTGAAAAAATTGCCGATATTAAGGCCGAGATGAAGCGAGGCATTCAAGAGGTTATCGCAACCTGCAATGCCGCAGCCCAACCCACAGTGGCCGCAATGTTTGAAAATATTTGGACGCCCCCAAAGGCATCTCACGCATGAGAGAGACCATAAAGATGCCCCGCGTCGGTGAGACAGTTGATGAGGTATATCTAGTGTCGTGGAATAAATCTGTAGGCGATGAGATCACAATTGGCGAATCGCTTATGGAGGTCGAAACTGATAAAGCTACGGTAGAAGTGCCTTCGCCAATTTCAGGCAGGATTGTTGAGTTGCTCTTTAAAGAGGGCGATGAAATCACAACTGGTTCAGATATCGTCATTTGTGAGAGTTTTTAGCGTTCAAACCACACATACAACAGAGGGAGAAGTTAATGGAGAAAGTCGGTCGTGTTGATGGGAATCGTGCTTGGTCATCCATTGTTGGATACTCTCGTGCTATCCGACGAGGTAATCTAATTGTAGTAAGTGGAACGAGCTCGACAACCCTCGATGGACGAGTTATGTACCCACATGATGCTTACGGACAAATTAAATATATTCTAGAAGAGGTCAAGGGCGCTATTGAAGAGTTGGGTGCAACGTATGAAGACACGATGAGCACTAGAATTTTTTTTACGAATATCGAGGACTGGCCAGCGGTTGCAAAAGCACACCATGAAGTATTCGGATCTATTCTTCCTGCAGCAACTTTTCTAGAAGTTAGCCGATTAATGTTGCCAGAGCTCTGTGTCGAATTTGAGGCAACCCTCTGGGTATCGTAATGAGCGATTCAAATGGTGGGCATTCCAGCGTAATCATCGCTGGTGCAGGTAGTGGGATAGGTCTTGCCACCACTCGACGACTCCTTAACGATTGGCCAGATTTAAAAATTATCGCGGCCGATTTGCTAATGGGTGATTTGAAAGATGTTCAGGCAGAGTTTGGTGAAGATCGAATTATTTTTTGCGAGGCAGATATTGCTTCGGCTTTGGGCGCGGCAGAGGTGGTAGAGAAGGCCGTAGGTTGGTCTGGAAGGCTTTCGGGCTTAGTTGTCTGTGCGGGTAACAGCACGAACCACTCGAGTTTGGAGATGACAACACAGGAGTGGAGAGAAGTCCTCGATTGTCATCTGGATGGACATTTCTATATGAATCAGGCCTTTGCCCGTTATTTAGTGAGCCAAGGACACGGAGGAGCGATAGTCAATTTCTCTTCCGTTGCACATCATTTCGCATGGCCACGAAGGCTTCCATATGCAGTTGCAAAAGCCGGCATCAATGCTCTGACTAGAACTCTAGCCGTCGAGTGGGCTGAATATGGAATTCGCGTCAATGCCATTGCCCCTGGTTATGTAAATACGCCTCTCGTCGCTACTGCCCAAGCTGCAGGGTTTTTGGATCCTTCCCTGGTTGATATGCATGCGATGAAGAGATTTGCTGATCCCGATGAGATCGCTTCTGGAGTTAAATTTTTACTCTCTGATGATGCCAGCTTTATCACTGGTGAGATTCTCATGATTGATGGTGGGTTCTCTGTTAAGAAAATCCCTTGGAATAATAAATAGGATGTTGTAGTCTAATAGTTGGGCAGAAGCTCAAAGCGAAGAGCTCACAACGGTAGCGTCTGGGCGAGTAAAAACCTGCGGAAGTAATTGAGTTCCGATTCCAGGGGCGGTCGGCGGAAGAATGTGACCATTCACAATCTCCACGCTGTGTGGAACTAATTCCGAGTACCACGTGCGTATATATGCACGCACTGATTCCTGGTAGATCGCGTTCGGCGCACTCAGTGCAAGGTGTAGTCCTGCCAAGAGAGTGAATGGTCCAGTGCAATCGTGCAGGGTAACGGGTAGGCCAAAGCTTTCAGCAAGTGTGACCACCTTTCGAGACTCTGTGATCCCACCAACCCACGTTGGATCGATCATGATGATGTCAGCGGCTCGACGCTCCATGAGCTGTCGATATTGGTATTTGGAGACCAGCATCTCACTGGCCAGAATTGGAATCGTTGTCGATTTTTTAAGTTCAGCAATCGCATCAATATCGTGTGCTAAAACGAAGTCTTCAAGCCAGGTGATCTGATATGGCTCAAGGGCGTGAGCAATTTTCTTTGCCGTTGCCAGATCCCAATAGCCGTGTCCATCAACCATGATGTCAATTTTGTTTCCAACGGCTGCGCGGATGCGACGAATTGGTTCAAGAGCCTCTTCGATTTCGCTAGCAGAGATGTATTGCCCGGAACCTCGCAGACTGTATCGATCAAATGGCCATATCTTCATTGCCATATAACCTTCGGAGAGTAAATCTTCGGCTAAGCGTTCTGGTTCGTTAACTGCAGCCCATAAATCATCAAGAGGATCTGGTCCATCTCCCTCCCTTGATCCCAAGCGACCATACATTGGGCCGCCGCAAGTGTTGTACGTGGGAATACTTTCGTGTGCAAGTCCACCCAGTAATTGATAGATGGGTACTCCCAGAGCCTGTCCGAGAATGTCCCAAAGGGCGCTATCGAGTGCAGATAATGCGCGCACCTCAACGCCGCCTGTTCCACCCCAGCGAGCAGAGTTGCGTGCGTACAGCGTGTGCCAATGACGTTCAATGTGGAGCGGATCTTTGCCTAGAAGAAGTGGGGCGGCCCATTGGTGGATGTATCCGCGGATTGCATCAGTGGCATAGTAAGTATCGCTCACACCAATTAAACCCTCGTCGGTGTGCACTTGCACAAAGATGAGATACGGAAAGCTTTCAACTTGAATCGTGTCAATCTTGGTGATCTTCACTTCTCTACCTCCACGTATCGAACTTACGTATTCGTATCACTTTATCGCGCTAACGATTTGGATAGTTCATCCCAGGCGCTCTTGAGCTCGCTAGCTGCTAACTCAACTGCTTGGCGACCGGCTTTCAACTCATTTGGGACGGCCATGAATCCATGGATCATGCCTGGAAAGCGCCGGGATAATGTTTGAACTCCTGCAGCGCGTAATTTGAAGCCATACATCTCGCCATCATCTCGCACAGGATCGCCACCAGCGGTAATGATCAAAGCTCTAGGTAGTCCCTTTAAATCAACGGCTTCACCTGGACATGCATATGGATCCAGGTGAGAACTCTCTCCCAAATAATTGGCCCAAAACCAAATGCAGTCGGCGCGCGTTAACCATTTCCCTGTGGCATTTTCATAATAGGAAAGAGTCTCAAATGATGCACGCAGGGCAGGGTAGATTAATAGTTGAAGAGCTAACTGCGGGCCACCTTCATCACGTATACGCAGACACACAGCCGCTGAAAGTTGACCACCGGCGCTGTCGCCTCCGACTGCAAGTAGTCGGGGATCTCCACCAAAAGATTGTGCATTCTCTACAACCCAGTTAATCGCCGCTAGTGAATCATCTAAACCAGCAGGGTGAGGATTCTCAGGGGCTAGGCGATAGTCAACTGAAACAACAATGCAATCTGTGGTGCGTGCAAGTCGGCGACATAATTCATCATGAGAGTCGAGATCGCCAAGAGTCCAACCACCGCCATGTAAATAAATCAAAACCGGCATCACACTGGAATCACTTGGTGTGTACTTTCGAATATTGATTAGCCCTGCCGGACCTGGGATGGATATGTCATCTACAGCAAACATTGGAGTGGGCTCTTTCGAAAAGAGTCGAACACGTTCCTGATAGACCTTACGACCTTCAACTGGTGTGAGGGTGTTCCACTCTGGTATTCCAGCAAGTTTGACGGTCTGAAGAATGTCGATAGCTTCTTGATCAAGAACCACATTTGAGGTGACGCCACTTATTAACAATGTCGTGCTCCCTTATGTCCAGCGCAGATTTAGATTCATTAACATGCTGTTCTTGTCGATTAGGTTATCTTTCAGGCAACAGGAGTTCAACTGTTTCTATTCTCTCAAGCCACAATATTCCGCATACCGAAAAATCTATGTACTTACATGAATGCAAGAGGAGCTGATCTCACTGAGATCTTTTTCACCCAGTTCAATGAACTTTAGACGAGAGACTCAAATGATCTCAAAATCAAGATTAAAAGAAATTTTCTCGTTTACGGGAATGAAGGTTGATCTACCAGATTGCGAAGCTCCAGCAAGTGCCTCATTAGGGTGACAAGTTGCAGGCTCAAGTCCGGTCATTTCTGCCCGCCCATAAAATGGAAATCCAGGGGAAAATCTCTCCTGCCAAAACCAAAGATATGGAAATTTCTCCGCGTCCCATATAAGGCGAGCGCCAATGCCTCTCACTTGGTCAAATATTGAAACCCACCCCTCGTTGCCCTCTTGCAAGAAAGCCAAACGTACAAACTTATCTTTTACTGGAAAACGTAGATCTGGCCGACCGATCCCAGACTCCTTCCACAGCATTTCTTCAACGCCATCTTCCTCGAACTCTTTTGGAAAAACCCAACTGCTCTGCTCAGGTGCCGATATCTGACTCGTTGATGATCCCTGAAAGGCGACATGTTCTACCATAACGATTTCTTGTGCAGTCTGACTGATGTTCTCTATCTCTGTTTCGCAATGAAGAATAGATTGCGTTGGGTGGAGCGAGAGGGATCTCTTCAGGTGGAGTGAATTAAATATATTCAACTCCATAACGAGTAAATCTTTTTTTCTGGTAGTTACTTCCCA
>Ga0114981_10002480_pt1 | contig 11897 bp, 8 predicted proteins | sample S_140806_MF_Meta_FD_87028 | JGI IMG/M metagenome (GOLD analysis project Ga0114981, IMG submission 87028) | Freshwater microbial communities from Lake Simoncouche, Canada to study carbon cycling - S_140806_MF_MetaG | ecosystem: Environmental > Aquatic > Freshwater > Lake | place: Lake...
TCCAGCGTTCACGTGTTGCGCGTGGTTAAAGTAAACGTGGTCAGGTAAGTTGTGGATACGAATCCACTCAATTGGTTGCGCTTTCGTTGCATCCCAAGGTTGACCTTCTGTAAATCCAGCGTACTTGTATAATTTTTTAATCTCAGCAGTACCATCAACAATATCCCCATTCTCTCTTACTAAAGGATCGCCTTTGTATTCGTTAATCGCTAGGTGACAGTTCATACACACATTCACACTAGGTATAGTCGCTTGCTTGCCTTGATAAGTACCAATATGACAGTATTGACAGTTAATTTGATTTACACCAGCGTGCACCTTATGGGAATAGTAGATCGGTTGTTCTGGTTGATAATCTTTAGAGCGACCTAAGTTCATCGCACCCACTGTGGTATAATAACCTCCTAACACAAACAACAAAATGGCTGTGAAAGCGATGTATCTTTTATTACGATAAAAAGGAATTGGCGCTTGAGGCGTTACACCTAATTTGTCGTCCGTTAATTTTTTTAAGTTGCTGTTCACTTGCATTAAAATAATTGCAAGCACTGCTAAAACCAAACTTAAAATTCCAAACACTAAAGCGTTGTCAGATTCAGGAGCAGGAGCCCCTACAGCTGCACCGCCTGCTGGCGCTGCGCCTGGAGCAGGAACAGTTTTAATATAACCTAAGATGGCATCAATATCTTTATCTGTTAAATTCGTAAACAAGTTCATTGCCGTTTTATTGTACTCGTTGTACAAATTGTTGGCATAAGGATCACCCGTTTTTAAAAATGCAGCAGAGTTTTTAATCCAAGAATACAAATTCTTTTTATCAGGCCAACGATCTTCCACGCCAGCTAAAGCAGGACCAGTCAGTTTTTTATTAACCGCATGACATGAGGCACAATTCGCAGAGAAAAGTGCTTTACCGTCTTGCGCATTTAGTTGATTACCTATAGCAGCACTAAAGGTGATAAATAAGAAGATCGTAACGATCTTAACTAGGTTTCTTAAAGTTGTCATATGCACGAACAATGTCAAGTATGGAAAAATATCCTTTAACGGCGCAAAATTAACTAAGAAACGCATTAAAAAGCTTGATTATTGCAAGTTTTTTTTTCTTTTTACTAATTGAGTTTCAATCGTGTGGGAGGGTTTTAGGTGATGAATGTCATAAAATTGTAAGCATCCAACTTATCACTATAAATTTTGTTTAATCTTGTAGTAGAAATTCGAAAAAAAGAGGACCTTCGGGGCCTTGAATTTGATGAGATTTAGGGTTTAAGAGTGAGATTTTGAGTTTTCAGAGAGGATTGATGGGATTTGAGGGAGGATTTTCACAGTTATTAGCGCATACATTATGAAAAGTATTAATAAATTACAGCAAAAGTGGGGCGTAGGGCCAGTGCAATTTTGGTTGATCATAACCACATTTGCCTTGGGCGGAAGCTTGAGCGGGTACTTAAATAAGAAAATCCTGAATTTGGTGTTTTTGGAGAAAAATGCGGCATATTGGCTCATTTATCCCCTATTATTGACCATTTTATGGCCTTTTTCGGTGATTTTGGTCAGTTTTGCAACTGGGCAATTTGCCTTTTTTAAGGGTTATTTAGGAAGAATTTGGGGCAGATTGAGTGGAGGAAATTTCACTAGCCCGATTCACGTGGCCATTTTTGCCTCAGGGGCAGGATCCAATGCCAAAAAGATCATCGAATACTTTGAAAACAAGTCCACCCCCGTTAAAATCTCATTAATTGTATGCAATGTTCCGGGTGCAGGAGTCCTAGAAATTGCAAAATCCAATGGTATCCCCACTTTAATGATCAATAAAGAAGAGTTTACAAGCACAGGCTATGTAGAAAGCTTACACAATGCGGATATTCATTTTATTGTACTTGCAGGCTTTTTATGGAAAGTACCCGAGGTGTTGGTGCAAGCGTATCAGCCAGGGATGAAAATAAATGCTAGTGTGGTGGATGGAAAAGTCAATACTGCTAAAGGCATTGTAAATATTCATCCTGCATTGTTGCCTAATTATGGCGGAAAGGGCATGTACGGATCACGTGTGCACGAAGCTGTGGTGGAAGCAGGCGAAAAAGAAACAGGCATCAGCATACATTGGGTAGATGCGCATTATGACGAAGGCGATATTATTTTTCAGGCACGTTGTGCTGTTGATCCTAGCGATACACCAACAACAGTTGCAGATAAAATTCATGTTTTGGAACATCAATATTTTGCACCAACGATAGAGCAACTTTTATTGAAATAGGCTTATCTAAAAAAAGCAATGGATATTAAAGCAACTGCTATCAACAAGTAAAAGCAAAAAGACTTCCAATTAATGACTGAATTTAAAATTGCTATTATCATTACGCTTATAGAAATAGCAAGATGAATTCCCAAAAATAAATTTGTATTATTACTCAATTTTAAAAAGGTAATTATATAATACGAAAAGATATTTACTACAAGTATAATATTCAATAAGAATCTAATTTTTTGTTGTGCCTTTGTCAATGGTTGATTCATGATAAAATAAATTTACGATGCTTTAACCCATTTACTTAAATTAATTATACGTTCGAAAAAAAACTAATGTGCATATAGAAGGCCCCGAAAATTCGAGGCCTTCTATAAATATGTAGATGATAATTTATCTGATTAGCTTTTCCCGAACTCAATCGTGTTCAACCATTCTAATAAAACTTTAATTTGAAATTTAGTATTGGCTGTATTAATGGCCCCAGTAGCATTGCTTAACACCATAAAAAATCCAGTCACTCCTTTATCTTCTGCAACAAGCAAATAATTTGGACGCTGAATTTTAAAATTAGTATTCGTGTTTTGCAAAGCTGTCAAAGCATTTTGAAGATCCTGTTTTAACAATATAAAAGCTTCTGGGCTTTGAATTTTCAACGTATCAATATCTTGCTTGTAGATGAATTGATCGTTTTTAATAACAACCTCCACACTGTATTGATTGTTATTGGATACACTATAACTGTAATTTAATTTACCGTTGTTGCTAGACTTGATATTATTACTGCCTGAATGAGTTCCGATTGAATTGCTAGTTGCTTGTGCAAATAAAGTATTTGAACAAAAAGATAAAAGCAAAGCAAACGCTGCAAGGGGGAGATTGCGCATTAAAAAAATTTGTTGCAATATTACGTGAATAGATCTAAACGAATGCAACTAATTGATGAAAATCAATACATGTATAAAATATGGAATTTTTAAAATATACAAATAAAAAATATATAATTAAAATAATTTAATAGAAAAATTTTTAACCAGGCATTCGAGAAATATATTTCTCGATCTCTTTAATTTGATCCAACACTTGCTTAGTAGATGGCTTGCAAGCTTTTGCTTTACGGAAGAAATCTTTAGCTGCGCGGAACTCGCGCTTATTCATAAAAATTTGACACATACTTAAATAAGCAACTGCTTCAGATTCTTTATCAGGAATGCCTGCACGAATAGCGGCACGTATATAGGCTTCGCCTTGCTTGGTATCCCCTTTTTGCATCGACATCATCCCTAATTGTAATTTATTGGCACCCTCGGCTTCAGGCATTGCTGAACCAAGGCTACTACTCATTTTAAGGTGCTTTTCGGCTGTATCAAAGTCTTGTTTTGCCATGGCGATATTGCCCTTAATGGTATAGTAAGTGCTTCTCACTGGCGTGTACAATAAACCAGGAAACCAGATGGTCGCTAAAATACGCTCCACTTCTTCGATATTACCCGCTTCCATCGGCGCTTGAACCAAACGTAGTGGACCAATAAAAATATGACTCAATAATCCAATCAAACCAAGCAAATACAATGGGAAAACAGGCCAAAAATTAGCCAGATCGGTTAATTGAAGTGTACCCGCGCCAAAAATGGCAATTAAGCTCAACCAAAAACGAAATTTGATAATGATATTGTAAAAGCCCATAATGATGTCGATTTGAGCTGTGAAGATACCAAATTATAGCATAATAATGAGCCGCAGGGATAAAGTATGGGTGCTTAAAAAAGAATAGTTATTTTTGTCCTCCTTAAACGGTCTTTTGGCCTATTTAAGACTCGGATCCTAGTGGTTCGATGGTCCCGTAGTTCAATGGATAGAATAGGTGTTTCCTAAACACTAGATCCAAGTTCGATTCTTGGCGAGACCACAATTGATTTTATTTGCCGCCAAGTTGTGCCAATCTTGGCGAGACCACAAACCCTCAACACACAGTGTTGGGGGTTTTATTTTTGTGAAGACGCGAAACAAGCTTGCTTGATTGAGCGGATGAGCAGAAATAAAACCAGCAATGACCGAAGGTTGTTGCGGAGGGTTTGAGTAAGTTCAATACGGAAGAAGACAGTGCGAGCGAAGCGAGTACTGGCAGTCTTGGATTTAAAAAGACGGCAGTCTTGGAAGAGCCTTTAATCCTGCTCTCTAAACAAAAGAAGACTTGTAATCGCAAGTAGAGATAAAATTGCTCCAAGTAAAATACCCTCGTACCATTCTGTTTCGATGCGCTCAAGTGGGAAGCCTGTTTGATCTACAATTTGAACAGTTGGGGTTTCTTGTATTAATGCAGCTTTAGAGACTTCTAAGTTTTTCATCAACTCGGCATAAATCGTTGTTAAAACCATTTTATCGCGTTGTGAAATTTCAGAATATACAGGTGCGTTGATGTCGGCAGGATTAACATTTAATAAAAGTCTAGCATCTTCTGTTGCAGAATAAGTTCGTTGATTTAATAAGTTCGAAATACTATCCGTTCTTTTTTCAAGTCGGTTGATATTATTTTTTAATCTACCCACTTTCGCATCCACATAAAAATCGGTTGCAATTTTAATGATGCCTTTAATAATCATTAGGCTCATTAACTCATCCTTCGTATTGATAGCGATATTAAAGAAGCTTAATTTTTTATCCGGCTTAACCACAGATAATTCTTTTTCTTCGATGCGCTTAATAATTAATTTCAATAAGCTATCCTGCAAGCGAAGATTTTGATCGGGTTGTCCAAAATAAATGGCACGACCAATCTTTTTATTACCAGCCCATTTTTCTCTTAAGCCATATACATCAGCATAACGATCGGCTATTGTATAATTAGTAATAGTAGACTGCTTATTTGAATCTGCAGCTGCATTCGTATTCGTTGAACTTGTGTTATTACCAATTGGATAAGGCGACTTCAAACACTCGGCCATCATGGACTTGCTTTTTAATAATGAAAGTACATTGTCTCCAGACAATACCCCATTACCAGAACCTGCTAAACTTCCAATATCCATTCCAATTGAACCACCTAGTGATGACAATAATCCACCACCAATACTTTTGCTATCCTCTACAGAAAAAGTTATTTCTGCATTGTAACGAACAGGTTTAAAAATACTATACACTAATCCTAATGCAGCACCAATCAATACTACGATTACTACTAATTTAAAATTTGCACTAATGACTTTTTTAATTTTTACGACCCAGCCATTCAACCAACTTGCAAAAGAGAAAGGTTGTTCGTAAGGATAATTAGACATATCGTTCGGAGCATTCATCGGGTTATAATTTTAAAATGGCAGCCAAGCTCACCAATCCAGAAATGATTGAAGTAATTGCAGTGATTTCGGCAATCGATAATCCTTTTTGTTTTTCAGGCACATCTGGCACAATAATTTTGCTGCCCGATTTTACAGTAGGATAAAATTTAAAGAACAAGAACCTAGTTGGCTTGCGATTGATGCCATTGCTATATTGAATATAGGCTTTAGATAAAGAGCCTCTATTCTTTAAACCGCCTGCTGCAGAGATATAAGATTTAAAACTACTTGATTCAAAACGGATCAATTGAGGATTGTACACCGCGCCCATAATTTCAACATAAGGGTCGTTGCGTGACATAAATAAACTATCACCAGGTAACAATAGCAAGCCCATATCTTTTGCTGCATTTTGTTCTAGGTTCACCCCTATTCTTGTGCCATTGCGGAACACTTGCAAATCTTTCAATGCACCATATTGTGTTAATCCACCTGCACGTGTAATGATATCTTGAATGGTTTCATCACGACGCTCTAAAGCAAAATTTCCTGGGAACAATACTTCACCACGCACTTTTACGTCACCAATAAATTTATAGTTCAATAATCTTGGCACATAAATATAATCCTGTGGTTCTAAAGTTAAAGAAGCGTCTTTATTAGTGAGTGCTGCATCTAATTCTAATTTCATTAAGTCCACCATTTGATTGCTCAAGGCGTCAGTTCTGTTTTTCTCTAAACGAGAAAGCTCTACTCTATGGTAAGCTGCATCATTCATAAAACCACCAGCTAGTGCAATCAAATCTTGAATCTGCATGCCTTTTCTAAATAAGACTTTACCCGGATTGCGCACATTCCCATCAATGGTGACATATTGTTGTTCTATTAAATCATCTTTAGCAAATACATGAATTGAATCTTCTGAACTCAATGCAATGTCATTGGTGCTTAAAGTATTTAAGTCCACAGACACAATTGTTTTTTCTCTATTTGCTCCAACACGCTTGATGATGGCTCTTGTCAAAAATGCATCTGCTCTTAATCCATCTGCTTTTTTAAGTAAACTATTTAAAGAGAGTTGAGGTGTGAACCCGTATTCACCAGGACGGTACACAGCACCCGTAATGGTTACTTTATTTTCAAATAAAGGTTGTTTTTGTTCTGCAAAAATAGAATCGCTTTGCATTGGGATATAGTTCATAAAAGAACTTGTCTCCACATCTTTATATAATTTCTCACGACCATTCAGTTGAACAATCTTTAAACGATCTGTAAAAGCTGAATCGCTAAATCCACCTGCATAGGCTAAAGCTTGGGCTAAATTTTCTGTTGGCAACAATTCATAAATCATTGGACGCTTCACCATGCCACCAAACTCCACACGTTTTAATGTTGGCGTGAACACCAATACATCCTGGTCTTCTAAACGAATATCAGCAGGCAGTAAGCCTTTTTGTAAAAAAGGATATAAGTCAATCGTAGCAATCATTTTATTGTTACGTATCACTTGAATATTTCTTAAAGTACCATTCTCAGTTGGACCACCAGTAATATAGACTACATTAAATACAGTAGCCAATGCAGATACTTGATAAGAACCAGGACGCTCTACTTCACCAATCACTGTTACACGAACAGATCTTCCATTGGATAAACTTACATTCAATTTTGTTTTACCCATTGTTAAAGCAGGATAAGATTTAGCCATGCGTCCAAAAATGCGTTGCTTGGCTTGTTCTATTGTTAGGCCTGTTAATGAGATGAGTCCGACATATTCTACTTTGATGGATCCATCACGATTTAATTTAGCATCAATATCCGTTTCGTTCAAACCACTTAAAGTGATATTCAATTCATCCCCTGGACCCAAAATATAATTCGTAGGAGTGGCCAAGTTTAAATTAGGCTGGAATTCTGTATTGGGATTACTAAAAAAACTATAGCCATAATATTTATCATTGGTGCGTATAAATGGCACTTCATTGATCCAACTTGAATCCTGTAAAAACATCGATGTGTCTTTAATAAAGCCTTTATTGGAAGCACTTGTTCCAAATTTAGATTTTTGTGCAGCCTGAATACCTACCAATCTTTTTTTAAACATCCCCACTTCATTCGGACCCAATCCTTTTTGCACCATCATCTTCATGGCTTCGGATTCAGACATGCCTTTAGCAGAAAATTGCTGCCAAACCTGCATCATCTGTTGATCAGACAATTGATTGATCTTAAGGTTCTTTAAATCTTGAGCGGCTACGCTTCCAACGAACAAAATAGCAACCAAAACCAGGATGCTTTTTGTTTTTGTAAAAAATGATGTCATTATTATCTTCTTATATATGTAAAAGTACTAAAATTTATTCCAGCAAATACCTAAACTAGCATCTGTGAACCATTTGCCTTTGCCGATAGTCGGTTTTTGGAAGGTATTGGCATAACTAAAGTTTAAAATCAAATTATTCCAAAGTTCATATTGCGCATTGAGGCCGAACCTATTGCGTTTATATTGAGGATCAAATCCAAATTTAGGTTGAGGAATGGCAAAATATTGAGCCTCAATAGATCCTTGGCCATTTTTACGCATCATAAAGGCAAAAGCTTCGATACTCAAGTTGGCCTTGGGATGGTATTTGGCACTCAAATAGATCCTATCCGCATTGGCGCCCATCCAATCACCAAGTGAAAAATTCGCGTTTGAATAATTTTGAGCAGCAATAAAATTGCGGTACATGAAAGGATTCAAGCGCGTGTATTCTGCATTCAAACTAAGATAAGGCAAAAATAAATCGGTTACGGAAGCGCCCAATTGATAGCCCAACTGATTACGCGACTTTCCAGCATTAAATGCCGAACCCAATCTAATTTCATCAATCATCCACTGACCATACAAATGTGTATTGCGTAATTGATTACGACTACTAAATCCAAGAAAGAATTGACCATTGGATCCGCTCAAAATATTATCGGCATATTTTTGGTTGTCAAATGCTTTAAAAAAAGTAATAGGCAACATATATGCTAGTTGCAAGTTTTCGCTGTACATGATGGACTCCCCTAAATTTAATTTCAAACCTTTCATAGGTGCAATCTCTACAGAATGTGTTGCAAAAAATTTAGGAAGGTATTGTTGACGCACACCACCATAAACTTTATTGTTTAAATCATAAGTGGCACGTGTATCCAGCACGCCAGATTCTAACCAAGCATGCATATAATTAAATTTCAACCATTTACTAGGTTGGTAGTTGAGTGCATAAAAAGGATAAGCAGGTGCTTTGTCCGACAATACGATATTGCCATATTTACCATAACCCATCACATTTTGATCTTGACCCACAGTGATCATACCCTTATTTAAACGAAAGCTTAAAGTGGCGTTCATTTGCGAGTAGTTCAAAATTTTTGGATTGGTTGTTTCCTTACGAACAAGGCCAGGCAATTCATTGTCAACACGCAAAGAATCAAAGCCACCTTGCTCATTGATATCCATAAAACTTAATTGAAAACCAATACGTTTACCCGCATAACCAGCCAGCTGAAAGCCTTTCCCCTGAATGGTATTGAACTTCCCATTGCGTGATTGCATTGTAAAATTACCCACTGGATCAACGATGAAGCTAAAATAATTGTCCTTATATGCAATCAAGTGTTGCTGCGCAGATGGATTTGACTTTAATTTTTTGAAGGCAATAAACTGAGGGCCGCTATATAAATTTTTACCTACACCTGTATCAGCTAAACCAGCCCCAATAGTAACCAAATTTGGATTTTCTAAAACAAAACCTGCAATAAAAAACTGTACTTCTTTTTGCTCTATTGCAGACAAATCTTTTTGGGTTTGTAGTTCCTCTAATTTTTGAAAAATAATTTTACGATCAATAGGTTTAATAAAATCGTTGAATTCAATTTTTCCTTTCTGCGCCATACGACTTAAAAAATCAATCACAGTTATCTGATGTGATTGCACCTGCGCATGCACTGGAACAAATGAAAATGTCAAAGTAGATGACAGTAAAATACAAAATGCTATTTTGACTATTTTATTTGGATGCATTTTAAAAAATATTTTAATAAGCGCCTTGATCACGCAACATTTTAATGATAGTTTGCAAAATAATTTGCAGGTCTAAAGTGAAGGACCAACGATGAATATAATACAAGTCAAAATTCACACGTTGCTCCATTTCCTCATGGGTTCGAACTTCGCCACGACAACCATTGATCTGCGCCCAACCAGTGATCCCTGGGTTCACCATATGACGTTTTAAATAATTGTCTACACTTTTCATGGATTCTAAGTTCATGGGTGTTGGATGCGGTCTTGGACCCACCACAGACATCTCCCCTTTTAACACATTCCAAAACTGAGGCAATTCATCAATACTATATTTACGCAATACCTTACCTAGGCGTGTAACACGCGGGTCATTGCGCGAGGTTTGCTCAAAGTTTTCTTTACTGTGGCCATTGTATCCATTTTCGGTATGCATGGTTCTAAACTTATAACAAATGATGGGCTTGTTGTTGACACCCCAGCGTTCTTGTTGATAATAGACAGGCCCTTTGGAATCCAATTTCACTAAAATGGCCATGATTGGAAAAAGCCACCAGCCAATGATTGCAAAAAATAAGCCTGCAAATAATTTATCAAATAACATTTTAAAAAACTTATTCTCCCATTTATCAAGTGGTAGTTCATTTAAATTAATCACCGATAATAAACCAAGATTATCCATCTCTTCGGACTTAGTGGTTAAGTCTTGAAGCGCAGGCATCAAACGAACACGAATATTCAATTGATCACAAATTTCAGCACAGTAACGAATCTCCCTAGCTTTTTCACTAGGTAAAGCAATAATCACTTCGTCAATATGTTGTACTTTTAAAGCATTTTCTAAATCACGAATCTTACCTAAATAGTTTACTCCATCTGTGTTATCTTGGCTATGCGCCTCTTCGTCATGAATAAAGCCCACGCATTTATAACCATAATACACGTGCTCTTTAAGTGTTTTAAAAAACTCGATAGATGTTTTGTTGTAACCTACAATAATCACTGCATCGTTTAATGCACCACCTTCAAATGCAAGGTGTTGTTTTTTACGGATATAATATTTTGCAAGAATCGAAATAGAAAAATGCAAACTTACTAAAATACTAAAACGAAATAAGTTTGCATAATTGGATTTTGTTAAAAACAAAAACGCACTTAATAAAATAACAAATACGGCATTCGCATAAAAATTAAATAAAATTTCCTCAGTAAATTTTTTATAAATACGATTACGATACAAGCGACACTCATGGGCGGATAAAAACCAAATACCCATCAATAAGCCTAAAAATAAAAAATCAATAATGGAAGAAGGGAAGATAAAAGCTTGATGCTTAATATAGATGGCAGTAAAGAGCGATAAAATCAAACTCAAGGCGTCAATGCCAATTAAGTTCTTTTTATGATAACTCTGTTTCCAATGCATGCATCTCTATTTTTTACTCGCCAAAGATTTGAGATGGTAAAGGTATAATTCGGAGACCGTTTCCCAAGTATATTTTTTGGTTATTCCTTGGTGAATAGTAGCTCTTTTAGCCTCAATATCAATGCAATGCGACTCTGCCCAGTTAAACCAACGGACACAATCAGTTGAAGATTTAGAGAAATAGAACCCAAATTGCTCATTTTGGAGCACTTCGCGACTAAAAACTGTATCTAATGCAGCAATTGCACAGCCATTGGCCATGGCTTTAAGTAAAGTGGGGTTGGTGCCCCCAAATTCATGCCCATGCAGGTAGGCATAGCAATATTTATAGAGCGAAGCGAGTGTTTCAGGACTACGAACGTAACCTGTAAAGACCAAACGAGGGTCTTGATAGCTTCTAATTTTATCGGCAAAAGCGTCTTGATAAGGCACATCTCCCACAATCACTAGTTTTTTAGTGCTATTGGATTGGATAAAGCCCTCAATTAAGATATCGGCATTGTTATCGGGGATCATCCTACCTACAATTAAATAATAATCTCTTTCCGCCAAGTTCCAGTCCGATAAAAAAGATAAGTCAGCCCCAGGGCTTGTTTCAGCACCATAGGTGATGACTACGGATTTAGCACCAAATTCTTTTAGGTAGATGGCTTGCATGGCATCTGCATCTGTAATGAGCAAATCCATAAAACGAGTCGCCATTGTAGCAGCCCATTTAAAATAAAATCCACCAAAGCCTTTCCATTTAGGACGTAACCATTCAAGACCATCCACATTCATCATAGTCGGTTTACCAAAAAGACGGGCAATGATACCAAAGGGCCCGTTGCTCACATTCAACACCAAGGCCACATCTACCTTAGTGAACACCATATGCCAAAAAGCAAGAAA
>Ga0114981_10002481_pt1 | contig 11896 bp, 13 predicted proteins | sample S_140806_MF_Meta_FD_87028 | JGI IMG/M metagenome (GOLD analysis project Ga0114981, IMG submission 87028) | Freshwater microbial communities from Lake Simoncouche, Canada to study carbon cycling - S_140806_MF_MetaG | ecosystem: Environmental > Aquatic > Freshwater > Lake | place: Lake...
CGCCATCGAGGCGAGGTGGATCATTCAACAGCCAACTGCAGTCCTTGGGCTGGCAAGAAGCTCCTCAGCCGCTGGACCCCTGGAAACTTCAAATGGATCCTCCCCCCCGCCCCCCCAACCTCTCCCGCCCCTCCTTCCCCCCACCCCCCAAAGGCTGACGCCCTTGCCCCACCGGGGCGTAAGCGAGCAAAGCGAGCGTGCCCCGGTGGGGCAAGGGCGTCAGCCACCAACTGTGTGCCAACCCCCATCGGCTCCAAGCCAAAGGGGCTGCCATTTCTACACTCCATCCAAATGATCCCTGTGATCTGTGCCCTTCCCCTGGCTGAGTGCCGCGATCCTGTTCCCGATCGCCAGCGCGCTATTCATCCCGTTCATCCCGGACGAGGGTGACGGCAAGACCGTCCGCTGGTACGCCCTTGGCGTGGCGCTCATCACCTTTCTGCTGACGGTTGGGGGGTACGTGACCGGCTACGACCCCGCCGTTTCTGGCCTGCAACTGGTGCAACGGGTGCAATGGCTGCCCCAACTCGGCCTGGCTTGGTCGGTTGGCGCCGACGGCCTGTCGATGCCCCTGATCCTGCTGACCAGCTTCATCACAGCGCTAGCAGCCCTGGCCGCCTGGCCAGTGAGCTTCAAACCCAAGCTTTTTTACTTCTTGCTCCTGGCCATGGACGGCGGCCAAATCGCTGTCTTTGCAGTCCAGGACATGTTGCTGTTCTTTCTGGCTTGGGAGCTGGAATTGCTGCCTGTTTATCTGCTACTGGCAATCTGGGGCGGCAAAAAGCGTCAATATGCCGCAACAAAATTCATTCTCTACACTGCCGGTAGCTCTCTCTTCATTCTGCTGGCAGCCCTGGCCATGGGCTTTTACGGAGGGGGTACGCCCAGTTTCGAATACAGCGCCTTGATGGCGAAGGATTTTGGCAGCAAATTCCAAATGCTCTGCTATGCGGGTCTTTTGATTGCTTTTGGTGTCAAATTACCGATTGTGCCCCTGCATACCTGGCTGCCCGATGCCCATGGCGAAGCCACGGCCCCAGTCCATATGCTACTAGCGGGCATCCTCTTGAAGATGGGTGGCTATGCCCTATTGCGTTTCAACGTGCAATTGCTGCCAGCAGCCCACGTTCAATTTGCGCCGTTGTTAGTGATTCTGGGGGTTGTCAATATCATTTATGCCGCCCTTACATCGTTTGCCCAACGCAATTTAAAACGCAAGATTGCCTATAGCTCCATCAGCCATATGGGCTTTGTGTTGATCGGCATTGGCAGCCTCAGCGCCCTTGGCACCAGTGGAGCGATGTTGCAGATGGTGAGTCACGGCTTGATTGGAGCCAGCCTGTTTTTCCTGGTGGGTGCCACCTACGACCGCATCCACACCCTCCAACTGGACGACATGGGCGGCATCGGCCAGAAGATGCGCAAAATGTTCGCCCTTTGGACTGTCTGTGCCCTTGCTTCCCTAGCCCTGCCAGGAATGAGTGGCTTTGTCTCTGAGCTGATGGTATTCGTGGGTTTTGTCACCAGCGAGGCTTACAGCCTGACATTTAGGGTTGTTATAGCTTCCCTGGCGGCTATTGGAGTGATCCTTACTCCGATTTATCTACTTTCAATGCTAAGGGAGATCTTTTTCGGCAAAGAAAATGTCGAGCTGGCTTCCCATGGCAATCTTGTCGACGCCGAACCGCGAGAGATCTATGTTATCTCGTGCCTGCTAGTGCCTATCATCGCCATTGGGCTCTACCCAAGGCTGGTGACAGATACCTACCGCGCCTCCGTTGAGGCCTTAGTGAACCGGGAGGAACAGGCCATGGCCCTTATCAAACCCCTGGCTGCGACAGCTCGCCTACGCGGTCCCCACACCTTTCAGCCAATGGCCGCCTTGAAGGCTCCGGCCCTGCCCCACGCAGCTGCCTGATCTACGAAACACACATACCGCTCTAAGATCGCCCCACTGCCGCGCTCTGCTCCATGCGTCAGCTCAACTTTCTGTTGATTTTCAGTTTCGGCCTGGCGATGGTGATGTTCACCCTCGAGAACACCGAAGCCACCACTGTCCACTTCTTGCCGGGCCTCAACAGCACCTTGCCCCTTGCCGCCCTATTACTGCTGGTCGGAGGGCTGGGGGCCACCGCTGCTTGGATCTACGCCGTCTGGAGTGGGGTGGTCAAAAAAGTGGAAACCCTCCAAAACGAAGGCGAGCGCGAAGCCCAACAAGTGAGGATCCAAGAACTGGAGAATGACCTACAGCGCTATCGCGCCACGGTGGATGCCCAACTTGGCCTGCTCCCGGCCGCTGGTCAAAGCACCGCCACGGCGGACTAGATGGTTTGACTGGTTAAGGCGGCCGGCTGCCGTTACCTTGTGGCTAACGCAAGCCTGGAGTTGAGCCACCATTGGCAGAAGCTGGCGCCAGGCTTGCCATCCGGTTGCTCCAGGACGCCGCCGTGCGGGGGGAGATTGACCCCTGGGATGTGGATGTTATAGCCGTTGTCGATGGCTTCTTGGACCAATTACACCAACGGATCCAGACCCCTCGGCTCGCCGCAATCAATGGGGGAAGTTATGAATTCGATCTCGCTGAAACCAGCGAGGCCTTCCTCGCTGCATCGGTGCTGGTTGCCCTGAAGGCGGAAGTGCTCGAGAGCAGCACATTACCTCCAGAACCGTTGCTGGAGGAGGCCTTGGAGAGTGCGGACGACGGGACGGACTGGACCTCCGGCCTGCTGGAATTTCCGCGGCGGCCCGAAAGGCACCTGAGCCGCAGGCCAGTAGCCCCGCCACCCCTGCAGCGGCCAATCACCCTGGGCGAATTGATTCGCCAGCTTGAAGAAATCGCCGAGAGACTGGAATCAGAGCCGGTCAGGCAACGCCAGAAGCAACGCAGTGGCCGTTACAGCGACAAAGCCGCCATTGCCCAAGTCACTGCCCTGGCCCATCGGGAAAAACTGCCGGAAACCACCGCAGCCCTTGGTTACTTTCTCCAATCCTGGCCCCTGGCCGATCGCGGCCAATGGCTGGGATTTGACCAGCTAGTGGGAGCCTGGGAAGCGGAGCAAGACAAGAATCCGCTTGAGGACCTTGACCGGGACAGGGTTGGCGTGTTCTGGGCCCTCCTTTTTCTTTGCGCCCAGGGGAAAGTGGATTTGCTCCAGGAGCAGGGATTGTTTGGCCCCCTGAACCTGAGGCGGGTCGCGCCGGCCGACTCCCGAGCCTGGTCTCCGCTTGGGGAGGGGTCAGATGGTGGGCCGGCTCTAAAAGGGCAGGCAGCCTGAAGACCTTGCCTAACATCAACGCTCACTAATGAAGAGCCGAACGCCAATGAAGGCGATGATCCTGGCGGCTGGCAAGGGAACCCGGGTGCGGCCAATCACGCACACGACTCCCAAACCAATGATTCCTATAATGCAGAAGCCAGTGATGGAATTTCTGCTGGAATTGCTGCGCCAGCATGGATTCAACCAGATCATGGTAAATGTCTCCCACCTTTCTGAGGAGATCGAAAACTATTTTCGTGATGGCCAACGCTTTGGCGTGCAGATTGCTTATAGCTTTGAAGGCCGTATCGAAGATGGCAAACTCATTGGTGATGCCCTTGGATCTGCAGGCGGTTTGAAGAGAATTCAGGATTTTCAACCGTTTTTCGATGATACGTTTGTCGTCCTTTGTGGCGACGCCTTGATCGACCTTGACCTTGGTGAAGCTGTTCGACGCCACAAGGAAAAGGGCGCCATGGCCAGCATGATCACGAAACGGGTCCCTCCGGATCAAGTCAGTAGTTATGGGGTAGTGGTGTCCGATCCTGATGGTCGGGTACTTAGCTTTCAGGAAAAACCTAGCGTCGAGGATGCCGCCAGTGACATGATCAATACAGGAATCTATATTTTCGAACCCGAAGTATTTGATTTCATCCCCAGCGGCGAGCCTTTTGACATCGGCTCCGAACTATTCCCCAAACTGGTTGAAGCCGGAGCACCTTTTTTTGCGTTACCCATGGAATTTGAGTGGGTTGACATCGGCAAGGTACCAGATTATTGGCAGGCTATTCGCAGTGTTCTGCAAGGAGATGTGCGTCAAGTACAGGTGCCTGGAGTCGAGGTACGCCCAGGCATCTTTACGGGACTTAATGTGGCCGCAAACTGGGATAAGATCAAAGTTGATGGTCCGATCTACGTAGGTGGCATGACAAAAATTGAGGACGGAGCCACCATCATTGGTCCCGCGATGATTGGCCCAAGCTGCCATATCTGCGAAGGTGCAACGATAGATAATTCCATTATTTTTGACTACTCCAGAATCGGACCTGGGGTAAGACTGGTCGAGAAACTCGTTTATGGCCGCTATTGCGTTGATCGAAACGGCGACCACTTTGACTTACAGGAAGCCTCCTTGGATTGGCTGATCACCGATGTCCGTCGGCATGATGTGGCGGCCCCTTCTCCTCAGCAGAAAGCCCTGGCCGAATTACTGGGAACCGACATCGCCCTCAAGGCCAGTTGAAATCAAGCCAGGTCAACAAGGCTAGGAATGCCGGCCAGGCTCAGGATCTCTGGGATCCTTTCTTCGGCGCGGACGGCCATTAAATGAACCCCCTGGGCCAGGGGACGATAACGCTCGACCTGCTCTGCGGCGATTTTGACGCCTTCGGCTCCAGGGTCCTGGGCCTCCTCCAAGCGCAAGATCAGACCCTCAGGAATGCAGGCGCCCGGCACAACACGATTAATGAAGTGAGCGTTACGCGCGGACTTCAGCAAAAACACGCCCGCCAAAACTGGCAGGCCTAAGGGAGCCGTGATTTCCCCAACGAAGCGGCGCAAGGGCTCAGGATCCATCACCATTTGGGTTTGAATGAATCGCGCCCCAGCCGCATGCTTTTTGGCGATCCGGGACTTGAGTGCGCTCCAGCTGGCCGAATGGGGATCGGCCGCCCCGCCAGCAAACAGGGCAGTGGCCCCATCGGGAAGGGAGCCCTTGACCGGATCCTCACCGGCATTGAACGCCTGGACCTGGCGCAGCAGACGGACCGCTTCAAGATCATTGACCGGACGAGCCTTGGGCTGGTCACCACTACGAACCGGATCCCCCGTCAGACACAACACATTACGAATTCCCAGGGCATGGGCTCCAAGCAAATCGGCCTGAAGGGCCAGGCGGTTGCGATCGCGGCAAGTCAACTGCAGCACCGGCTCAATGCCAATATCTAACAGGCGTCGACAAACAGCCAGGCTGCACATCCTCATCATGGCCCGGCTGCCATCGGTGACATTCACCGCATGGACGCAACCGAGCAAATGGGCTGCAGCCTCCAAGGTGCGCGACACATCCGCCCCTCGCGGCGGGGTCACCTCGGCGGTGATGGCGAATCCGCCACGGGCAAGAACGTCCTGTAACAACTGGAACGAAGCGTTGCAGCCCATCATGACGCCCAACCGTGCCTAAAATGAGATCTAACTGCTGATTGTCCATGGCCCCCCGCAGCAGAGAGGACAATCTCGGGGCTGGCTCAGCCCAAGTCCCAGGCATGATCAGGGGGGAGAATCAGACTGGCGTAAAAGTAGATCAATGGGATGGGCGCCAGGACATCTCCGGGCGGGAACTTGAGATTATTGAACTGCTGGCCACCGGTCAGACCAATCAAGAAATCGCTAGCACGCTGATGATCAGCAAACGAACCGTCGACAACCATGTCAGCAATATCTTTACCAAAACCGGCGCAAAAAACAGAGTCGCACTACTAAATTGGGCGATGGATAATGGGAAAATTTGCCGCGATGGTTTCAATTGTTGCCATATTAATCCTCCACCTTCCCAGCTCTGACATCAAAGGACGGCAACAGATCCCTAAGTTCCGCCTCACTCCACTGCTGCAAAGGGTGTCTGGCTAGAGCGGCGTTACTCAACTGATGTTGTCCCGTCAGTTCCTCACCACACCAAGCAGGCAAATTGATGATCTCATCGGGGTCGCCCAATTCAACTTCAGCGACCACCAACGGAGCATTGCTGCCGGCAAACACATCCAGAACCCAAGCTCCGCCTGGAAGATTTAGCCCATAACGCTGTTTGCGCAACTGCTCTGGAGCGAGTTCCAAGAGCTCAAGGGCTTCGCAATGGGGAATCGGATACTCATATTCGAGGCGGGCGAGGGCTGACGCCGAAGGGGCCCCAGGTGGAATTGCCTTGAGGGTGAGCCAGGCTTGGGGTACCGGATCCGATTTCCCCTGGCTGGTTCGTACCCTCAGGGTGAGGCCATCAACCTGGTGCACCAAGTAGCCCTGACAAATCTCTACCTGCCAGAGACAGTGCTCCCGCCAGCCCTCGCCGACAACAAGGAAACGTCGTTCGATTTCCAGAGGCATGGAACCAGGAGAGGAGGTTGAGAATCGGGCCTCAAGACAGGGGGGGCGAAGCCTCCTCGGAGGCAACGGGGGGCTCCGAGTCCAGCAAACTGCCGGCCCAATGCAGTTTGTGGGTCAAGGTGCGGTAATAAGAGGGGCTCTGCTCCAGTTGCAGGAAACGGGTTTGGTGCTGACTTTTTTGCAGGACGCAATGATCTCCGGGTTCTAGAACCCTGGCCTGGGCTCCATCCTTCCAGAGCCTGACGCGACGACCACCCTCCCCGAGGGGCCTCACCGTGAGGCGGGATCCAGGCGGAACGACCACGGCACGGCTGGAGAGACTCATCGGACAGATGGGAATCACCACAATTGCCTCGATGCCGGGATGGAGAATCGGGCCACCGGCAGCCATGGCATAGCCTGTCGAACCGGTGGGGGTTGCAATAATCAAACCATCACCGCGATATTGATCTACGACTTCACCGTCGATAGCCAACTCCAGGCAGCAGGTGGGGGCTACATCTTCAAGGCAGGGCCGAAAGTAAAAGTCATTGAGGGCCCCATGGACCCCATCGCTTTCAAGGCGAGCCTCAAGCATCATGCGACGGTCGATAGCGAAGCGATCTTCCCGTAAACGGCGCCAAAGACCCATGCTTCCAGCCTCTCCATTGGGTCGCAGCAGGCGCCGATCATGGGTTAGGAAACCAAGGCTGCCGCCCACGTTGAAACTGAGCAGGGGAACCCCCCAGGGGGCCAGGTGGCGAGCCGCCCCAAGAACCGTGCCATCGCCACCAAAGACAAGGGCTAGCTGGGGCAAAGCGGGAGACTCAGCGGCTAGCAGCTCAGGCAAATCTTGGGCGGTGGGACCTGCTTGAGCCAGTACGACTTGGACACCTTCGCAGGCCAATTCATCAGCACAACGCTGGGCCTCGGCCATGGAAACCTGACTGCCCTGGCGTGAGATCAACCAGAGTCGACGCAGCTCCATGGTGCGGCATATCGGATCAGGACTACATAAAGGCGTTCACCAGCGCAGCAGATTGAATCGCTCCATATCCACCGTTTCGCGGTTGCGATAAAGGGAGAGCAAAATGGCCAGCCCGACCGCAGCCTCGGCTGCGGCCACGGTAATGACAAAAATCGCAAATACCTGGCCACGCACCAGCTGGCCATCGAGGTAGTTGGAAAAAGCCATCAGGTTGAGGTTGACCGCATTGAGCATCAGTTCGATGCTCATCAGCACTCTCACCGCATTGCGACTGTTGATCAGTCCCCAGACGCCAATGCAGAAGAGAAACGCTGCAACGGTGAGAAAGGCCTGAAGGGGAATGGCATCGGCGGTCATGGTGAACTCCGGAGGGGCACTGAATCGGTGGGCTCGAGGAGCAGGGGGCTACGCTCCTTTTCGATCAAAACCTGGTCGGCTGGCTCACCGGTAATGATGTCGATGCTGAAGACATCGCGCCGGGCCAAGACGATGGCACCAATCATGGCCATCAACAGCAGCACTGAAGCCAGTTCAAACGGGAGCAGATAGTCGCTGAAAAGATGCTCTCCGATACGGATCGTGGCGTCTTCTCCAACGGGGGTGGGACCTGGCAAGGCCCAGGGAGTTGTAAAGGCCACCCGGATCAATAGCCCCAACAGACACGCGCATACGGCACCGGAAAGGAACCGGCGCAAAGCCATGCCGGGGATCGGGGCCAGGTTCTCCTTTTTGTTCACTAACATGATGGCGAACAGAATCAAAACATTGACGGCACCGACATAGACCAAAACCTGGGCCGCTGCGACGAAACTGGCATTTAGCAGCAGATAGAGGCCAGCGACCGAAAGAAAGACACCGGCCAGCAAAAAAGCGGAGTAAACAATATTGGGCAGTAAAACCACCGCCAAGGAGCCAAGCACCAAGGTGGATGAGAGAATCACGAAGCAGACTAGCTGCGTGGTGGAAGCGACAGTCATCAGGAGGGCTCGGAGGCTTCGGCGGCAATCACTTGAGTAGGAAGTCTGCCGGCCCGCGGAGCAGTCGGCGAGACCCCATGGGGATCCATTACACCTTTAGGAAGATAGGTCAACTCCTTGAGGGCGAAGACCGCCGGATCTGATGTGACGCTGGTGGGCAGGCGACCGAGGGCAACATTGTCGTAATTAAGACTGTGGCGATCGTAGGCGGCTAATTCATATTCTTCAGTCATCGAAAGGCAGTTGGTGGGACAATATTCAACACAGTTACCACAAAAGATACATACACCAAAATCGATCGAATAATTGCGAAGTTCCTTTTTCTTTGTGGCCTTATTCATCACCCAGTCGACGACGGGCAAGTTGATTGGGCAGACCCGAACACAGACTTCGCAAGCAATGCACTTGTCAAATTCGTAATGGATGCGCCCCCGGTAGCGTTCGGAGGGAATCAACTTTTCGTAAGGGTACTGCACCGTGACTGGGCGGCGGCGCAGGTGATCAAAGGTCACCCCCAGACCTTGGGTGATGTACTTGGCCGCACCAACGGCATCGCGGGTGTAATCACCAACTTTGCTGAGAAAACCGAACATGGCAGGTCAGAACGGAGGATTGGGAGAAAATTGTCATTCCATAATGGCCGAGCTGCCGGCCTGTCGGGGCTTCAGCCGCCAAAGAAGGAGGGGAAAGCCAATTTGAGGGCAGCCGTAATCAGGAGATTCACCAAGGCGATGGGCAGCAGGAACTTCCAGCCCAGATCCAAAAGCTGATCGATACGAACCCGGGGCACGGTCCATCGCAACAGGATGGCGAAGAACACCAGTAGATAGGCCTTGAGAATGGTCATCACGATGCCGACAGCACCTGTGATCAACTGGACGAGGGGGGCATCCACCGATTGACCCATCAAGCTCGCCAGCCATTCGACAGGCACGGGAAAACCCCAGCCGCCTAGGTAGAGAACAGAAACGAGCAGGGCCGAGAGGACAAGATTGATATAACTGCCCAAATAAAACAGGGCAAACTTCATGCCGGAGTACTCGGTCTGGTAGCCGGCCACCAATTCTTCTTCCGCTTCAGGAAGGTCGAAGGGGAGCCGCTCACATTCGGCCAAGGCGCAGATCCAAAAAATCACAAAGCCAATCGGCTGTCGCCAGATATTCCAGCTGAGGATGCCGGCTCCGGTCTGTTGGTTGACGATGTCAACGGTGCTGAGCGAATTGCTCATCATCACGATGGCCAGCACCGCCAGGGCCAGGGGAATCTCATAACTGATCGACTGGGCAGCTGCCCGGAGACCTCCGAGCAAAGAATACTTATTGTTACTGGCATAGCCGCTCATCAACAGGCCGATCGGCTGAATACTGCTCAAGGCAATCCAAAGGAAAATACCGACTCCCACATTGCTGATCAGCAGGTTCTGACCAAAGGGAACCACCAGCCAGGAAAGGATCACCGGCACCAAGACCAACACCGGACCCAAGGTGAACAGCAGGCCGTCGGCCCGAGCCGGAATGATGTCCTCTTTGAAAAGCAACTTGAGGCCATCGGCCATCGGCTGCAGTAGCCCCAGGGCACCGGCGTACTCCGGTCCGATGCGCTGCTGGGCAGCGGCGGAGATTTTGCGCTCCAGCCAGACATTGACCAACACCCCCACAACGGCGGCGACAAGCACCAGGAGCATGGGCAGGGGCAGCCACAGCAAGCGGGCCAGGCCAGGCCCCAACCCCAGGCCTCCAAGGGCCTCGATGAAACTGCTTTGGAGATCAAGACCCATGGAAGGGAGTCCCTCAGTCACAACCGTGTTCGAAAGCATCGTGGCAACTCCTGGTGGATCTGGGGGAATCCGCTGGGGACCTTAGGTCGCGGCGGGACGCTGCTCAAGGGGGATCCAGGCCCGCTCGATCGAGCCGGTGTAGATCTGGCTGGGACGATAGATGCGATTAGCCCCGAGCTGCTCGCGCCAGTGGGCCAACCAGCCAGCGGTGCGGGCAATGGCAAAGATCGGCGTAAAGAGGTCGCGGGGGATGCCGAGCTTGCGGTACACCAGTCCGGAATAGAAGTCGACGTTGGGGAAAATGCCCTTGGGGCCCAGCCGATCAGCGGCCACGGCCTCCAGGCGTCGAGCCACGTCATACATAGTGTCGTAGCCGAAACGCTGGAACAGTTCTTCGGCCAGCCCCTGCAGGATGACGGCCCGGGGATCCTTGACCCGATATTCGCGGTGTCCGAAGCCCATGATTTTCTGCTTCTGGTCGATGGCCCGATCCAGCCAGGAGTCGACCTCCTCCACCGAGCCGATTTGGTCGAGCATGTCCAGCACATCCTCGTTGGCGCCTCCATGCAAAGGGCCGGCCAGGGTGCCTACAGCCGAGGCCACCACCGCATAGGGGTCGGTGAGGGTGCTGGCGGTGACCCGGGCGCTGAACGTACTGGCGTTGAGACTGTGTTCGGCGTGGAGAATCAGGCAGGCATCAAAGATGCGGGCCGCCAGGGGGTCCGGTTCCCGCTCGGTGAGCATGTAAAGAAAATTGGCGCCATAGGGCAGATCATCGCGGGGTTGAATCGGATCCTGGCCTTTGCGAATCAATTGAAAGGCCGCCACCATGGTGGGAATCTTGGCGATCAGCCGAACCACCGCATCGACGATGTACTGCGGGTCGTAGAGGGCGCGGCGCGAATAGAAGAGTCCCAGGGAGGCGGCACTGGCCTGGAGAGCGTCCATCGGATGGCCCGAGGCCGGGAAGCATTTCATCATGTCCCGAATGCGGAAGCTGACCCGCCGGTGCATCTGCACATCGTGTTCAAAATCCCGCAACTGAAAAATTGTCGGCAGCTCGCCCCAGATCAGGAGATAGGCCGTTTCGAGAAAGCTGCTGTTCTGGGCCAGCTGCTCAAGGGGATAGCCCCGGTAGGTGAGCAAGCCCCGGTTGCCATCGATCGAACAGATGGCCGACTGGGTGGCCGGCACCCCCTCTAAGCCAGGCCGAAAAGGGGGCGGGGCGGCTGCGGGCGGGGTGGCCTGGGCGTCGCCATTGTCTGGAGCGTCGCCGCTGGTCTTGGCCGCCATGGCTGTGGTTTGAATTGATGTCAAACCTAGGTGTCAAGAAGGGACCTTGCCGTAGTGCAGGCTGCTGACCGATGCCGAATCAATCGGCCAACAGGATGCGGGGCCGCAGCAGCAGGCTCAACTGCCCCTTCCAGGGGCCACCGGGCTCCTTGAGGGGGTCGAGGCTCACAAGCAGCAGGCCCGCCTTGCGCAGGGCAATCGCGCCGGGACGAGCCCCCAGGAGCTGGGCGGCCAGCAAGCCCAGGTCGGGCTCATGGCCCACCAGGCCAATGCGGCTGCCCGGGGGCAAGGGCAGGGACCCAAGGCAAGCCTCAAGCCAACCGGGGCCATCCCCCCCGGGCGCCAGGGCCGCAGCGGCCTGCCAACTCGGCGCCAGCCCAACCGCCACGGCAATCTCTGCGGTCTGGCGGGCCCGCGTCAGGGGGCTGCTGAACAGAATCTGCACATCCAGGTCAAGGACGCGGGCCCGACGCAGAACAGTTTCGGTGCGCAGTCGCCCTTCAGCAGTGAGATTGCGGGCTTCGTC
>Ga0114981_10002482_pt1 | contig 11893 bp, 9 predicted proteins | sample S_140806_MF_Meta_FD_87028 | JGI IMG/M metagenome (GOLD analysis project Ga0114981, IMG submission 87028) | Freshwater microbial communities from Lake Simoncouche, Canada to study carbon cycling - S_140806_MF_MetaG | ecosystem: Environmental > Aquatic > Freshwater > Lake | place: Lake...
CTTGGCGCGAGCAACAGCGGCCAAAGTGGCCCATTTATCTGAAGACAAAGTGAAAGTGAATGTCACACTTTTGGGCGGTGGTTTTGGCCGTCGCTTAGAAACCGATGTGGTTGCGCAAGCCACCCAAATTGCCATGGCCGCTGATGGCCTGCCCGTTCAAATGGTTTGGTCGCGTGAAGAAGACATGACGCACGATTTTTACCGTCCTATGCAGGTGGCGCAATTGACGGCGGCCTTGAATGCCAAAGGCGAGTTAGAAAGTTTGCGCATCAAGTCGGCAGGCGATGCTATTTCGCCGCGTTGGATGTCGCGGGTTTTGCCTGCGTTGTCTGGACCTTTCGATGCCCCAGACAAAACAACGGCAGAAGGTTTGTTTGATTTACCTTACGGTTTTGCCAATCAGCACATGGCGCATGTGTCAACACGAATGGGTGTGCCTATTGGCTTTTGGCGCTCGGTGGGCCACTCTCACAACGCTTTCTTTTCTGAAAGCTTCATCGATGAGTTGGCATTTGAAACCAAACAAGATCCCTTAGCCTTTCGCTTGTCTTTGTTAAAGCAGGCGCCGCGTTATGCGGCAGTTTTGAAGTTGGCTGCAGAGAAAGCCAAATGGGGCGAAGCCTTGCCAGCAGGGCATGCGCACGGCGTGGCATTGCACGAGTCCTTTGGTTCAATCGTGGCGCAAGTGGCTGAGGTATCTTTGCAGGCGGGTAAGCCGCGCGTTCACCGTGTGGTGTGCGCCATCGATTGCGGCACGGTGGTCAACCCAGCCACAGTAGCCCAGCAAGTAGAAAGCTCGGTCAATTTTGCGTTGACTGCGGCCTTGTTTGGCAACATTGACATTCAAGAGGGCGTGGTTCAGCAAACCAACTTTAGCAACTACCCCTTGGTGCAAATGGCGCAGTCGCCCGTTGTTGAAACTTGGATTGTGCCCAGTACGCAGTCGCCAGAAGGTGTGGGCGAGCCTGCAGTGCCGCCTTTGGCGCCAGCAATTGCCAATGCGATGTTCAAACTAACAGGCCAAAGAGTTCGTTCTTTGCCTTTCAAGTCATAATACTTCTGCCTTGCTTGAATTTGTAATTCGAGCAAAATTAAAAAATGCCAAATTACAAACTCCAAGTTGAAGTGATCCCCCAGTATCTGCCTGAACAGTCAGATCCTGCGAACAATCTGTATACATTCGCCTACAGCATTACCATTACCAATACAGGTAATGTTGCTGCTCAAGTCATCTCCAGATCTTGGAGTGTGAATGATGCCAATGGCCTGCACGAAAAAATCAAAGGCTTGGGTGTGGTGGGGTATCAGCCTTTGCTGCAACCTGGTGAGAAATTTCAGTACACCAGTGGTACGCGCTTAAGAACACCCACAGGCACCATGCACGGCAGCTATTTTTGTGTGGCCGAAGATGGTGAAAAATTTGATGCCGACATTCCCATGTTTGTGTTGGATGCCCTCAGCAACGAATCGGGCAAGCGTCATTTGCATTGATGCTGTTTGGGCCGCTTGGTTTTTAATTTGCCATCAAATAACTCAAGATGGCTTTCTGCACTGGCAGTAAATCCATCTTTTGTTCATAGCCCATAAAGCCTTTGTCATGCAAAGGATCCAAGGCAATTTCATGGCCAATGGAAAACGGGGGAGTGGGCAGTAATTTGGGGTGGCCCATCTCTTCTAGGTGTTTGGTAGTCAGTGACCAAGCTGCGTCGTCAAAACCACTTGGCCATGAATCCGTGATAACCACATCGGCTTGGGTCGGCATACGTTCACTGAAATGAACATGGGGCATGGTTTCATGAAAATGGGCATCGCACAGGTGTACCAACTCAAAGCCAAGAATGCCGGCCAGTTCATGCCAAGACCTGAACACATTGGTTGTTGGACCCCACAGCACGACCTGGGTCTTAGACAAGGGGCCAATTGTTTTTTCAATTGAAAACGCATCGGCCAACACTTCACAGGGATGGCCTAAAGACGACATGGCATTCACAACCGGCCTGTGCGATGCGTTTGCGAACTCAGTCAATCGATCGTGATTGGAATCACGGATGACATAGATGTCATAAAAAGGATCGAGGTAGCCTGCCAAGTCGCATGCTCGTTCATTGGTTTTGAGTAAATTTGGAAGCTCTACAAAACTTAAGTTCAATTCGCGAAATGCTTGAATGAAGGTGGTGCGCGTTCGAATGCCATTGCCCTCGAACGACCAAGCAACTTTGCCTTTGACGGGGGCAATCGGTTTCGCAGCCAAGTTCCAAATGGATCGGATGTCGTGGGCGCTTAAGTCTTTGATCCGAATCAATTTCATATGTCATCACAAAAAATCCATATTAAGCCAACTCGCTGCTTTTATGGCGTAGAATCTAAATAAGAACAATTCTCATTTGCAATGCTTGGCGCTTGGATGTCCATGCGAAATCCAGCCTTTCAAGCTCTCCCTCTCAATGAACGCAAGTTATCAACAACCATCCTTGTCAGGCGGTGTATTCACACTGGATCACTTTCTAAGGGGTGAGCATGGCACGATTACCGCCATTGAGACGGACGTCGAGCTTAGGCAGCGTTTGGCGGCCCTTGGCTTGCGAGCAGGCGCCACTTTTCAAGTCTTGCGGAAAGCCGGCTTGGGCGGCCCCATCCATGTTCGAGTTGGAACCACCGAGGTCATCATGCGGCTCAATGAGGCAAAGCGCATCAAGGCGGCTTCCTTGTTGAATGACCTTGCTGCCCCATGAAATGAGACCTCTGTCTTCATGAAAAAAATTGTTCTCATTGGCATGCCAAATTCTGGCAAGTCAAGCTTGCTCAATCGCTTGACGGGCTCAAGTGCCAAGGTTGGTAACTGGCCCGGGCTCACGGTTTCTGTGCTGTCTGCCAAGTTGATCGTAGGTGATCAAATGGCACAGTTGATTGACTTGCCTGGCATTTATGACTTGAGTGGTTTCTCTGAAGATGAAAAGGTCGTCACCACCTACTTGAATACGCAAAAACCAGATCTCATTGTGTTCATGATGAACGCCTCACAGGCAGATCGGCAAACGACCTTGTTGTCGCAAGTTTCGGCCTGCGGAGTTCCTGTGGCCATCGTGATGAACATGGCCGATGAGGCCCATGCTTTGGGTATCACGATCAAAGTCGATGCGTTATCTCAGAAATTAGGTTTGCCCACTTGTTTGCTGTCAGCGAAATACGGGCAGGGTACAGAGCAATTGCAGAAGCTCATGCGTGAAGGGCTTAAGTCTGGGCCTGCAAGAACTTTGTCTCCTGCCGAAGTCGAACATGCCTTGAAGGTCAGCGTCGAGGTGCCAGCTCAAGCATCGCACTTGCTGACCGAACGCATCGACAAAGTTTTACTTCACCCTTGGCTTGGCTTGCCTATTTTTTTGGGTGTCATGCTGCTTTTGTTTGAGGGTGTGTTTTCTATCGGAAAACCGATGCAAGATGCCATGAGTTGGTTTTTTACAAATGTTCGAACGCAGGCGCTAGAGCCCTTGTTCAGTGGCTTGCCGCAGCTGTTGCAAGGTTTGTTGTTAGATGGACTTTACAACGGCGTTAGCACGGTGGCCAGTTTCGTGCCCCTGATCATTTTGTTTTTCTTGTTCTTAGGCGTGGTGGAAGACACGGGCTATTTGTCTCGAGCTGCCTACCTCATGGACGCACTGATGTCCAAGTTTGGAATGGATGGCCGCAGTTTTGTCATGCTGCTCATGGGATTTGGTTGCAATGTGCCAGCGCTGATGGGAACGCGTGTCATTCGCTCAAAGGGACTGCGCTATCTCACCATGCTGAGCATTCCCTTTTCTTTGTGCTCTGCTCGGTTACAGGTCTTTGTCTTGTTCATTGCGGCCATGTTTACAACAGAGCAGGCACCTTGGGTGTTGTTCTCTTTGTACTTGGTGAGCATTGCAATGGCCATGCTCACGTCACTTATTTTTAAAAATAAGTATGTCAACATCGATGCATTCGTCTTGGAAATTCCACCTTACCGTTGGCCTACTTTTCGGCAAATGGTTTTAAAGGGCTGGCAAGAGGTCAGAAACTTCTTGCTCAGAACCACGCGGTTTATCATGTTGGGCGTATTGCTGATATGGGTGTTGACCAACTTCCCACAGGGTGCAGCAGCGGGCAGCTCAGACACATGGGCAGGACAATTGAGCCACTGGATGGCCCCATTGTTCAACCCCTTGGGGATCAATGAACAACTGACCATTGCCTTGGTTTTTGGTTTTGTCGCCAAAGAAGTGGTCATTGGTGCTTTGGCAGTTATTTACGGCCATGAAGGACAAGCTCTGATTGACGCCATTGTTCAAAACATGGATTGGATCAGTGCCTACAGCTTCATGCTGTTTGCACTCATCTACACGCCATGTGTATCGACCATCGCCACCATTCGCAGTGAAACCAAGAGCTGGGCGTTCACGGCCTTGTCGGTGGCGTGGCCAATGTGTGTGGCATGGCTGGTCAGTTTTATGTTCTATCAAACAGCAACTTGGGTTCATCTTCATGCTTGATTCAGACCAAAACCGGCGCAGCAACATGTTGGGCATTGGCTGGATGATTGCGTCCATGGCAGGGTTCTCTATTGAAGACGCATTCCTCAAAATCGTGACCAAACAGGTGCCAGTGGGGCAAGTTTTGATGATGTTCGGTGCAACCGGGCTTTGTGTCTTTGCCCTCATGGCAAAACGTGCAGGTGCACCCTTGTTTCAACCAGAAGTCTTTACAAAACACATGTTTTACAGGGCCGTGTTTGAATTCTTTGGTCGCTTGTTCTACATCTTGGCCATTGCCTTAACGCCCATGTCTTCCGCAACCGCCATCTTGCAGGCGGCACCGTTGTTTGTTGTGATGGGTGCGCGTATTTTTCTGCGTGAAAAAGTCGATGTCAAAACTTGGACAGCGATTTTTGTGGGTCTTTTGGGGGTCTTGATTATTCTTCGGCCCTCTGCGGAAGACTTTTCTTTAATGTCCTTGTTGGCACTGGTTGGAACCCTTGGTTTTGTTGGTCGAGATTTGTTCTCTCGCACTGCACCCCCTGCATTGACCAAAGAAGTTTTGGGTTTTTATGGCTTTACCACCATGGTATTTGCTGGCGCGTTCTTTGCAGTTTGGGATGGCAAGCCTTTTGTCCCTTTGCAGACACAGCAGCTCTTGATGCTTGGCACTGCTTTAATGGCAGGTGTGTTCGGTTACACCGCTCTGATGGTGGCCATGCGCACGGGCTCGATTGGGACGGTTACACCCTACAGATATTCGCGCCTTCTGTTTGGGATTTCAATTGGCGTGCTTGTTTTTGGCGAGCAACTCGATGCGCCCATGCTGTTGGGCTGCGCAGTTGTGATGGGTGCAGGGCTTTTTATTGGTTGGCAAAACCAGCGTCGTCTACCCGCTCAATGATCACAGGATCGTTTTCAGGCCGAATGACTCGCACACCATGTTTGCTCAAGATCTCAACATAAACAGAAGCAGCGCCTGCCGTGGCCAATGCACCTAAGCTTTCAATCACGGCGCTTACTTTGACCATTTCGGCGGTTTCCGCCGTTAATCCCACCTTGCAGTCAAAATCCCAGAAGTCAACGTCTTTGGGCACTGCACGATTGCGTTCGCGTTTAAAGTATTTGCGAATCTCATGTTTGACAGCTTCTAAGATGCGCTCTGAGTTTTTACCTTCAATTTGAAGGGGAAAGTTCTTTTTCATCGTGAGATCCTAAAGGGGTAAGCGCCCATTCGGGACGTTGAGCAAGGCTCGATTATGGCCGAGCAAGCGCGGCATTGGTGAGCTTATGCTTCAGCCATGTAAAGAAGCGTATTCTTTGATCGTCGGGAGTTTCTTTGGCAGAGCCTTTTTTGGTTTTGTGATTTCCCAGCCTAGGCAAGCTAACCAAATGGCCCTAGGAATAGATTTGGTAGCTGTTTTGTAATAGCTGATCATCCTTCGGCTGACACCTAATGCATCGGCGGCTGTAGTGAGAGACAAACCGTTTCTTGTCATCCATGTCTCGAACATTTGATGGCTGACTTCGCCAGATTGCTCCTTGCCCCAAGCATAGACATTGTCAGCGCCGAGCTCAGTATCAAACCATTCAATACTGCCATATTGCAGATGCACAGTTTTAAAAATTTCTGGTTTCCTAATTTCAGCAAAGACCTTGAGCTTCATTTGTTTTGCAAGGTCAACATCCAATGATTCGCCAGTGTTCCAAACAGTTCGAACAGTCCAAGGCGTAAGAGCCACGATACTTTTAATTTTTGGATAAAAAAATTCGCTCACGAATTGCACCTTAGCCATTCTTTCAACAGAAATAATCTTTCAAATTCAATCCAAACCATTGCATCTTTAATTTCGCGGGCAGAAATTTTCCCAATGATCTTGAGTGATTGGATTGACACAATGCAATCTCTGCCGTCAGCAAGCTGAATGTGAACATGAGGTGGAGGGTGGTCGCCAAAGAACATCAAAATTCGACAAGTGGGCAGGATATGTAAGATAGGCATTGTAATAGATATAGTGCAACAGTTGCACTATATCTATACCCCGTGAAAAATTCTATTTTGCAATCGAATGCAAACTAAATTTTCGAGGCTCTTTTACAAATAACACCTTCAATGTGTCTCAGCGCCTGGAAAGACAGTGATGCATCATGCCTTCACGACTTTAATCGCTGACCTAGAGCCTGAATACGTCGTCCCCATGCCTCGCGAGTCAATTCAATGCTGTCATAAAAACTGGGAACCACCAACAGGGTCAGAATGGTAGAAGTGATGGTGCCACCAATGATGGCAGTGGCCATGGGTCTGTAAAACTCACTGCCCTCGCCAATGCCAATGGCCACGGGCAGCATGCCCGCAATCAAGGCAAAGGTGGTCATGATGATGGGGCGCAAACGTTTGCGCCCTGCCGCCATGAGTGCCTCCTCGCGGTCCATGCCCTCGGCTTCTGAAGTGCGTGCAGCATCTAGCAGCAAGATGGCATTTTTAGCCACCAAGCCCATGAGCATGATCACGCCGATGAGGCTCATGAGGTTCAATGTGCCGCCAGTTGCAAGCAATGCCAATACAACGCCGATGAGCGACAAGGGCAAGGAAAACATGACCGCTAAGGGCGCAGTGAACGAACCAAATTGCATCACCAAAATGAAGTACATCAAACCAATGCCTGAAATCAGGGCGATTCCCATTTCGGCAAACACCTCTTTTTGATCCTTAGACGCGCCATCAAGTTCGAGACCGTATCCCTCTGGGAAGTTGATGTTCTTGGCAATCTTCAAGGCATCTGCAGTGACTTCGCCAGAAGAGCGTCCCTGCACGTTGGCTGAAACGCCAATGGTTCTCTTGCCATCGGAGTGTTCAATCTTGGACGGCGCCTTGCCCATGGAGACCTTGGCAATTTGGGCCAAGGGTACAACCGTATTCATGCCGCTGACCGTGATGGGCAAACGTTCAATGTTGGCAGCACTCATGCGATCTTCAGGCGCTAAACGAACTGCAACATCGCGTGACTCTCCGGTGGGGTCAACCCAGTCACCGACTTCGATGCCTGCAAAGGCGACGCGCAATGCATTGGCAGTGTCAGTGACGGAAATGCCCAGTGAGTTGGCCAGGCCGCGGTCCAATTCAATTTGTAATTCGTTCTGTGGGTCTTGTTGTGACAAGCCCACATCGACAGCGCCAGGAACTTCTTTCAGTTGCGCCATGAATTCGGTGGTAATGGCCAGCAGTTTGCGCGAATCAGTCCCGCTAAATCGAATCTGCACAGGTTTTGCTGCGCCATTCGACAAGTCGTCAAGCACTGTGTACTCGGCGCCCACCAATTGGGAGGTTCGCTTGCGCATTTCAATGGCGATGGCTTGTGCTGTGCGTTTGCGATCGGTACTCTTTCCGATGTCCACGTAAATGCGGCCACCACTTGGATTGATATAACTGTTGGTGGCCTTGGTCTCAGGCAAAGTGCGCGCCATCACTGCGGCTGCTTCCAACTTCATGCGGGCATACTCTAGATTGCTACTGGCTGGCGTTCGAACATCGATGGCCAGCGTTTTACCATCTGACTTGGGTAAGAAACTTGAACCACCAAATTGGTATTGCAAAAAGATGGCACCCAAAAAACTGACAACTGCAAACGCAATCATCCAGCGACGGTGATGCAAAGCCCATGCAATGACATTGCCATAAAGATCTGCTTGATGGTCAAACCAAGTATTGAATTGCTGAAGTTTGAGGCTGATGCCTTTTTTGGGCTTGAGATGCTCACCAGGTGGATCGCCCCAATAAGCTGACAGCATGGGGTCCAGTGTGAATGAAATGAGCAAACTCACCAAGACAGATGCCACCACCGTGAGGCCAAAAGGTCGGAACCATTCTCCTGACACACCTGGCATGAAGCCCACTGGAATGAACACGGCCACAATGGAGAAGGTAGTGCCTGCAACCGCCATGCCAATTTCAGACGTTCCGTTCAAGGCAGCAGTTCGCCTGTCGGCACCGCGTTCCATGTGACGCACGATGTTTTCTCGCACCACAATGGCATCGTCAATGAGCACGCCAATGGCCAAGGACAAGCCCAGCAAACTCATGAAGTTGAGCGTGAAGCCGCACAACCAAACGGCAATGAATGCAGTGATGACGGAGGTGGGCAATGACAGCGCAGTGATCAGGGTTGAACGCCAAGAATTTAAAAAGACATAGACCACAAAAATAGTGAGACCCGCACCAAAGATCAGTGCATCCACCACATTGTTCAGACTGTTTTTGGCTTCGACACCCCCGTCTTGCGTGATTTCAAGCTGTGTCCCTTCTGGCAGTGTTTTGTTAACCTCTGCCACCAATGCACGTATCTCGTTAGCCACACTGACCGTAGAGGCGTTTCGAGAGCGTGTAATGGCCAAACCCACGTTGGGCTTGCCGCTTCTGACACTCATGGTGCTTAGTTCGGCAAAGCCGTCGGATACGGTGGCCACTTGGCCAAGCCGAATGAGATCGGAGCCACTTCGTTTGATGACAATCTGATTGAACTCTGCAGGCGTTTCAAGACGGCCGAGCAAACGAATACTTTGATCTTCCAGGGCACCGCGAATTTTGCCAACCGGGGCTGTAGCGTTTTGAGTTCTCAGCGCGTTGACAACTTCGGTGACAGAAAGATTCACTTCACGCAGTTTTTGCGCATGCAGCAACACACTCAACTCACGTTTCAGTGCACCATTGACATTGACTTGTGCAACACCAGAAATGCCTCGAAACTTGTCTGCGAGCTGATCTTCTGCGATGCGTGATATTTCGGCATGGCTCTGACTGGAGGAAGAGAGCGCCAATTGCATGATGGGTTGAGCACCGGGGTCAATTCGAAGAATGACAGGTTCGCGAATTTCGGTGGGCAGTTTGTAGCGCACCTTGCCAATGGCGTTTCGGACGTCGTCGGAAGCTTCCACCATGTTCTTCTTAAATTCGAAGAACACCTGAATGTTGGCGTTGCCTTCGCTGGCTGTGCCGCGCAAATCTTTGATACCGTTGACCGATTGCATGGCCTTCTCTACTCGGTTGAGCACTTCTCGTTCAACCGTGTCAGGCGATGCGCCGGGATAACTGATGTCGATGACCAGCAATGGCAAGTCGACGTCGGGAATTTGATTGACCTTGAGTTTGTTCAATGCCAAAAGCCCTACGGCCATGAGCATGAGCAAAATAACGACCGTGACAATCGGTTTTTTGACGCTGAAATTAGAAAGGAACATGTTTTATTGACCTACTTTGGCGCCTGTGTCTGCGCGCAAGGTGAAGGTTTGTCCATCTTTCAAAGAACTGCTGTTCGTGCGCAATAGTTTGTCACCAGCTGTCAGCCCTGAGTTCACCACCCATGCACCTAGTCGTGTGTCTCGGTCGCCCAGTTGAATGTTGCGTTTCACAATTTTGTTGCCATCTAAAACCCATGCAAAGACTTTGTCGCCTTCTCTGCGGAGGCTGCTTTCGGAAATCATCAAAGCTGACTTGCTTGTTGTTTCGATCACCCCTTCGGCAAACAGCCCCACGACGGGAGGGCGATCTTTTCCGTTGATCTCGACAATCACTGAAACTTGCCGCGTCACAGGGTTGGCAGCGCCGTCAATGCGTTTGACAGTGCCTCGGCTGCCCAGCAAATCGCCAGATTGCGCTATGCCATTGATGCGAAAATTGACACGCTGACCCACTTTCAAGCTGCCCATTTGGTCTGCAGACACTTGCCCTTCGAACCGCATGCTACTGGGGTCAATGACCTGTATCAGTTCTTTGCCAATTTGTGCGGTGTCGCCTGCTGAAGCTTTTCTAGAGCTCACAACGCCATGAAAAGGCGCTCGAACCTCTGTTCGATCGAGTTGTTGCCTGGCAGCCGCAACTCGGGCTTTGCCAGCTACAAATTCACTCTGTGCGCTGTTGCGTTTGACTTCAGACTCTTCTAAGCCTTGCATGGACACCATGCCTTGCGCTTGCAAAGATTTAATCCGTTGATATTGCCTTTCTGCGCCATCTAAAGATTGCGTTGCAGCGCGAAGCGATTCCTCTGCAGAATGGAGGTTGTCTCGCAAAACCGAGCTGTCTAAGCTGACCAGCAAGTCGCCTTTGCGAACAATCTCACCATTTTCTTTGTGTACCTTCATGACCATGGCTGCAACCTCGGCCCGCAGATCGGCACGAATCTCAGGTTGCAGCGATCCTGTAATCACAGGCCCAGTGCCGTGCTCTAAAGCGCCCAATTGCAAGACGTCTTCGTTGCCTAAACTCAGGGTCACAGACTCGGTCGTTTTGCCTGCTTCGGTATCTGGTTTTTTGCAAGCCACCAAAGCGCTGCTAAGACCCACGCAAAGCGCAACAGATAAAAGCGTGTAGTGGGCAATGGGAAGACGACCCAAGAAAGGTGAACGCAACATGGGAACTCCAACTACGAAAAAAGTAAACGTATTACATCATGAGATCCTATTGGGTGGCCTTAAAGGCCTAGGTCGAACTGGTCAAATTTCTAAAATTAAGTGACGGCTTTTTTGTGTGAAAAACGAGGCTGTTGCCATTCGTTGCTGTCCATGACTTCCTTCAAGTGCCGCACGGCATGCCAGACATCGACAAATCGTGTGTACATGGGCGTTAGGCCAAATCGCAAAATATCAGCTTGAAATTTTCCATCGCCCGCACGAAAGTCGCCAACCACACCTCTTTCAATCAAGGCCTGCACGATGGCGTAAGCGCCTTCACTTCGAGTGAGGCTGACTTGTGAGCCTCGCATTTCTTCATCAAGGGGCGTTGCTATGCCAAACTCATGGGCCGACAGTTCGACTTGAACCAAGCGCATAAAGAGGCCTGTCAGTGCCAAAGATTTTTTTCTCAATGCAGGCATACCGCCCAGTTTCTCAACTTCTAAAAATGTATCAAGTGCAGTGTCTAGTGCCGTCAAACTGAGAATGGGTTGAGTGCCGCATTGGTATCTTGCAATGCCGGTGGCGGGTTGGTAGTCTGATGTAAATTCAAATGGCGCAGAATGCCCCCACCACCCACTCAGAGGTTGCCAAAAGCGATTGGTGTGCATGGCGTTGACCCAAACAAAGGCAGGCGCACCAGGACCACCGTTCAGGTATTTGTAACCGCAACCCACTGCAAAGTCAGCTTCAGAACCATTTAAGTCAACAGGCACAGCACCTGCACTGTGTGCCAAATCCCATACGGTCAATGCCCCCACGTTGTGCGCTGCAGCAGTCATGGCTAGCATATTGAACATGGCACCTGTACGGTAGTTGACATGCGTCAACATCAGCACGGCTACGTCTTCTTGCAATGCGATTTCTAGCTCATCTGCTTCGACCAATTTCAGGGTGAAGCCCCGCTCTTTGCACAAAGCTTCTGCGATGTAGAGGTCGGTGGGGAAATTGGTGCGTTC
>Ga0114981_10002486_pt1 | contig 11887 bp, 11 predicted proteins | sample S_140806_MF_Meta_FD_87028 | JGI IMG/M metagenome (GOLD analysis project Ga0114981, IMG submission 87028) | Freshwater microbial communities from Lake Simoncouche, Canada to study carbon cycling - S_140806_MF_MetaG | ecosystem: Environmental > Aquatic > Freshwater > Lake | place: Lake...
CCCACCGTGGGCGAGTAACTTCCAGCGCTCTCCCAGATCTTGGCCTCCTGCTCAACGCGCGTCTCTTGGACCGCGATCTCCAGCTCCATCACCCGGCGGATCTCCGACCCTTCCACCCCGTCGATCGCCAAGTTCAAGGCCTTCCGCAAAAAAGGGTCATAAATCTTGTCAAACTCGTCTTCGAGGGACAGCATTCCCGTTCGCCGCGCCAGATGCGCCAGCGAATAGATCATCTCAATCAGATCCGGCTTCGCATTCGGCGCCTCAAACAAAACATCCCGCAAGCGCAGCAAACCGCTCTTCAAGGTCCGCAGCGGATAGTGCACCATCACGGCGCCGACCGTACCGCCCAAGACAATCAGCAACGCCGTCAGCTGCGAGATATCCTGCAGCGAACCGCCCTCAAGAATCAGCCCACCCACAATCGCCGACACGGCAACCGTCAAGCCTCCGAGCGTGGCATAATCCGGCCGCCGTTTCGGCTTGCTCGCTACCTTATTCGCCACCGACGACCGTCCCCGGTGCAACCAACCGATGCAACCGCTGGCGGTAGGCGACCACTAACTCCACCACCTCGGCCGGCGTCTCCCGCACAACGACCCGTTGCCCATTCGACAAACGAATGATCGTGTCCGGTTTCGATTCAATCTGCTCGATTAAATCGCAGTTGAGCACCAACGGGGAACCGTTGATGCGGGTCAGGGCAATCATTGGAGTTGGGCCTCATGCCACTTTTCGCCCCAACACCCCGATTCTTGAACCTATTTCAGTAGCTGAAGAATGGACTGCAATTCGGCCCGCACCGCGCTCCAATTCTCCCGCGGAATCCCCTCTGCGAAAGCGAACAGCGCGGTCTGCTGCTTGGGCGCCTTCAGCACCGGCTTGGACGCCGCCGCCGGCTTGCCGCCCGTCTCCAGCGCCTTCCGCGCCCCTTCAATCGTGAACCGCTTATCATAAAGAAGCCGTTTGATTTCTAGAATCAGCTCTACTTCTTTCCGCGGATAAAGCCGTTGATTGGTGCCGCTCTTTTTCGGCCGCAACTGCGAAAATTCCGACTCCCAATAGCGCAGAACATACGGCTTCACCCCCGCCAGCTTACTGACATCGCCGATGCGAAAGTACAGTTTGTTGGGGATTTCCGGCGTTTCCAGCAGACTATCGCCCCCGGAAGTCGATTCGATCTGCTTGCGCGCAGGCACCTTATTGGATAGTATGCACCCGGCGGCGCCGTCCGCGCTACTGCCCCGTCCCACTAGCCCGGAAGGGCCGCGGGTTACCATGAAGCTTCCATGCAACTGCTTGCCGGAATCCACCCCGTCACCGAAGCCCTGCGCGCCGGCCAACCCATCGAACGCATCCTCATCGCCAAAGGCGCGGGCGGACCCAAAATCCAACTCATCATCGACCTCGCCAAAAAGGCCAAAGTCCCCCTGCGCTACGAACCCCGCGAGGCGCTCGACCGCGCCAGCAAAGCCGCCACGCACCAGGGCGTCATCGCCTTCACCACCGGCCAACGCTACGCGCAGTTTGCCGAGATCCCCGAAAAGGCCCAGCTCCTGGTCCTGCTCGACGGCGTCGAAGATCCTCACAACCTCGGCGCCATCATCCGGTCGGCTCACGCCGCCGGCGCCGACGCCGTCCTGTTGCCAGACCGCCGCGCCGCCCCCGTCACCGAAGTCGCCGCCAAAGCCGCCGCCGGCGCCCTGGCCCATCTCCCCGTCGTCCGCATCGGCAACGTCGCCCAAACCCTTGAAAAGCTCAAGCAGCAGGGCTTCTGGATCTACGGCCTCACCGAACGCGGCACCGAGACCTACGACGAGGTGCTCTTTCATCGCCCCACCGTTCTGGTTGTCGGCGCCGAAGGCGCGGGCCTGCACGACCTGGTAGCCAAGAACTGCGACGTACTCGTCAATATCCCCATGTACGGCAAAATCGGGTCGCTCAACGTCAGCGTCGCCACCGGCATCGCACTGTTTGAGTGGCGCCGGCGCGCGGGAACGGTCCGCTAGAGCGACACCACCAACAGGAGCGATACGATAGTGGGTATGCGGCCCCTCCTCGCGCTATCGCTCGCGGTAGCTCTCCTCCTCGCCCCTCTTGACGCTGCCGTTCCCGTTCGCGCCCGCAAGGCGATGGTCGTCTCCCGCGAGGCCCATGCCACCGATGCCGGCCTCGCCGTCCTCGCTGCCGGCGGCAACGCGATTGACGCCGCCGTCACCGTCGGCCTCGCACTCGCCGTCACCCACCCCTCGGCCGGCAATCTCGGCGGCGGCGGCTTTCTGCTCGCCCGCTTCGCCGATGGCCGCACCACCTTCATCGACTTCCGCGAACGCGCCCCGGAGAAGGCCACCCGCGACATGTATCTCGACCGGGACGGCCGCCCCACCCGCGACTCGCTCGTCGGCTGGCGCGCCCCCGGCGTCCCCGGCACCGTCCGCGGCTTTGAACTCGCCCATCGCCAGTACGGCAAGGCCAAGTGGGCCGATCTGGTCGCCCCCGCCGTCAAACTGGCCAAGCAGGGCTTCCCCGTCAGCTACGGGCTCGCCAATTCGCTCAAGAATTCGAAACTCCTCGCCCAGTTCGCCGACTCCCGGCGCATCTTCCAACGCGACGGCAGGTTTTATGAACCAGGCGAGCGCCTCGTGCAGCCGGAACTCGGCGCCGTGCTCGAACGCTTGCAAACGATCGGCCCGCGGGACTTTTACGAAGGCGAAACCGCCCGCCAACTCGTCGGCGGCGTCAGCAAGATGGGCGGACTGTTCACCCTGAACGATCTCAAAAACTACCAGGCCGCCGAACGCGTGCCGCTCACCGGAGCCTACCGCGGCTACCAGATCCTCACCGCCCCGCCCCCCAGCTCCGGCGGCATCGGCATTCTGCAAATGCTCGGCGTACTCGAAAAAACCAGCTACGCCGCCTCCGGCGCCGGCTCCGCCCAGGCGATCCACTACACGGCCGAAGCCATGCGGCGCTTCTACGCCGACCGCTCGGAGTATATGGGCGACCCGGACTTCTTCCCGGTGCCCACCAAGAAGCTCCTCGACCCCCGCTACCTTACCAAGCTCCGCGAGTCGATCGACCCGAACGCCGCCACCAACTCCGATCAGATCAAACCCGGCAACCTCGCCCCCTATGAATCGGTCGAAACCACCCACTACTCCATCGTCGACGCCGCCGGCAACGCGGTCGCCGTCACCTACACCCTCAACGGCGGCTACGGATCCGGCGCCACCGCCCCGGGCCTTGGCATCCTGCTCAACAATGAAATGGATGACTTCTCCGTCAAGCCCGGCGCGCCAAACCTCTACGGCGCCATCGGCGGCGAAGCCAACGCCATTCAACCCGGCAAGCGCCCGCTGAGTTCAATGACCCCCACCATCGTGCTCAAAGACGGCAAACTGGCCCTCGTGGTCGGTACCCCGGGCGGCACCCGCATCCTGACGAGTGTGCTGCAGGTCCTGCAGAACGTCATCGACTTTCAGATGCCCATTCAGGACGCCGTCAACTTTCCCCGCTACCACCACCAATGGCGCCCGGACAAGCTCTTTCTCGAACCCGGCTTCTCGCCCGACACGCGCCGCCTGCTCGAGCAAAAGGGCCATCCCCTCGAATCTGCAGCCAGCATCTGTGAGATCTCCGCCATTCAAGTGGAGTCTACCGGCTGGCTCGCCGGCGCGGCCGACCCGCGCGTGGAAGGCAAGGCCGCCGGCTACTAGCACGGAACCCCAAATGAACCACGCCGTCTCCACCCACTTTCTTGTCAACCAGCGGTTGACCAACGTCTGGCTTGACCGGATTTATGAAGCCGGCATTCCGGCCGTCGAAATCTTCTGCGCCAAGCAGCATCTGGACTGGCACAACAGGGCCCAGATCAACGAACTCGCCCACTGGTTCTCCGACGCCCCGCTCAAGCTGCACTCGCTCCATTCGCCGATGTTCAACGATGAAGTCTGGGGACGCACCGGCCCCACCTCCATCATCAACATCGCCGACCGCCGCAAGCCCCGCCGCATCGCCGCCGTCGACGAGGTTAAGCGCACCCTCGAAATCGCCGACCAGATCCCTTGCCGCTATCTGGTCCAGCACCTCGGCGCCCCGATCGACGACTTCGACGAAGGCAAGCTCGAAGCCGCCTTCAGTTCGCTCGAGGAGATCAGCCTGTTTGCCCGCCACCGCGGCGTCGAAGTCCTGCTTGAAAACATTCCGAACGGCCTGAGTTCGGCCGAAAAGCTGAACTACTTTCTCGGGATTACCCACCTCAACCTCGGCTACTGTCTCGATGTCGGCCACGCCCATCTCATGGACGGAGTAGCCCCGACCTTCGAAATGATGAAGGACCGCATACGCTCCACCCACGTTCACGACAACAACGGCAAAGACGATCATCACCTGTTCCCTACCCTCGCCGCAGCCGGCACCATCGACTGGACGGAAACCATGACCCTGCTCCGCTCCCGCGAGCATCAGTATCCGCTGTTACTCGAACTCAAAGCCAACCCCGACTTCCCGCAACCGCTCGAAGACATCCAACGTATCTTTGAAAACCTGGAGAACCTGTAAAATGTCCATCGCCCACGTCCGGATCGCGGACATCGCCCGGCACGATGGTCAAACCGTGACCCTCGCCGGCTGGCTCTATAACCTGCGCAAGAGCGGCAAGATCTGCTTTCCCATCCTGCGCGACGGCTCCGGCATGATCCAATGCGTCGCCGTCAGAGCCACTCTGCCCGAAGAGGCTTTTGAAGCGCTCAAGAACCTGACGCAGGAGTCCTTGGTGAAGATCACCGGTAAGGTGCGCGCCGAACACCGGGCCGCCGGCGGCTACGAACTCGATGTCGAGTCGTGCGAAATCCTCCAGCGCGTTTCCGAGGAGACACCCTACCCCATCACGCCCAAAGAGCACGGCATCGACTTTCTGATGGACCATCGCCACCTGTGGCTGCGCTCGCGCCGTCAGTTCGCCATCGGCAAGATCCGCCATGAGGTCATCAAGGCCACCCGCGACTACTTCGACGAAAACGGCTTCACCCTTGTCGACTGCCCCATCTTCACCCCCGCCGCCTGCGAAGGAACCACCACCCTGTTCGAGGTCGACTACTTTGAAGACGAGAAGGTCTATCTCACCCAGTCCGGGCAGCTCTACAACGAAGCCAACGCCATGGCCTTTGGCAAAGTCTACTGTTTCGGCCCTACCTTCCGCGCCGAAAAGTCCAAGACGCGGCGCCATCTCACCGAGTTCTGGATGGTCGAACCGGAGATGGCCTACGCCACGCTCGACGACGTGAAAACGCTCGCCGAAGGCCTCGTCTGCTTCATCACCCAGCGGGTGCTCGCCAATCGCCGGGACGAACTCGCCGTGCTCGAACGCGATGTCTCGAAGCTCGAAGCCATCACCGGCCCCTTCCCCCGCATCAGCTACGACGAGGCCGTCGAAATCCTCCGCCGCAAGGGCAGCGCCATCGAGTGGGGCAGCGACTTCGGCGGCACCGACGAAACCCTGCTCGCCGAAGAGTTCGCCCAGCCTGTGCTCGTGGAAAAGTACCCGGCGCAGGTGAAGGCGTTCTATTTCCAGCCCGATGCCGAACGCCCCGAACTCGCCCTCGGCGTCGACATGATTGCCCCGGAAGGCTACGGCGAAATCATCGGCGGCGGCCAGCGCATCCACGACTACAACCTCCTGCTCCAGCGCATCGAAGAGCATCACCTGCCCAAAGAGGCCTTCGAGTGGTATCTCGATCTCCGCCGCTACGGCAGTGTGCCGCACGCCGGCTTCGGCATGGGCATCGAACGGTGCGTGGCCTGGATGTGCGGCCTCGAACATATCCGCGAAACGATCGCCTACCCGCGGATGCTCTACCGCACGAGGCCCTAGTGCACCCCAAGTCCACCATCGCCATCATCGGCGCCCCGGTCGATCTCGGCGCCGGCCGGCGCGGGGTCGATATGGGCCCATCCGCCATCCGCGTCGCCGGACTCGGCCGCCGTCTGGCGGCCCTCGGCTATACGGTCGAAGACCGCGGCAACGTCCCCGTCGCCCAAGCCGAAGCCATCCCGGCCGGCCCGGCCGACTCCCATCATCTGCCCGAAATCACCGCCGCCTGTGCCCGCGTGGCCGCGGAGGTAACCGCGGCGCTCGACGAGCAGAAGCTGCCCGTCATCCTCGGCGGCGACCACTCCATCTCGGCCGGTTCGGTCAGCGGCGTGGCCCTGCACTACCAGCAACGAAACGAAGCCATTGGGGTCATCTGGATGGACGCCCACGCCGACATGAACACCCCGGCCACTACGCCAAGCGGCAACGTCCACGGCATGCCGCTCGCGTGCCTCATCGGCGATGGCCCCGCCGAACTGGTCAATCTGTGCGGCTTCTCGCCGAAGGTCGATCCGCGCAACATCGCCCTCATCGGCCTCCGCGACGTCGACCCGCTCGAAGCCCGCCACGTCAAAGCCACCGGCGTCCGCGCCTTCACCATGCGCGACATCGACGAACGCGGTATGCCCGCCGTCATGCAGGAAGCCATCGCCCTCGCCAGCGCCGGCACCGCCGGCATCCACCTCAGCTTCGACATGGACTCCATCGACCCCGTCGAAGCCCCCGGCGTCGGCACCCCCGTCCGCGGCGGGCTCAGCTATCGCGAAATGCATCTCGCCATGGAGATCCTGGCCGACTCCGGCAAACTCATCAGCCTCGAAGTGGTGGAAGTGAACCCGGTTCTCGATGTCGCCAACCGGACGGCCGATCTCGCCGTCGAAGTATTAACCTCGGCTTTAGGAAAGAAAATTCTGTGAAAATGCGTGTTGCAGTTCTTGAGGGCGGCCGCAGCGGCGAACACGAGATCTCGCTGCGCTCAGCTAAGTCTGTCTCGGCGGCACTCGTCGCCAACGGCCACGAGGTCATCCCCTACCTCATCTCGCGCGAAGGCCAATGGAGCCCCGCGCCCATCCTGCCCGCACCCGGCTCGAACCCCGGCATCGACGTGGTCTTCCCGGTGCTGCACGGCACCTTCGGCGAAGACGGCACCATGCAGGGTCTGCTCGAACTCGCCGACCTGCCCTACGTCGGCCCCGGCGTCATGGCCTCGGCCGTGGCCATGGATAAGGAGCTGCTCAAGCGCGTCTGCGCCGAGCGCGGCCTGCCCGTCACCGAATACGTAACGCAGTACCGCGGCGCGCTCGACCCCTACGCCGTCGAAGCCGTCTTCGCCTACCCCGTCTTCGTCAAGCCCGCCAATCTCGGCAGCTCCGTCGGCATCTCGAAGGCCCACGACCACGCCGAACTCGTGGCGGCCCTGGAATTCGCCGCCCACTATGACTGGAAGATCCTGATTGAACGCACCATCGTCGGCCGCGAACTCGAATGCGCCGTGCTCGGCAACTACGAAAGCGCCCGCGCCTCGGCGCCCTGCGAAATTCTGCCCTCCCGCGAGTTCTACGACTACGAAGACAAATACCTGCTCGACGCCGCCAAAACCGAACTGCCCGCGGCGCTCGACCCCGTCACCACGGCCGAACTCCAGCGCCTCGCCATCGCCGCCTACCGCGCCTGCAACTGCGAAGGCATGAGCCGCGTCGACTTCCTCATGGAAGCCTCCACGGGCCGGCTCTACATCAACGAGATCAACACCATCCCCGGCTTCACTTCCATCAGCATGTACCCGAAAATGTGGGAGCATAGCGGCGTGCCGCTAAACGCGCTGGTCGAAGAGCTCATCCAACTCGCGCTCGCCCGCCACGAGCGCAAAAAGGCCACCCGGTTTACGCGATGAAACCCCGCCTCCTCCTGGCCCTCCTCTTCGCCAGCCTGCTGCCGGCCCAGGAACCGGACGCCCTCGAGGCGTCCGTCAGGAAGATTCTCGACGTCTACACCATCGTCCGCGAAAACCACGCCGATCCGGTCGACTCCACCCGCCTCTTCTACGAAGGCATCATCCCAGGGCTGCTCCGCCGTCTCGATCCCCATTCGGTCTTCCTCGATCCGGGCCAGTTCGATCAGCTCAAGCGCATGCAGCGTAGCGAGTCCAAGGGCTTCGGCAGCGTCGTCAGTATCCTGCCCGGCCGCGTCCAGGTGCTGCAGGCCATCCCCGGCGCCCCGCTCGCCAAGGCCGGCATCTCGGCCGGCGATGAGATCCTGGCCATCAACAATATCGCCCTCGGCCCCCTCACCACCGAACAGCTCACCCAGGTGCTCAGCCAGGCCCGCCAGGCCCCGGCCACCGTCTACGTCCGCAAGCCGGGCAACGCCCGCCCCATCCAGTTCACCCTCATCCCCGAAGAGATGCAGTCGAGCTCCGTCGAACGGGCGTTTCTCCTCAAGCCCGGCTACGGCTATCTGCGCGTCTCGAGCTTCGACGACAAGACGGCCAAGGACATTCAGGCCGGTATCGAGAAGCTCGGCGGCCACCGCCTCTCGGGACTCGTGCTCGACCTCCGCAACAACCCCGGCGGCGTGGTCGCCAGCGCCATCGATACCGCCTCCCTCTTCCTCAACCCCGGCCAGACCATCCTCAGCGCCCGCGGCCGCCGCATGAACGGCGAAGAGAAGGTGCCCGCCACGGCGAAACCCTACGGCTTCCGCCTCGCCGTGCTCGTCAACGCCAAAAGCGCCAGCGCCTCGGAGATCGTCGCCGGCGCCCTGCAGGACCACGACCGCGCCACCATTCTCGGCGAACCCACCTTCGGCAAAGGACTCGTCCAGAACGTCCTGCCCATCTCCCAATCCACCGGCCTGGCCCTCACCATGGCCCTCTACTACACCCCCAGCGGCCGCAGCATTCAGAAGCCGCTCGTCGACATGCAGCTCGCGCACGTCACCGCCCCGCCCCGCCAGGAGTACAAAACCGACGCCGGCCGCATCGTCCGCGGCGGCGGCGGCATCGACCCCGATCAATCCGTCACCCCGCCGCCCTACCAGCGCCTTGAAATGGTCCTCGACGCCTCCGGCGCCTACGCCGCCTTCGGCACCGAGTATCTCCGGGCCGAACGGCCCGCCATCGCCCCCGGCTGGCAGTTGCCCAAGCCCCTGCTCGACCGCTTCCGCTCCTGGCTCAGCCAGAACAACATCCAGCCCGGCATCGCCGAGTGGTTCGCCAGCTCCGACTGGATCGAACACCGCCTCCGCCAGGAGATCATCAATCTCAGCCTCGGCGTCGAAGAAGGCGACAAGGTCGAGGCCGAACGCGAACCCTGGATCGTCGCCGCCTTGGCCAGCATTACCCGGTAACCCAAAAACGACAACGGCCCCGGCGAAGCATCTCCACCGGGGCCGCTGTCTTGGCTTGCGGGATTAGCCTGCGAAACCCATTACAGCGCCGCGTCCAGCATCGCGGCGATATCGGTCTTGGAAACGGCGCCCACCTTCTGCGCCACCACCTGGCCGCCTTTGAACAGGATCAGCGCCGGAATGCCCCGGATGCCGTAGCGCATCGTCGCGCCGCCGTTCTGGTCCACGTTCAGCTTGCCCACCTTCACGCGCCCATCGTAGTCGGCTGCCACGGCGTCAATCGTCGGCGCCAGCATGCGGCACGGGCCGCACCATTCGGCCCAGAAATCCACGAGCACGGGCTGCTCCGATTGCAACACCTCGGTATCCCATGCGCCGTCGGTGAAGGTAAGTGTGTTTTGTCCTGCCATTGCTATTCTCCACAACTATGGATGTCCCGGCCCGGAAAAAGATTCAGCTTGCAAGCAGTTGCCGGTAGAGCCGCTGATATTCGCCAGCCGACCGGTCCCACGAATAATCCTTCGCCATGCCGCGACGCATCCGCTCCTGCCAGCTGTCCCGGTCATACCAGCGCTCGATGGCGTACCGCACGCCCTTCAATAGCGCATCGGGCTGGTACTCCCAAAACTTAAATCCGGTTTCTCCATCGATCGTATCATCCAGGCCCCCCGTGGCGCGGACCACCGGCGGCGTGCCGTACTTCAAGCTGTAGATCTGGTTCAGCCCACACGGTTCATACCGGCTCGGCATCAGAAAAATGTCCGCGCCGGCCTCGATTTTATGGGCCATTTCGTTTGAAAACCCGATCCAGTTGGCAAACTTGTCCGGCCGCCAGTTCGTCAGGTTCCGGAACATCTGCTCCCAGTGCGGATTGCCCGAACCCAGCACCACCAGCGACATCGGCTCATCGGCCAGCGCCCCGGCAATCTGCTCAATCAGATCGAACCCTTTCTGATCGGCAAAACGCGACACAATCCCCAGCAGCGGCCGCTCCATCGCCTCCAGCGGCAGGCCGAAGTACTCGACCAGGTGCCGTTTGCACTCCTGCTTACCCCGCAAGTCCCCGGCCGAATAATTCGCCGGCAGATACGCGTCGGTCGCCGGATCCCACTCCCGGTAGTCGACGCCGTTCAGAATCCCGGTCAGGCAGGCAGCGCGCTCGCGCAGCAGGCCCTCCAGGCCAAAGCCGTACTCGGCCGTCTGAATCTCCTGCGCGTAGCGCGGGCTCACCGTCGTCAGCCAGTCGCTCTCCACCAAGCCCCCCTTCAGCAGGTTTACATCGCCGAAGTATTCAAGCGCCCCAGGATGAAACAGCTCCGGCCCCAAGCCCAACTCCCCCATCGCCGCCGCGCTAAAACGGCCCTGGTAACCCAGGTTGTGGATCGTCAGCAGCGTCTTCACCCGCTGCAGCCGCGCATCGGCGCCAAACCAGGCCTTTTTATAAACTGGCAGCAGCGCCCCCTGCCAGTCATGAACGTGAAGAACGTCCGGCGTCTCAGTCTCCCGGGCCATCTCCAGCGCCGCCAGGCACAGCATCGCGTAGCGGATATGGTTGTCCCCCCAATCCTTGCCGCCTCCCGAGTACACCCCCTCGCGGTCATAAAACCACGGCGCGTCCACGAAACGATACGCCACACCCTCGCGTTCACAGCCGTCAATGTTCACCCGGTGCCGGAAGCCATTCAACCACACGGGCAGGTCGTCGTGCACCCGGCGGAAATCCGCTCCGTTCACGTCCCGGTACCGCGGCATCACCACCGTCACCGTCTCGCCCGCCCGCGCCAGCGCCGCCGGCAGCGAACCCATCACGTCCGCCAGGCCCCCCGTCTTCACAAACGGCGCCACCTCGCTCGCTACCATCATGATCTTGGCCATCGCTCCCTCCCTCTACCGCCCCGCCTTCCGCACATCCGCCACGCGCCGCCGCCGGCTCTCGGCAAACTCCGTCATCTCCTCGGGATGGTTCGACAGCAGCTGCTCGGCCTGCACCTCGTCAATCGCCCGCGCGATATCCGCGACGTCCAAGCCCTCCCGCACCCCGTTCTCGATGCAGTGCTCCATCTTGTTCGCCGTCGCCCGGTCCACGATGTTCTGCACAAGCGCCCCACTCGCCAGGTCCTTCAGCAGGAAGCCTTCAAGCGTACCGTCCTCCCACTCCACGTCGTACAACCGGTGCGCGGCTGAAAACAGCTCCCGCGCCGCCGCCGCGCTCAGCGCCTCCCGCGTCAAACCCTCGGCCAGAAACACCCCGTCCAGATGAATGGCGAAGATCCGCTCACAGCCGCTCTCGTCCGGCCGGGTGATGCGGATCTTCCGGTCCACGCGCCCCGGGCGCGTCACGGCCAGGTCCAGCGCGTCGGGCCGGTTCGTCGCCAGAATCAGAAACGCCCCGCTTTCGTCCATGCCATCCATCTCGGCCAGCAGCGCCGGCACCAGTGTAAAGCTCGCGTCGCCCTGCGGACGCCGTTTGAACAGCGCGTCGGCTTCGTCAAAGAACAGCACGGCCGGATAGCCCTTGTCCTCCTTCCAGCGCCGCGCCCGGTCAAACAGCGTCTTCACGCCCTTCTCCGAGTTGCCGACATACTGATCGAGCAGCTGATGGCCCTTCACATACTGGAAGCCCCCGTCGTCGGCCTTGCGCCGGTACAGCGCCGCCAGCAGCTTCAC
>Ga0114981_10002488_pt1 | contig 11882 bp, 12 predicted proteins | sample S_140806_MF_Meta_FD_87028 | JGI IMG/M metagenome (GOLD analysis project Ga0114981, IMG submission 87028) | Freshwater microbial communities from Lake Simoncouche, Canada to study carbon cycling - S_140806_MF_MetaG | ecosystem: Environmental > Aquatic > Freshwater > Lake | place: Lake...
CAAAATTGAAATTCGTCTTTCATTTGATAATCGTGAAAAGAAGATTGGAACTAAACGTCAAGAGCTTCTCATGAGTGTTAAGGGAAAATACATGTCATTTGTGGATGATGATGATTTAGTAACAGATGCATATTTTGAAGATGCTCTTGCAACGATTGAAGGAAACTATGATGTTTGTCGTCTTCGAGGTCAGATGAATCAATATACATTCACACATAGTCTAGAGAATACTTTGGATAAACCCATGTGTGAAGGAGATGTATTTATGCGTCCACCCAATCATCTCAATGTAATGTTATCTGAACTTGGAAAGTTAATTAAATTTCAAAATGCTTCTCAAGGAGAAGATTTAGATTGGACTATTCGTTTAGCACAATCTGGCAATCTTCGTAAAGAATATACATCTGATCCATCTAGAATTCATTATATTTACAATTTAGGAGGTCGAACTGTTCATCCTAGAACAGCTGAAATGCAGAGAAATACAACTTGTGAAACAATGCTAAAAATGATATGGGTGAATGGAGGTGCTGTTCTTCCTGCTACTGAATTTGCAATACGTGCAGGAGGACTTCGTCTAAGTGGTAAAAGGTTTGTTTCTAACTAAAGTGTAATGAGTACATTTACAATTATTGCAGGTGTTGTCGCTGTCATATTAATTGGATTGATTCTTTGGCGCGTATTTAGTTATAAAAAATCAACAGACGCTATCGATCTATTAGTAGGATCCATTTCAGGTAAGGAGTTAAAAACCGTACCAGGGGATAAACTAAGTCGATCATTTAATCAGAAAGAAGGTGCTACATTCACTTATTCAGGTTGGATTCTAGTTAAGGATTTTACGTATAACTATGGGCAAAAACGAGTTATCTTTACAAAAGACGATTGTCCGGGTTTATATTTGGATACAACTTCTAACTCTATTTTGGTAGTTATTAAAACATTTGCAGATACACCTGAAACTATCTTGATTTCCAATATTACTGCAAATAAATGGATTCACTTTGCAATTGTAGTCGATCAAGATTCAGTGGATATTTACATTAATGGTGTAGTCCGACAACATCACACACTTCTTCAGCTTCCAAAGCAGAATGATGCTGTGATCACAATGGGATCGAATGCAGCAGCAGGATGGGATGGTGTTTTATCAAACCTTCAATACACACCTAGGTCATTGTCAGCAGGCGAAGTGGCTGCATTGACGGCGGATATTCCTAAGGATGATTTAACTATTCCGCCTTCAGGTCCTCAGTATTATGATTTGACATGGTACGTTGGACGAACTTAATTCTTGTTAGGTTGTAATGAGCGCAGGAGGTCAAAATAGTCTTGCTTCTGGAGATGTACCTGCTTTTATAGGAGCACAATCTATGCGTCTTCGTGATGCTTCAGATATTACTGCACGTGCTCGTGTTCAAGGAGTGTATCAAATGTTCAATTCAAGCACACCTACGGCGTTCCGTAATCGTGCTCCAACTGGATATAATTCGTTCATTCAGTTTCTTCAAGGACGTAAAGAGGGATGTGCAACTTGCGTAGGATTACCCTATCAACCTCTCACTGGTCTTTCGTTTCGGAACTAGATTTGAGCTTTTTAACAGCTGTTTTAGCCTTCTTTTTAGAAGTTGTATCATCTGGATTGTATGTGAAAAAGTTTTCTAAAAACTTCTTAGAGGATCTATCTTTACCAAGTTGTTCAAATAACTCAGCCTTATTACGTTTCATTTCAACGAAACTTTCTTGTATACCAATACATTCCTTTGGAGTCAATATGTCAAAACGACGTTTAGCCTTAGATTTTGCAATATCTACCAGTCTCTGAGCAATACAAAGAACATTAGCAACATTGTCTTCTTGTGCCCCTGAATAGAGGTACGCGAAGAAGAACTGAAGCGTTGTAGGAATACTCGCAACTCGAACACCATTTTCCATCTCATGATAGCTGTGACATGCAGTTGTTTCATAAAATCGAAATAATGATTTTGTTCCATCTGAATTCATAACATAGGTTCGACGCGGAAGAATATCATTCTCTTCATTCACTTCTACATTTTCTCCTTTTGTTAATCGTTCAATCGTTTCACGTTCAGCTAAAAGACCAATAGGAGTTGTCCAATTTTTATCAAGATGGATTTCAGCAGCACTTACACTCAACAAAACAACAGGCTCATTCTTCAAAAGTTTGAGAACTCCTTTTTGTTGTTCGTCCGTAAGTTCTTCGCGATGCTTTGTGATGTTTTTATTACATGTAGTAGGATGTGCTTTATTTAAAAGCTGTAATCGAGAATAGACCTTTTCCCAACGAGATACGTCACCATGTGGACGACTTAGTTCAAGATACATAGACATTCTTAAGAAGTTGACAGGAACATAATGAATTCCATCACGAGTTTCTGCCTGTTCCCAAAGACGATCAAAAATTTCCTCATCTAATTGTGTGATATCTGCTACACCTGTGAAGTCTGCAAACACTTTAAAAGTTCCCAAATGCATACCTGGCTTAACTTCAACAGACGCAATTCCTTCAGCTTTAAGTTTATTTGCAATGATCACTGAATGAGCTTGAGGCGTCTTACTGAAAAAGTCATAATCAGGAACATCTTCTTCTGGATTATAAAATTGATCTTCCTTAGGTAATAGATTGTTAATTGCAGTTCCTCCATAACAAAGAACACGATGATTCTTCAAAAAGTTTTTGACGACGGCGAGGCTAGTGACAGTCCCTGGATCACTTGCAGAAACACGATTGTTCTCTGTTTCTAGGTCTTTCACAATTTTCCTGATCTCCTCCATTAAAAATGGATACGACTTTGTTTTTAATATTAGGAAGCATCAAGAATGCCTCCTAAGCGATACAATTTTCGTGCTCGGAAGACTCCCGTCGTATGGGTAGACGATGATACCCTTAAGACCAAAAAGGAGGAGGAAGACCAAGATGATTCTGACTATATACCTGAAGATGAAGATGAACCCGAATATGAGAGCGAAGAAGATGAAGACGAATCGGAAGACGAAGACGAATCCGAAGACGAAGAAGAATCCGAAGATGAAGAAGAATCCACTCTCAAACTCCCCAAAGGTGCAAAAGTCTCAGTCAAGCTTCATATCCACCAGTTCGCAGGAGGTAAGGGTAAGGGTCGTGTAGACATTGATGAACGAAGTGACGATGAGTCTGAGGAAGAGGAAGAAGATTTCATCGCACATTTGATGGATAAGTATGTTAGACCTGAAAAGGGTATGTCACCAGGACGTCGTGAAGGACGTCATCGCAAGGGTCGTGAAGATCCTGAAGAACCAGCTCTATCTCTCAATGAAGAAGAGGAAGACTACTTTGAAGATCTTTCGAAATCTAAGAAGCGTAAGCTCAACGAGAAGATGAAAGGTCTTGCAAAGTTGGTATCTGATGGCGAAGTTCCCTATAAATTCAGAGTGCTTGAACTTCCGATTCCAGATCAGCTCAAGGCAACCGTCATTCGTAAGATTGATGTACTAAATGAGATGGATGTAGATGGTGGAGAAGTTCACAAACTCAAGACTTGGGTAGATGGGTTCCTTCGCATTCCATTTGGAAAGGTCGTTCCTCTTCCAGTCAAGTTCTCTGAAGACCGAGCAGGTTGTTCTAAGTTCCTAGCGGATACTCAGGTCACAATGGATAATGCAGTCTACGGCATGAACGCTGCTAAGGCACAGATCATGCAGATTGTAGCTCAATGGATCGCAAATCCAACCTCCGTTGGAAATGTGATTGCTCTTAAGGGTCCTATGGGTGTAGGAAAGACGTCGTTTGCCCGTCACGGTGTAGCTGAAGTTTTGAAGCGTCCATTTGAATTCTTCTCTTTGGGCGGTGCTTCGGATTCTGCAAACTTCGTTGGCCACTCATATACCTACGAGGGGGCTACATGGGGTCGTATTGCAGATGCCGTGATGTCAGCACGATGTATGAATCCAGTGATCTACTTTGATGAGTTGGATAAGGTCTCTACAACGGCACATGGTGAGGAGATCATTTCAATGCTCATTCACTTGACAGATCGATCACAGAACTCTCATTTCCACGACCGATACTTTGCGGGAGTTGATTTCGATTTAAGTCAATGTCTATTTGTATTCTCCTTCAATGATGAAACCAAAATTCATCCAATCTTGAAAGATCGTATGCAAGTGATCAATTGTTCTGGATATACAGCTGAAGACAAGAAGGTCATTCTCAGACAATATGTCTGGCCTCAAGTTCTTAAGCGTCTAAACATGGAAAATGACTTGACTATCTCAGATGAAGCAGTCAAGTTCATGATTTCAGAGTATTCAAATGAGGAAGAAGGTGTTCGTGTTCTGATTCGATCCGTTGAAACATTAGTCACTCGCATCAACCTTTTAAGAATTGCTGATGAGAAGACCGCAAAGAGTTATCCATTCTACAAGGCAGTTAAGTTGCCAATGTCTATTACACCTGAAGATATTAAGGCACTCTTGGTTGAGTCTAAAGTGATCAATGAGTCATGGCGTCATCTGTACACTTGAATCCAATCTTCATCTTTGATTTGAAATGAAATCTCAGAAAGGTTATCGTCTAATGTCGAATAAATACAGGTAATCGTTTTTCCTTTGACTCTAAGATTACTACAGAACTCTACAAAAGTAGAATGAAATAAGAATGGAACTGAAATACGTTTCGGATGATAGCTTCTACCATCAAGTACAACTATACAGCTAAAATAATGTCGAGGGTGTTCTCCGATGACAAAATGCGTCAGAGCCCACAGCTCATTTTTAACTCTAACAGGTGCTCCAGATCCACGCAAATGACGAAAGAACCACGGTGTCGGGTATCGTGTATGAATATCTAGTTTGGATCCACGATACTTTCCAACTTGAAGAGGAAACCAATTATAAATAACATCATCTGTTCCTGGAATTGCAAGCCAATTCTTTTCACACTTTGATCCAGTGGGTGATTCCATCACAATACAATCGCTATATTTTCCAGTATCTGGATCATACTTTCCACGTAATATTGCATGATAAGGGACATATTCAGCAACTGTTGCTGTAAATCGCAATTCTCCTAATGAATCTTTGTAGATACGTACATCTTCAAGACCCTTTACACGCGCTTCAATTTTTGGTAAATTTGTAGATAAGTCATCCATCAATGTAATCTCCTTTGTAACTTCATTGTAACAAGCATTCTGTGTCATGACTGGATTTGTGTCTGAATAGGATCCATCTTTCATTGTATACGTTGTATTCGTATGATTCAAATTGTAGTTCACAAATCGAATGTTATGATACGGGGGTGATAATGAAACATGTGAAGGATGAAAGTTAGGCCCAAATAGGTCTCGTGGAATTGGATAAGGTTTTGGCTCACCTTCTAAAATTTCAATATAAAAACGCATATTAGTATAGACATTATCCTGAAATGGTTTATTAGACATCAAATAGTTCATTGAATCTCTTAATGCTTCACGTTTAGTTCCTAAAGTATAATACTTACAGATAGTTTCTTCATATTCAAAAAGCCCTGAATATACATCTCGTTCAATAAACAGTGAATCAGTTGGAAAAGGAATCTGCTTACCTAAACGAATATAATGTATTGCCTTAAAAAAATCTCCTTTGACACGAAGATATTTAACAAGTTGATATAATGCTTCAGACCGTTTAGGGTAGAATTCATATGCTTTTTGAACCCATTCTTCAAATAGAATTGGATTTTTTAGAGTTTCATAACTTTTAGCAATCATGTAATGAGAATACCAAACTTCTTCATACCATCCTCCCATTTCAATACGTTTCTTATAAGCTTCAATTGCTTGTTCCAAGTTTCCCATTGAGTGATGAGTCTGCGCAAGATAGAACCAATATCGAACGTTATCTGGTTCATCTTCTACACCCTTAAGAAGTAATGCTAAATCACGAGGAAATTTGTTTTCTTTACATCCACCATCGTTACGATCATCAATATAAGCAATGTCTTTTGAAAGATGTTTAGATTCTCCATCCCAATATTCATGTGTTACACCACGACAGATCCAATTATAATCCATTCGAATTAAACGTGTATTTGGATAATCAAGATTTCCGGCTGATTGAATCAATGTGTATCCTACTTCTCCAAGTAATTGTTCTTTAAGTTTTCCAGGAACAAAGACCATATCTCCATCCAACAATAATCCATACGTATTCTTCAAGTCATATCCTTTTGTTTTACAATACGACTGAGCATTCTTGAAACTGATTGTTCGGTTATGTCCAAAATCTTTCCAATCACATAGTTCAATTGCTCCTTCGCGAGTTGTTAAAAAATCAGATGCAAGTTCAACTGTTTTATCAGTAGATCCTGTATCAGTCACTATATATGCATCCACCAACCCTTCAACGGAAGACATACATCGTTGAATGATCTTCTCTTCATTCTTGACCATTAAAATCAAGACAAACTTTGGCATCTGCGTCCGTATTGTCATTCATCAATTCATTGTGTCTAAGTAAATGAGCACAGAATTTGTTAAACAATCCCTTCGCGAGAATTTGAGTCGCACCCTGATCCCACATGTCGCAGATGGTCTTTGGTCTATTTATGATAACGCAAAGACCGCCTGTATTCGTAATAAGCAACCCGGTGAAACACTCAAGACATTTCAAAACCTTTTGACTCGTGTTCCCCAGTGGACTGATGAAATTCTGAATGCGGAAGTAGCTCGTATTGAAAAAGTCTCAAAGTGCGAATATATGGAAGATTTGCTTCTTGGTGTCTTTGTGAGCTATATTCGTGCGTTTGCTTCTCTTCAGCAATCCGATGAGGCTCATGTGAACATTGAGTTTGATCGTCCTTCACTTTCCAAGTTCATTTTCACACTTTACAAAGCAGCAGCTCGAAAGTGTTGGTCCAATGCGTATATGTTCAAGACCATTGATGTTTCATCTGAACAACAATCACGTAACCGTCGTGATATTGAAACTATGTTAAGTGGAACTCTGGATGAAGTTGTGGATAGTTTCATTCCATGGAAGGATATTAGCAAGGCCTATTTTCAGGCAAAGTCTGTTCCTGAAGGAGAGAAAAGACCTGATACACCCATTCCTCCTAAACCTGAAGTAGTTGAACAACCTAAACCAGCATTGAGCTTTGGTGAATCAGAGACAGTTGAGTTTGAAACTGATGATGAAGAAGAAGAGCGCCCGCGTCTAACAATGGGCGAAGATATCAAGCTTGAGTTGGATGAAGATGAAGAAGAACCTGCCGCCCAGCCTAGTGGAGTTGTAAAGCTGGACCTTTAAGTGCGTCTAACTAACTCTAAACCAATCCACATTGAAAATCAAATGGAATACCAGACTCTTGCGATGATTGTAGGTGCTGTAATGATTGTAGCTGCTTTGTTGTATGTGTTAGATCGCCGTGCAAAAATCCAGCCGGTTGATTACACAGATCTAAGTAAGATTGTAGCAGGTTCAGGTGTTCTAACGAGTGGTGTATTATATTCTTTAGGAACTGAAGCAGGATCAGATGTCGTAGAAACAGTTACTTCTGCCGCATCTGCAGCTCAAGAGATGTTTGTAGGTAAACCTGAGTTTTAATAGATTTTGTCTAACTCTCCAATTACTAAGAATTCTTTATTTCCAATCTTAAGGGGATGATTTCCATCTTCATCTCTATCAATAAAGAATTTAACATCTGATTTTACATTAACGTACTTTGGTTCAGAAAGTGGAGTATAAGAACCATGAAACTTATTTTTACTAATATGGGTAATTTTTGGATTTCCATATTCATCCTCAAAGTCGGCAATCATACTTTTATACCATTTTATTACCTTATCAACATGTTTAGAAGCATCTTCATATTCTCCGGGTTCTCCTTTCAAAATAACATTGAAATCGAAAGAAATTTCTTCAGAACCACCTTTATTCGACATATTTGACATATGTGACCTACGAGTTTTACGAATACTCTTCCGTTTTAAACGACGAGACTTACTACGAACTTTAGCCATTTATATTTAGTAAATATTATGATTCAATGACCAATGCATCTCCTAACTGCGCCGCAGAAGGTGTAGCACGATACTGAGTCATGCGTCCAATTTCCTTCTTAGGAACTGCTGAATCTCCACAGTATCTCACAATTGCCTTATATAAATCGAATCCATGATAACGATCATGATTATCCATCTTTTTGCGGAACATCACTGAAGTTCCATCAGTCTGTTTCATCCACTGCATAAACACACTGAATAATGGATGATCTGTCTCCTCCTTCGGTCCTTTAGGAAACATATCCCAAAAGACTGACGTAGCAAACCTAACTAAATCAAATGACGACGATGCGCTGATATGAGGATATTTGTTGTTGTAGAAAGGTTCCATGTTGTATTGTCCTCCTGCTTCTTCATCTTCCTGAAACTGACTGCTCATAAACAATTTGGACTCTTTCAATCCAGTTAAACGCACATTGACAATAGCTCGATCAAAGTCAATTAGTTTGATAAGGTATCCAAATGTAGGGACTTTATAGGGTTGAGATCCATGTTGGTAAATCAAATGAGTTTGATTTGTCTTCACATACATCACATTGTTTCCGTGGAGATCATTATGAGTGAATCCAAAATTGCGCTGAGCATAGGCTAGAGCAAAGACAACTTGCGAAACCCAAGCAACATGCTTTTCAGGTTCAGGATGGAGTTTGATAAGATCGTAGAATGTGCCTTCACATTGTTCCATGACAGTGGTTACAACAGGAACATTTTTGAAAGTAGCCCATGCAAAGGGTTCAGGATCTTCATCATCTTGATCTTCATCTTCTTCAAATAGATCAGAACATCCACAAGACTCAATTTCGTATACATCGTCTTCATCAGATTCATCATCCTCTTGTTCAGGTGATTCAGAAGACGCCATATCATAAGGTTCAACGGATCCTTCTTCTTCAGGTGTCAAAACAGTTTCTACATCTATCTCTTCAACTCCATCCAATTCAATCTCATCTGTAGTTTCCATCGCAATACGAGCTCTTCGAGTATGACTAAATTCAGCATCATGACCTGCTGTTCTAAGTTTGAGTTCAAACGTCTTTCCAATCTTATCTGCAAACCAAGACTTCTCAGTTAAATCTTCATAATCATCTGAAATATCAATTGTATGAGAGTCTGAAAGACCAACGTAGACACCATAGACTTTAGGAAAATGTTGACATTCAGATTCAGAGAGTACAATCGATGTAATTGCACCTACATAGGCAGCTGTATGAGGGCTCTGCATACGTTCTTGCATGTCGTCTGCTACATCTGTTCGTTTAGGAACTCCAAACGATCCGTAATCTCCTCTCATCGTCTTGAATGGTGATAAAATCATGGTTGTCTTGCGATGAACAGGAATTGTATGTCCACCTACTCTAACATGATCACTATCTACAATGGATTCAATTGGATTTCCAAGCTTAACTCCATACTCATGAATTCCAGCAATCGTATCTGTCTTAAAAAGTTTCTCAAGACACGGAAAAAAGGGTTGCAACGTATTCATTGACCAATGCGTTCCATCTAACTTCGGCATACGTTGGAGTTTAAGTGTCAAGGGAGTTGTTTTCAAATCCTTTCCCATTATGAAATGTCTCGGTGATGAATGTGAAAAAATAAACGACGGGGAGAACAAGATGAATTTCCAGCTCAAAAAGTTTAATATGGATATGATCAAAGATCGATGTGGAATGGATTCGCGTAAAAGTCCGATGATCGTGATCATTGGAAAGAAGGATACAGGGAAATCCTTCTTAGCTCGTGATTTGCTTTTTAATGTTCAAGACTGTTTCCCTGCAGGTCTCGTCATTTCGCCTACTGAAGCAGTGAACGAGTATTTTCAGTCTTTTGTTCCTTCCAAACTAATTCATGATAAATATGAACCTGGAAAAGTACAAAACTTTATCAAGCGACAATTTGCAGCCAAACAGAGATTTTTGAAATCTAAAGCAAGCGGAGTGCCATTTGATCCTCGTGCATTCATGATTTTAGATGACTGCTTATATGCTGCAAAAGAGTGGATCAATGAAGAATCAACTCGATTTGTGTTCATGAACGGTCGGCACCTCGATATGATGACCATTATCACAATGCAGTATCCTTTAGGTATTACACCTAACTTGAGAACCAACGTAGATTTCGTATTCATTCTTCGTGAGAATATTCTAGGTAATCGTCGTAGAATTTACGAGAATTACGCAGGTATGTTTCCTACATTTGAGATGTTCTGTGATTTCATGGATCAATGTACAGAGAACTATGAAGGTCTAGTCATTTGCAATAACGTGAGTTCGAATAAGCTTGAAGACCAAGTCTTTTGGTATAAGGCATCGGAACACCCTCCATTTAGGTTATGTGATCAATCGCTATGGGCTGATAACAGACCTTTCCAGTCTGCTATGTTAGCTGCAGATGATTATAATGCTTCTTCACTCCGTAAAAAGAATGCAGCTCCTTCTGTGTGGGTTCGAAAAGAAGGCGGTGGTCGTGATTAGATTTGAATTTACTCTCGCAGGGCTCCTTCACTTGGATGAATAGGCTTAGAAGCATCTGCTAATCCATCCTCCAAAGTCTTCTTCTCTTGAGCAGCCTCTAATGCATTTGCCTTCTTGCGTCGCTCATTCTCTTCCTTTTGAGCCTTGATTGATTCTTCACGCTGTTCAGCAAAGAACATCTCCTTATTGGATTCGTTCTCCTTATATTTTCTCATAAGCTCATTCAACTCCTTCTCAGCATACTCAACCTCAGGCATCAAATGCTCCGATGGATCCCAAGGCAACCAAGCACCTACCTTACCGATATATAAGTTGTCTTTTGGATAACGACGTTGAAGAACTTTAGCAAACATCTGAGTTTCCTCAACGGTTGCAAATGCACGACGAACTTTGACACCACGCATATTAGTTCTGAACTCCACTTGGTTATCATACATCTCCTGAAGGTCCTTCTCGTTTTTTAGTAAGAAGATTTGATACTGCTCATGAATATCCGTCTTCTTGACTTCCTCCTTACGCACACTCACATAGTCATTTGCATCTTTCAAAAGATCATCAATCTTGACAGAATACTTCTTGGACAAAAAGGCCATGAAGTTTTCAAGTCCCTTGATCTTCCACTCGTAATCCATCCACTCCACGAACTTTTCAAACATGAACTCCTGCTTCTGCTTAATAACCTTCTCAGGACTGATGAAGGAAACAACACAATATTTCTGTGTAGGAATCTCTGGGTCTTCATCTAAAAAATCAACTGGACGTCCATCATCGTCAAATTTAGGAAGTTCGGTGCGAGGCATTTATTTACACTAACGCTCCCATGTTTAAACTCCATGTTTTACCGCTTAGTATTTTTGCAATACAAGGTCTCTTTACATTATACTGGTCAGCAAGTTGATACTGACTAAGACCTTTTTGATTTTGTCTAATTTCATTAACTTGATCTAAAGTAAGTTTTGCTTTACCATTTGTTTGTCCACGTGGTTGTCTATTTGAACGAAGTTTATCATCTACATTCTCTTGATTAGTTCCCTCTCGTAAGTGATCTGGATTACAACAAGGTGGATTATTACATGAATGTAAAACATGCATTGATTCTTTCAATGGACGTCCTAGTGAATGTTCTAAAGATACCCGGTGTGCTTTAAGATTTTTTCCAGATATTCGTATTACGCCATATCCCTGTTTAAATCTACATCCAGACCATTCTTTACAACCTCCACTTGTCGTAATTAATTTTGAGTTAAACCACTCCTGAAATTCAATTTTGGTCATGTTACGTTTTCGAATCATACGTTTCTATATTTAATACTATTGATTCCGTTTTTACCTCTTACGACTTGACCTTAAGTTCTTTCTCCGCAAG
>Ga0114981_10002489_pt1 | contig 11882 bp, 3 predicted proteins | sample S_140806_MF_Meta_FD_87028 | JGI IMG/M metagenome (GOLD analysis project Ga0114981, IMG submission 87028) | Freshwater microbial communities from Lake Simoncouche, Canada to study carbon cycling - S_140806_MF_MetaG | ecosystem: Environmental > Aquatic > Freshwater > Lake | place: Lake...
CGGACTGAGGGCACCCGTCGAGTCGACGGTGGCATCAACCTCAGGGTGCCCTTAGGCCGCCGAGTCGGGTGACGTCGAAGTTGGCTTGATTCCTGCGGCGAAGCCTAAGGGTGGGGGTCAGGACTCTCGAAGGCCGTGTCGACTCGGCTTTCGAGTCTCCCCACCCTCAGTCTCGGCCATGACGATGGATGTGAACGACGACGAACCTCGACCGGCCGGACTGAGGGCCCCCGCTCACTTCGCCACGAGATAGAACCGCCCCACCTTTGCCTCGAACTTCGCGCCGTCGCGTTCGAAGGTGTAGTGGCCTTCCATCGTGCCCCAGGCGGTGAGCATCGGGCAGAAGCTCGAGTACTCGAAACTATCTCCCGGCGCGATCTCAGGATGGAGGCCGACGACGCCCGGACCTTCGATCACGCGCTCCTCGCCGTCGCTGTCGACGATGCGCCAATGGCGCGTCGCGAGGCGGATCGGCGACAAACCTTCATTGCGGATCGTGATGCTGTAACTAAAGAGGAATCGACGGTCTTCGGGCGACGATTGCCGCGCCATGTACGCAGGCTGCACGGTCACGCGCACGCCGTCGGTGACGATGTCGGATCCGTGTCGCGGTGCAGGTGTGGTCGTCGTCGGCGTGGTCGCGCGCATTCGCGCAGCATAGACGCGACACGGCGACGCATGATCCCGCTAGGATCGCCACACCATGCTGCAGCTGCCAGAGAACCCTGTTGTTGCGATCGTCGGCGCCACCGGCGCGGTCGGCCGCGAGATGCTCGCCATCCTCGAACAGCGCGCGTTCCCGATCTCGAAACTCCGTCTCTTCGCGTCGCCGCGATCGGTCGGCACGCGGATTCCGTTCCGCGGCGAGTCGATTGCGTGCGAGGCGCTGGAGCATGGGATGCCGAGCGGCGTTGATCTCGTGCTGTTCTCGGCGGGCAAAGGCATCTCGAAGGAGTGGGCGCCCAAGTTCCGCGATGCGGGCGCGCTGGTGGTCGACAACTCGAGCGCGTTCCGCGCCGATCCCGCGTGTCCGCTGGTCGTGCCCGAGGTGAATCCGCACGCGCTGGCCGCGATCGACCTGCCCGCGATCATCGCCAATCCCAATTGCTCGACGATCATCGCGCTGGTCGCCGTCACGCCGCTGCACCGCGCGATTGGCCTCGAGCGCATGGTCGCGGCGACCTACCAGGCCGCGTCGGGCGCAGGAGCCGCCGCGATGGCGGAGCTCGAGTCGCAGGCCCACGCGTTCGCCAACGGCACGCCGATGGACACGACGATCTTTGGCCGGCAGTACCTGTTCAACGTGTTCAGCCACAACTCGTCGGTCGGTCCCGATGGCTACAACGAGGAGGAGCGCAAGCTGCTCACCGAGACGCGCCGCATGTGGGAGAACGACACGGTGCGGATCAGCGCAACCTGCGTGCGCGTGCCCACGCTGCGTGCACATGCCGAGGCGCTGCACCTCGAGTTCGCGCGCGCGACCAGCGAGGACGAGGTCCGCGCGCTGCTCGCGAAGGCGCCGGGCGTGCAGGTCATCGACGATCGCGCGGGCAACAGGTTCCCCGAGCCGTTGGCGGCGGCGGGCGGCGACGATGTCCTCGTCGGGCGCATCCGCATGGATCACAGCGTGGCGGGCAACCGCGGAGTGGCGCTCTTTGTTTGCGGCGACCAGATCCGCAAGGGCGCGGCGCTCAACGCGATCCAGATCGCGGAGTGCTTCATGCCGGCGGGCGCGGGACCGAAGGGCGGCGTTCACCTCACGAGCCGCGGCGGAACTGCTGTCGGCGCGGCGAGATAATCCCACGCGGACGCGGAAAAGCCCGAACTCTTCGCGCCATCCGACCGTCCTGTCGACTTGAAGAATGCGGCATGTTGGCTACTATGCCGCTCCAATCTTGGGGATTGGTGTAACGGTAGCACAAGTGATTCTGGTTCACTTTGTCCTAGTTCGAATCTAGGATCCCCAGTTCAAAGCACAGACAAAAACAAGCGCGGGTCGCACCAGCGACCCGCGCTTGTTTTTGACTCGCATCAGTTTCCCGGCTTCGGGAACGGCACGCTGCGGATGCCGCGCATCCACACCGCGTCGCTGCCGTCGCTCGGCTCGAACCACGCGACGAGGTCGACGGCTTCGACGGGCAGCACATCCGACCCGCGGTTCGCGAGCAGCGACAGCGAGAACTCGTAGCACGGACCGACCATCGCCGTCGAGCGCGCGGCCTGCGACTCGGCCACCGAGAACGACCACTGCCGCAGCGGATCCGGACCCGGCTGGTCGGGCGTGCCCGACTGGCCAGAGCGATAGATCGCAAAGTGGAACTTGCCGTCGCAGAACATCGGCGACGGATGCGGCCGCGAGAACAGGTACGCCGTCACGCTCAGCGTGTCGGGCAGCTGGTTGCCGTTGGTGTCCGCGGGCTTGGGCGCAAAGGTGATGGCGAACGCGTTGACCTTCGCGGCGGACGGCGTTTCGGGGCCTTCGGTCGGCTTCGGTGCGGGCGGCGTGCCGTCGGCGGTCGTCACCGTGGTCTGGCACGACGCGCCCACGAGGAGCAGCCCCGCCATCGCGGCGCTTGTCAGCGAAGCGCGCATCCACGACGACAACCACGACTGCATTACGGAGTCCCCTTCATCGCCGTCTTGTCCGGCGTCTGCGATGCAGGCTTGGCCTTGCTCGCCGAACCCTGGCTTCCTGAACTTTGGTCGACCGCACCTGAAGTCGAAGCTGGATCCGCAGCCGCGTCAGGCTTGCGCGCAGGCTGCTCGTCGTCGTTGCCGTGCATCGAGTTCACACCGCGGCCCTCGAGCTGACCCTTGCGGATCTGTTCGATCAGCGCCGGCGGCAGCGAGAGCGAATGGATGCCCTTCTCGGTGAGCTCCGACGCCTTGTTGCCGCCGCCCTGCGCGGGCGAACGCACGACGTGCGGCGTGAGCACGATCAGCAGCTCGGTCTTGGACGTGCTCTCCTTGAACTGGCGGAACAGCGTGCCGACCAGCGGGATGTCGCCGAGCAGCGGGATCTTCTTGTCGACGCGCTCGAAGCGGTCGCTGATGAGTCCGCCGATGACGACGGTCTGGCCGTCCTTCACGGTCACGGTCGTGGTCGCGCGGCGACGCGTGACCACGGGCGAGTTGAAGTTCTCCGAGATCTGCGTCGTCTGCAGCGAGAGGCGCGAGATCTCAGGCTCGAGCTGCATGCGCACGAAGCCCTCGGGATTGATCGACGGCGTGACCGTGAGGATGACGCCGATGTCCTCGGGCGACACGCTCGACTGCTGGCCCGCGCTCGAGAAGCTCACGCCGGAGGGCAGGCGAATCGTCTCGCCGACCTGCAGGTAGCCCTTCGAGTTGTTCTCGACCATGACCGACGGATTCGACAGCACCTGCACGCGGCTCTGCGATGCGAGCGCGTTGATGAGCAGCTCGAAATCGTCGGAGCCGATCGCGACGTTGGGCGTGCCCGAGTTGGTGAACAGCGAGCCGAGCAGCTGCGTGCCCGTCTTGCCGCCCGAACCAGGGATGTTGCCCATGCCCGCCGCGACCTTGAACTCGCCGATGTTCGCGCGGCCGAGCTCCGGCCCGAGCGATTCGGTCGAGTCGAGCGAGACTTCGGCGAGCAGCACCTGGATCAGCACCTGCGGCGGATCGACGTCGAGCTCCTTGATGATGTCCTGCACCTTCTCCATGTAGCGCGGGCTCGCGTTCACGAGCACGGTGTTCGACTTCATGTCGCCGACGACCGTGACCTCGCGCTCGAGGAGCTTGGATGCGCTCGGGAGTTCGTTGGCCGAGAGCGTCTGCAGGATCTTCTTCTGGTCCTCGCTCACGAAGTCGTTGACGACCTTCGCGACCTCGGTGGCCGTCGCGTTCTTGAGCTTGTACGCGAAGGTCTCGCGCTCGTTGGCCTGCGGCTGATCGAGCTCCTTGACGACCTTCTCGACGAGCTCGAGGTAGTTCGGCGTGCCCGAAACCAGGAGCGAGTTCGTGCGGTCGTCGACGGTGATCGAGAGCTGCTGGCGATCGTCGGGCACGAGCGTGAGGTCCGCGCCGAGCGTGCCCGACTGCTGTCCAGCTGCGGCCATCGCCGCGGCAGAAGACGCAGCTTGCGCGGGAGCGCCGGGAGCAGCGCCCGCCGTCGCGTCGCCGCTCTCGCGCGGCTTGAGCACGTAGAGGCTGCCCTGCTGACGCAGGCTGAACAGCTCCTTGAGGATGCGCGCCATCTGGCTCGCGTCGGCGTTCGCGAGCTTGAAGATGCGGATGTTCTGGCTGCCGCTCGTCGACCCGTCGAGGTCGGCGACCATCTTCTCGATGAGCGCCATCGACTCGCGCGGCGCGCGGACGATGATCGTGTTGGTGCGGATGTCCGGCGTGAGCGAGATCGACTGCCGCGTCGCCGCGGAGATCTCCATCTCGACGCCCTCGCCCGGCTTGCCGTCGATCTCGCGCAGGTACTTGAGGATCGTCGCCTGCTGTCCGCCACGGCCCGCGAGCGAGTTGCCCGAGAGGACGCTCTGGATCAGGCCGACGGTTTCCTGCACGTTCGCGCCCTTGAGCGTGAGGTACTTGATCTCGACCACCGAGTTCGGCTTGGCGCCGTCGAGGTCGGCGACGAGCTTCTTGATCGCCGTGAGGTCGGCGTCGGGACCGCTCGCCACGATCGCGTTGAGGCGCTGGTCGGGACGCACGGTGATCACGTTCGCGCCGCGACGGCGGTTCTCCTCCGCGACGTACATCTCGTCGAGCATGCGCGCCATGTCGGTCGCCGCGGTCTTGCTGAGGACGAGGATCTCGAACGGCTTGTCGCCGAGCTGCGCCTCAGCCGCCTTCGCGAGCAGGTCGACGAGGCCCTTCACGACCTCGTAGTTCTCCTCGCTCGATGCGACGATGAGCGCGTTCGACGCGACGTCGGCAGCGACCGAGACGGTGTCCGACGGAGTCTCCGCGGTGCCGAGCGACTTGGCGCGGTCACGCATGAGCTGCTGGATGCGCGGCGCGGTGGTCTCGGCGCGCGCGGCAGCGAGCGGCAGCACGTGCACGCCGATCGCGGGGTTCTCGGGGATCTCGTCGAGCTTCTTCACGAGCTGCTGCACGAGCGCGGTGTCCTCGGGACCACCAGCGACGAGCAGGCTCGACGTGCGCGGATCGGAGATCACCAGCGGCTTGACGCGCTTGGCGACTTCGGGCGTGAGCTCGGCGTAGCGGCGGTTGAGGATCTGCGTGATCGCGCCGGCAAGGCGGTCGATGTTGGTCTTCTTGACCGGCACGACCTCGACGGCCGACTGCTCGAGGAGCCGGTCGGTGTCGAGGTCCTTGAGCAGCGACTTGATCACGTCGAACGAATCGGCGCCCGCGGCGACGACGAGCTGGTTGGTGCGCTCGTCGGCGGTGACGATCACGCGCTCGAGGTCGGCGGTCTGCGGCTGTGACTTCTGCAGGCGATCGACGCGCGCGTCCATCATCTTCTGGATCAGCGCGGCGAGTCGCGGCGCGCTCGCGTTCTTGAGATCCATCGTGCGGATCTCGCGGTACTCGGGCGCGACCTTGCGGTCGAGGTTCTTGAGGATCTCCTCGACGATCGCGAACGAGCGCGCGCTGGTCGAGATCACGAGCGAGTTGAGGCGGTCGTCGGGAACGACGCGCACCTTGTCCTCGGCGCGGATGACCTTCGACGCGATCTGCTGGTCGAAGAGCTGCACAAGCATCGGGCCGATGCGCGAGGCGCTCGCGTTCTCGAGCGGATACACGCGCACGATCGAGCCGGGCGCGGCGGCCTCGGTGTCGAGCTGGCGGATGAGCTCCTGCACGATCTCGAGGTTCTGCGTGCTGCCGACGAGCACAAGCGAGTTGGTCGGCAGATCGGGACGGATCACGAGCTGCGCGAACGGAACGAACACGTCGCTCTCGATCGCGGCCGCCGGCTTGTCGCCCTGCGGCTGACGCGCCATGCGGATGCGGCCGATCTGCTTCTGCAGCGGGCCGCTCTCGGGGAGCTTGGTCGAGCCTTCGACCAGCACCGCGCGCAGCGTGTCGGCGAGATCACGCGCGTCGGCGTACTGCAGCTTGACGATGCGCGGCTCGATCCAGCCGAGCGCGACCGCCGAGTCGAGCCGCTCGCGCAGCACTTCGACGAACGCGACGGCCTCTTCCTTGCCGGCGACGATCACGGTGTTCGTGCGGTCGTCGACGGAGATCGCGACATCCTGCGCGAGCGCCTGGCCCGTCGCGCCCGCGGCCTGCGCCTTGACCTGCGTGCCGGTAAGGCCGCCGATCTGCTTGCCCTGCGCGAAGAGCTCGCGCACGATGCGCGAGAACTGCGTCGCCTGGATGTTCTGCAGCGGGTAGATGCGCACCACGGCCGCGTCGGTCATCGGCAGCTTGTCGAACATCTGCGCCGCTTCCTCGATCGCGCGTGCGTTGTCGGCGGTCGACGCGATGATCACGCAGTTGCTGGTCGCGTCGGCGAGGATCTTGATCGGCTTCTGCAGGTCGAGCGCGATGGGCGCGGTCGCGCCCTCGGGCTGGATGCGGAGACGACGAACCTGTTCCTGCAGCGCGCGGGCGAGCTCGCCCTGCTGCTTGTTCGCGCCGGCAGCGGACGCACCCGCGCCAGAACCCGAACCTGAACCTTGCGAAACGATCGAACGCAGCGTCTCCGCGATCGCGACCGCGGGCGTGTGCTTCATGCGCACGATGCGCACATCGGCGTCGGCCATCGGCGGATCCGCGTCGATCGACTTGATGAGCGAGAGGATCGTGTCGCGGTCCGCGGGATTCGCGACGATCACCAGCGCGCTGCGGTTGGCCGCGACCGAGACCTTGAGCGGCTCGGAGATGACCTTCGCCACGCTGTCCATCGGCTGCGCGCGATCGAGCCCGATCTCCTCGATGATCTTCTTCGCCGACTCGGGCGAGGTGTTCGAGAGATCGATGATGAAGATGCCCTTGGTCGAGTCGGGCGCGAGCGAGTCCATCTGCTCGACGAGCGTCTTGATCTCGTCAAAGATCGGACCGGTCGACGCGATCACGAGGCCGTTCGACACGGGGTCGATCTGGATCGAGAGCGTGAGGCCGGCCTGCTTGGCGCGCTGCATGAACGCCTCGCGGATCGCGGTCGCGACGCGCACGGCGGGCGCGCTCTTGAGCCGCAGGATCTGCACCTGGAGTCCCTGCTCGGTCGCCTGCTGCTGGAGCGCCTCGGCAATCGCCGAGATGCGCGCGAAGTCCTCTTCGCTCGCGCGCACGATGAGCGCGTTGCTCGTCGCGTCGCCCACGATGCGGAGCCCGCGCTCGCGGCCCGACGCGCGGTCGGGTCCGTACACGCGCTGGATCGCCTGCGCGAGCTGCTCGGGATTGCCGTAGCGCACGGGGATCAGCCTCGGCGCAGGCATCTGCGCGAAATCGGGCTGGTCGAGCTGCGCGATGATCGCCTCGATCTTCTTCATGTTCGCGGGGTTGGCCGCGACCACGAGGTTGTTCGAGAACTCGTCGGCGCTCGCGTTCACGTAGTCCTCGGGCTTGTGCTGCACGATGACCGCGGGCTGCTGCGGATAGCCGGGAGTCGGTTGCGGTTGCGGCTGGTTCTGCCGCGACTGCGGATTGGCGCGGCTGTCGTCGAACGCGTCGTTGATCGCCTTGGCCACGCTCTTCGCGTCGGCGTGCTTGAGCCCGACCACGCGCAGCTGGCGCGAGCCGTCGTACTGCTCGCTGTCGAGCTTGTTCACGAGCTCGCGGATGCCCGGCCACTCGGCGGCTTCGGCGGAGATCACGAGCGAGTTGGTCGCGTCGTCGCCGACGATGCGCACCGACTGCTTGCCCGGCGAGTCGACGTTCATCGCCGTCGCGCCGTAGAAGTAGCTGAGCGCCTCCTGGATGCCGCGCGCCTTCGCGTGCTCGAGGCCCACGAATTCGGTGACGCGCTTCTTGTCGCTCTTGACATCGATCGCCTTGACGACGTCCTGGATGGTGCGGAACTGCTCGCTCGTCGCGGCGACGATCAGGCGGTTCTCCGCGCGATCGGCCTCGATGCGCGGCGGATCTTCCTTGCCGGCGGCTGGCGCTGCGCCCGACGCCGTCTTGCCCGACACGAGACGCTCGAGCGTGCGCGCGACGTCCTCGGCCGCGGCGTTCTGGAGCGCGATCAGGCGGTACTCGACGGGATTCTTGATCGGCGATTCCTCGAGCTGCGAGAGCAGCTTCTCGATCACGGGATAGCTCTCGGGGGTCGCGGTCACGACCAGCGAGTTCGAGCGCGAGTCGGCGACGACGCGCGCATTCACCTGCACGGGCGGACGGCCCGGGTCGAGCTGCACCGCCACGCCCTGCGTGCGGCCCTTGGTGTCGAGCTGCAGCGAGGTGGTGAGGATGCGCACCGCTTCCTCGGCCTTCGCGTTCTTGAGCGTGAAGGTGCGGATGAGCGATTCCTCGGCGCTTGCGGGCGCATCGAGGCGCTCGATGAGCGACTTGACCTGCGTGAGCTGCACCGGCGTCGCGGAGACGATGATGCTGTTGGTGCGCACGTCGGGCGTGATGCTCACGCCCTGCGTGTTGCCGCGGCCGCGGAACTGCTCGCCGACCATGCGCGCGATATCCGCGGCCTGACCCTTGCGAAGCACGATGATGTCGCTCTTGCGGTCACCGCCCGACGTGGGCTGGTCGAGGCGCGTGACCAGGTCGCGCACCGTCGAGAGCTCGTCGTTCGAGCCCGCGACGAGAAGCGCGCCGCCCGAGGCGGACGCGACGATCGTCGCCGTGCTCGTGGCGCCGCTGTTGCCGCCCGCGCGGTCATCGAGGAACTGGCGCAGCGTCGCCGCGAGCTCGGCCGGAGGCGCGAACTCGACGGGAATCACCGCTGTCTGGCGGCCTTCCTGCACGAGCGTCTTCGACAGCGAGTCGAGGAGCGAGTTGATCTCGGTGTGCTGGCCCGCGGTCGCGCGGACCACGAGCTTGCGCGAGCGCGCGATCGGCAGCACGCGCGAACCGGAACCGGTCGGCTGCTGCTCCCACGGACGCACCTGGCGCTCGCCGATCGAGTCGCGCACGAGACCCGCGATCTGGTCGACATCGCCCGACTTGACGTCGTAGATCTTGACCGTACGCACGTCGCCCTCGGCGGGCTTGACGTCGAGCGCGGTCACGAAGTCGACGGCAAACGCAAAGCGGTCGCCGCGGCCGGCGACCACGATCGAGTTGCGGCGCTCGTCGGCGCGCACGCTCACCATGTCGTCGGGACCAACGCCGCCCATCTGCTGCAGCATCTGCTCGACGGAGGTCGCGACCTCGGTCGCGCGGCCGTAGGCGAGCGGGAACACCTTGAAATCAAGCGATTTCGCGACTTCGGGCGCATCGAAGCCCTTCACGAGCTCGGTGATCTCGTTGTAGTCGGAGTCGTTCGCCGTCACGAAGATCGACGCGCTGCGCACGTCGCCCACGATCGAGACGGAGCGCTGTCCGCCGCGGCCGCGGCCGCCCGAGGCGATCTGCGCGCGGTCGTCGAAGAGCTTCTGCAGCGCGGTCGACACGCGTTGCGCGTCGGCGCGCTCGAGCTTGATCTGACGGATCGCGTACTGCTTGGCCGCGCTGCGGTCGATCTCGCTCAGGACGCGCGCGATCTCCGTGCGCACCGCAGGCTCGGCGCGCACGAGCAGCACGCCCGACGCATCGTCGGCCACGAGCTGCGTGCGCTCACGGAGCGGCGGATCGGCGCTGAACACGACCTTCTCGATCGTCGCGATCGCCTCGCTCGGCTTGACGCTGTTGAGCGCGACGGTCTCGAGCGGGAGATTGCCCAGCGGATTCGCAGCGTCGAGGATGCCGAGCAGACGCTCGATCTCCGCCGAAGCCTCGGCGCCGCCCGCGATCACGACCATGTTGGTGCGATCGTCGGCGGTGAACTCGGGAATGCTCGACACGATGCCCTGCTGGCTGAGCGTGCGGCTGCGCGCGGTGAACGCGGTCTGCATGCTCTTGACGACATCGCTGGCCTTCGCGTGCTTGACCGGCACGAGCCGCAGCTCGGGCACGGGCGAACGGTCGCCGCGATCGGTGAACGCGACAAAGCGCTCGGCAAACGAGACCGCCTCGGGCGAACCCACGACGGTGATCGCGTTGGCGCCGCGCTCGGCGAACACGCGCACGTTCGACGGATCGAACGACGCGTCGACCGCGGTCGGATCGCCGGCCCCTGCCTTGGCGTTGTCATCGGAGAGCGTGACCGCAACCGACTTGAGCCGCGTGCCGCCCGTCTGCGCGACGACGGAGCGCAGCGCCTCGGCCACGCGCTCGGCGCCCGCGTTGTGGAGCACGAAGCTCTTGACCACGATCTGCTGCGTCTGCTGTCCACGCGCGAGCGCGGCGATGAGCTGGCCCACGGTCTCGAAGTCGCGGTCGCCCGCAACAACCAGCAGCGAGCGCGTCTCTTCGTCCGCGACGACAGCGACGCGCTTGGCGAGGTCGCCAGGCGTACCGCCTGCCGGCGTGATGCGCGCGATCGCGCCGGTCACGATGCTGGCGATCTTCGCCGGATCGGCCGACGCGGGAAGCTTGATCGAACGGATGTGCGACGCCTCGGACGGCAGCGTCTTCGACGCCTGCTCGACGAGCTTCATCGCGCGCTCGATCTCACGCGGCGAACCGAGCAGCAGCAGCGAGTTCGATTCCTTGTCGACGGCGACGGTCACGCCGGCCTCGTCGGACTGCGCGGCGTCTGCCTTCGCGGAAACGTGGTCGGAAACTTGGGCGGAAACCTGCGTCGGATCCTTCGCCGACACCGGCGGCACCTGCGCGAACGCCTCGGTGAGGAACGCGAGTCGCGCCGGCATCAACGGCGGCCACACGGGCACGCCGCCGACGGGCAGCGTGATCTCGCTGCTGCTCTGCGAGTTCGCCGCGGGCTTCTTGGGCGCGTCGTAGCGCTTGAGGAGTTCCTCGACGGAGATGACCTCGACCTCGCCCGACTTGCTCTCCATGAGCTTGCGGAGGAGGCGCGCCATGTCCTCGGCGTCGCCCTTGGTCGGATCGAGCGGCACGGAGCGCAGCGACCGCGAGCTCGCGATCGACGCGCCGTCGAGCTTGGACACGATCGCCTCGATCATCGCGTACTGCTTGTCGGTGGCGCGCACGAGCAGGCAGTTGCTCGCGGCGTTCACGCGGATCACCGGCGGGGTCTGCGTGCCTTCGTCGGTCTCGAACACATCCACGAGGCTCTTCGCGACCTCGGCGGCGTCGCCGTTGCGGAGCGAGATCACGCGCACGCTGCGCGCGGTTTCCGAAGCAACGCCGGCGCCAGGGCCGACGTCGAGCTGGCGGAGCATCTCCTCGGCGGCGTCGAGCGCGCTCGGCGTCGCGGAGATCACGACGGCGTTGAGGCGCTCGTCGGCGATCACGCGCAGCGCGGGCTCGCTGATGCCCGGCGTCGCGGGACGGCCACGCTCGGCCTTGCGCGCCTCGCTCGCGAGCAGCTGCTCGACGAGCGGCGCCATCTGGCCTGCGCGCGCATTCTTGAGGAACACGGTGCGCACGCGCGCCGCATCGCGCGGCCCGCGCACGTCGATCGCGCGCACGACGGCGTCGATCTCGTCGAGCTGCGACGGATCGGCAGCGACGACGATGGAATTGCTGGTGACTTCGGCGCTGATCGACGGCTTGGCTCGGCCGATGCGCGTGGCCGCGCGTGCGGCGACCGCCTGCTCGATCGCCTTCGCGACGTCGGGCGCATTCGCCTGCGAGAGCGGATACACGCGGATCTCCGCGGGGCCATCGCCCTCGCGCGCCTTGTCGAGCTGGGTGACGACTTCGGACGCAACCGACATGAGCTCGTTGGGCGCGGTGATGATCACGCGCGCGTTGAGCGGATCGGCGACGACCTTGGGCTCGACGATCGCTGC
>Ga0114981_10002491_pt1 | contig 11870 bp, 6 predicted proteins | sample S_140806_MF_Meta_FD_87028 | JGI IMG/M metagenome (GOLD analysis project Ga0114981, IMG submission 87028) | Freshwater microbial communities from Lake Simoncouche, Canada to study carbon cycling - S_140806_MF_MetaG | ecosystem: Environmental > Aquatic > Freshwater > Lake | place: Lake...
CACTTCGAGTTCACGATTCTGGACCTCGCGCAGATGGATGGCCTGCCGCTGCTCGAAAGCGACGATTGGGGGGACAATGTCCTCGCCCTGTTGGCGAAGTCGGACAAGGAGAAAGTGGTGTCGGCGGTGGAGCGGCAGTTACGCCGTCTGGAGGGCCAGGAGCAGGCCGATGCCGCACAGACGTTTGTGATCCTGTCGGGCATAATAGGAATGGAAGAGTTGATCGCTCAGAGGCTGGAGAACGACATGATCGACCTGATGGAAAATAAGGTTCTGGGGCCAGTAATTCGCCAAGGTCTGGCGCAGGGCCTGGAGCAGGGACTCGCGCAGGGATTGGCAAAGGGATTAGAGCAGGGTCTGGAGCAGGGTCTGGAGCAGGGTCTCGAGCAGGGTCTGGAGCAGGGTCTCGAGCAGGGCCGTCAGGAAGGCGAGTTGGAGGGGATGCGTTCCATTCTCTTCGACCTGCTCATGGACCATTTCGGCCCCCTGCCGGTTTGGGTGTTGGATCGCGTTCGCTCGGCGGATCGCGAGCTAATCCGCCAGTGGACCTTGCGCGCCCATCGTACCGAGTCGTTCGACGCGCTGCTCGGCCCCCGCTAATCCGTATCGCCGGCTGCCGCCGAAGGGAGTGGCGGGGCAGACGAGCCCGCTTGCCCCAACATTCTTTGCAGCGATCCATCTGTCTGTTACGAAAATTTTCTGCTGGATGCGCTTGGTGCAAAGCTCATCGGCCGATCCTTTCTCGCTGTTCTAATCCTTTCTCGCTGTTCTAAAGGGGTTCAAATACGCTAAACGCGCCCAGCTAACAGGGTGCCCGGGGCCATTGCTGAAGCATTCACGGCGGCCCGGATGGCGGCTGCTTGGGCCTCTGGCGGCTGTTTAACGAGCCCGTCACGCCGGGAGTGATCCCGGCACACCGGAAGCCGTTAGTCATGGCGCCTCGCTTCCGGTCGCCTTCGATGCACTTTGTCCTCGCGCGGTTGGTGCACTCGGACCACGGGAAAGTTCGGACCACGGGAAAGTGTTGAAGGGAGGACCGATAATTCGCCAAGGTCTCGCGCAGGTTTGGGTGTTGGATCACGTTCGCTCCGCGGATCGCGGAGTGACGGCGTGGTTTATGGCAATGCCGTGCTCGGCCAGAACCGGGCGGCGTTGTGCGCCGCGGGAGCGGAGGCGGCGGGCTCCCCAAACTGTCCGAATCTGGGATGGCAGCCACAGGGGAACACGGCCGCGGCCGCGCCGGCCCTCGAAAATGGCCTTCACCGCCTCCAGATTCGGATTACGGAGGAGGGCAGGCGCGTCACCCTCCTGCCGGAGACCCCACTGTCGTTTGTGGTGAAGAACACGGTGAACCAGTTGCCGACCGGAGTAGTGAGCAGCCCGACGAACGCCCAGCGAGTTTCCGGGGTGATCAACGGGACCGGTTACGCGTGGGACCCGGACGGGCGAATTACCACCGCGCAGTTGATTGTGAACAACGTGATCCGAGCGGCGCTCACCTACGGAGCGCCAGCCGCGGAGGCGCGCGCGGCACTGCGCGACGTACCAGCCGGTCCGAATATCGGCTTTGTCGGGACGTTCGATACCCGCGTGCTGCAGAATGGATTGTACCGGCTCGCGGTGCGGCTGGTCGACAACAGCAATGGAAGCGTGTTCATTCCAGGTTTGACAACGGCAGGGATGTACATCGTGGTCGATAACCCATAACAGAGCGAGTGAAGAAGCGGTCGGCGGCCGTCACCCGGTCGCCGCAACCTGCGGATTGCTTCAACGCCGCTTCTCCACCCTCTCGCCACCCCAAGGAGAACTGACGCTGAGAACGGATGCCGTCACGACCCGTAGGAAAATATTTTCAACTCACAACACGCCTTTTATCAGATACTTCCCGCCCGCTCCGCCCTCCCCGCGATCCGGTTCCTCCATCCCGCCCCCTACTTTCAGATCAGGAGGCACCACCATGCAGAAAATCCTCACCGCGGAAGAAAAACAGAAACGCGCCGAAATCGCCCGCCAAAACGGCAGCAAAAGCAAAGGTCCCGTCACCCCCGAAGGCAAACACCGCAGCTCCATGAACGCCATCGCCGTCGGCAAACTCATCGACGTCCACGACGCAGAGCTGCCGGCCTTTGCCACCCAGCTTTCGGTCGACGACCGCAAAGCCTACGTCCGGCTCCACCAAGCCAATTTACGCAAATTCCGGCCCGATTCCGAACAGGAGCATCAACTCCTCCGGCTCATCACCGCCGAACAGTTCGAATACGAACGCTGCGCCAAACTCGAATCCCTCCAGTTTCAGGTCGAGCACGACAAACTCCTCCGCAAATGGCCCGAAGTGCCCGACGAACCCTTCAGCGACTACGCCGTGCAGCGCGCCGCGGATGACGACAAAGTATATCGGTTCCTCGCCCGCAAGAAAAAAGAGCATCTGGCCGCCTGGCTGAAACTGCAGCGCCCCTTCGCGCAAAATCGAAAAGCCTTTCCCGTCAATCCGCCGGAGCCGGTCGATATCACCTCGGACTCGAAGCTGATCGTCCACCCGGATCCGCCCGCCTATGTCATCGAAGAACTGCTCAAAATCGCGGACCAGGCCAAAAAGGAACCCACCGGCTACTTACCCCCTTTTGTCATCGAAGTCATTCACGACAAGGAACGTATGAGCAAATACGCCCCGGAGTACGACTACGCCGATCTGCGCGAGCGCTACCCGCTGCCTAAGCCCAAACGGGCCGCGTAGTTACTCCGCAAGAGTTACACCGCAAGAGTTACCCCGAAAACCGCAAAACCTCCCGGCGTTCAAGCTAAACTTACCTCATGCTGACCCTGCTCTGCCTTGCGCTTTTGACCTCCATCGAAGGCCAGGTAACCGACAGCCTCACCGGCGAGCGCCTCGCCAACGTCCGCCTCGAACTCCCCAACGGCGAAGCCACCAATACCGGCAGCGAAGGCCGCTTCCGCCTCGACGCCGAGCCCGGACTCACCCTCCGCGTCACCCTCGTCGGCTATCGCCCGGAACGCATCCTCCTCACCGAAGCCCCCACCCTCGAAATCCGCCTCACACCCGACAACCTCACCCGCCGCGACAACCTCACCGTCTCCGCCGACCCCTTCGAAGCCAGCCTCACCGGCAGCGAACTCAAAAACCTCGCCAGCGTCCTCGCCGATGACCCCCTCCGCTCCGTCCAATCGCTCCCCGGCGTCGCCGCCAACAACGACTTCAACTCCCAGTTCTCTCTCCGCGGCGCACCCTTCCGCCAAATCGGCATCTTCCTCGACGGCATCCTCCTCCGCAACCCCTTCCACGCCGTCCCCAACGAACCTGCCTCCGGCTCCCTCACCATCTTCAACGGCGACCTCATCGAAACCCTCACCCTCCACTCCTCGGCGCCTCCCGTCAACCTCTCCGACCGCTCAGCCGGCGCCCTCGCCGTCCAACTCCGCGAAGGCTCCCGCCAGCGCCCCGCCCTGCGCCTCACCGCCGGTGCCGCCGGGGCCGGCGCCCTCGTCGAAGGCCCCCTCAACCGCTCCCGCACCGCCTCCTGGCTCCTCGGCGTCCGCAAAAGCTACCTCCAGTACCTCCTCTCCCGCGCCACCACCGATCCCACCCTCGCCTTTGACTTCTTCGATACCCAGGGCAAACTCGCCTGGTCCCCCACCCCGCAACAAACCCTCTCCCTCAGCTTCTTCGACGGCCTCTCCGGCCTCGACCGCTCCGCCGCCCGCCCCCGCCTCGGCGTCAACGCCATCCTCGACAGCGCCTACCGCTCCACCCTCCTGAACCTCGCCTGGCAGTACCGCCCCAACACCAGCTTTCTCACCACCCAGCGCCTCGCCTATCTCCGCGAACGCGCCGAAAACCGCAACCCCCAACTCCTGCCCCTCGCCCGCACCTCCGGCGGCGAATGGGTCTGGCGCGGCGACGCCACTTACAAGTCCCTCCAGTTCGGCGGCTCCCTCCGCCGCCTCCGCGACGAAGGCGCCTTCACCCGCTACCAGTTCAACCCCTTCGCCGTCCGCCCCCTCGACGCCTACCGCGGCGCCGCTCTCCGCTCCGGCGCCTACCTCGAACACGCCGCCTCCTACAAACAGCTCCGCCTCACCGCCGGCGCCCGCTTCGACCAACTCCATTCCACCGCCCTCTCCCCCTACGCCGCCCTCGCCTGGCAGCTCCGCCCCGCCTCCAAACTCTCCGCCACCCTCGCCCAGACCGCCCAGTTCCCCACCTTCTTCGAAGGCATCCGCCTGCTGCCCATCCGCTCCCAACACTTCCTCGCCGCCTTCGAACAGCTCTTCGGCGAACGCACCCGCCTCCGCCTGGAAACCTACCAACGCTGGGACCGCGACCTGCCCTTCCGCCCCCTCGAAGAGCCCCGCCTGCTCGCCTCCGGCCAGATCTTCAACCCGCCCCTGCTCCCGCCCTTCCGCAACTCGCAGCGCGCCCACAGCCGCGGTCTCGAAATCACTCTCCAGCGCCGCTCCGCCAACCGCCTAAACGGCTGGATCAGCTACGCCTACGGCCGCGCCACCGTCCGCGACGGCTCGCTCGGCCTCACCTTCCCCGCCGACTTCGACCAGCGCCACACCGTCAACCTCTATGGCTCCTACCGCCTCCGCCCGTCCGTCAACCTCAGCAGCCGCTACTCCTACGGCAGTAACTTCCCCGTTGCCGGCTTCTTCCGCCAAGCCTCGCCCACCACTTACTTTCTGGCCCCCCATCGCAATGGCCTCCGCCTCCCGGACTACCATCGCGCCGACCTTCGCCTGAACAAGTCCTTCACCTGGCGCCACTGGCGCGGCACCCTCTTCCTCGAAGTCCAAAACCTCACCAACGCCCGCAACCTCCGCCTCGATAGCTACAACGGCTACAACGCCCGCACCGGCCAGGCCTTCCTCAGCTTCAATCGCCTCTTTCCCATCCTCCCCGCTGCCGGCGTCATGTTCGAATGGGAGCGCTAACCGCCTTCTGCAAGGCCCGCCGCGGGGCAGGTTGCTATACTCGCAGGGGAAGACCGCTCCATGATCTCTGTTAGTTCCGTTTCGATGCGCTACGGCGCCAAAGTCCTTTTTGAAGAAGTCTCTGTCACGTTTGTGCAGGGACGGCGCTACGGCCTGACCGGCCCCAACGGCGCGGGCAAGTCCACGCTCATGAAGATCCTCTCGGGCGAAATCGACGCCCAGAAGGGCACCGTCACGCGGCCCAAGCGCATGTCCGTCCTCAAGCAGGATCAGTTCGCCTTCGACGCCTATCGCGTCATCGACACTGTCATCATGGGCAACGCCCGCCTGTGGAGCGCCCTCGAAGAACGCGAGGTCCTCTACAGCAAAACCGACATGACCGACGAAGACGGCATTCGCCTCGGCGAACTCGAAGGCATCGTCGGCGAAGAGGACGGCTACTCGGCCGACTCCGACGCGGCCATCCTCCTCGGCGGCCTCGGCATCCCCGAAGAGCTCCACGAACGCAAAATGAGCGAACTGCAGGGCGGCCAGAAAGTCCGCGTCCTCCTCGCCCAGGCCCTGTTCGGCAACCCCGAAGCCCTCCTCCTCGACGAACCCACCAACCACCTCGACCTCGACTCCATCCACTGGCTTCAGGACTTCCTCAACAACTTCAAAGGCACCATGATCGTGATCTCCCACGATCGCCACTTCCTCAACTCCGTCTGCACCCACACCGCTGACATCGACTACCAGACCATCATCGTCTACACCGGCGGCTACGACGACATGGTCATGGCCAAAACCCAGGTCCGCGCCCGCGTCGAAGCCGACAACGCGCAACGCGAAAAGAAGATCGCCCAGCTCAACGAGTTCATCTCCCGCTTCAGCGCCGGCACCCGCGCCAGCCAGGTCCGCAGCCGCGCCAAGGAAGTCGAACGCCTCGAAGTCTCCGACCTCAAGCGCTCCAACATCGCCCGCCCCTTCATCAAGTTCGTCTCGAAGCGACCCTCCGGCAAGCACCCGCTCGAAGTCAAGAATCTAACCCGCTCCTACGGCGATCAACTCGTCTTCAAACCCTTCTCCACCCACGTCACCCGCGGAGAACGCATCGCCATCCTCGGCCGCAACGGCGCCGGCAAAACTACGCTGCTCCGCGCCCTGCTCGATAACGGCCCCGTCACCTCCGCTAAGGAAAAGGACCTCGCCTCCGGCGCCGGTGAAGTCACCTGGGGCCACGAAACCAGCATCGGCTACTTCGCCCAGGATCATAAAGAATCCATCGACAAAGGCACGACGGCCTTTGAATGGCTCCACACCTTCGACCCCCAGGCCGCCCGCGAAGAGATCCGCGGCACCCTCGGCCAAATGCTCTTCACCGGCGAAGAAGGCGCCAAGCCCACCCACGCCCTCAGCGGCGGCGAAGCCGCCCGCCTCATCTTTTGCCGCCTGATGCTCGAAAAGCCCAACGTGCTCGTCTTCGACGAACCCACCAACCACTTGGACCTCGAAGCCATCAACGCCCTCAACTTCGCCTTCCAGAAGTTCGACGGCACCGTCTTCATCGTCACGCACGACCACGACCTCATCGACGCCGTGGCCACCCGCATCTGGGCCCTCGACCACAACGAAGTCGAGGATTTCAAAGGGCCCTACGAGGAGTACCAGGCGGCCCACGCCGCCTCTACCCAGGGTTCGGGCCGCCGCTAGTTCCATTGCCGTTGCCCACCCCGGGCAACGGCTCTCCCAACAAAAACACCACCGCGTGCTGCGAAGCCTTGCGATACACCGGCTCCATGGCATCAGGCAGCGTCTTCTGCCCCTGCCAAAACGGAAACGGCCCCAACCGCCGCGTCAACGCCGCCGAAATCGCCGGCGGCGCCACGTCACCCATGGCGTCCTCCGGCATCCGCACCGCGCCCTTCCAGTAGATATCCGGATCCAATTGCAGAGCCTGTCTCGGCTCCTCCACCGGCGCCAGCTCTTCGTCCTCCCGCTGCGCCTCGGCATCGAGCGCCTGCGGCAGGTTCTTCTCAATAATCGCCAGCAGCTTGTCGCGCCGCATGCCGCGCATCGTGAACAGCAGAAACGGATCGCGGTCGAACTCCTCGCCCAGCAGGAGATACACCGCCGCCAGATGCTTACACGGGTTCGCCGTATCCGGACACGTGCAACCCGTCACCAGGTCCTGCTCGTTCTTCGGGTAGAGACTCAGGCCAAGCTCTTCAAAAATCTGCTCAATGTCGGCCGGCATCTCGCCGGCCAGCAGCGTGGCCGAAAACACCGCCTGCTCCGCCAGCCGCGCACCCACGCGCGTCCAATCCTCTTCGGAAATCGTGCCGATGTTGATGTCTACGTCGTAAGGCTTCGGCCGCGAACCGCGCACCCGCGCGTGCACGTGCCCTTCATCAATAGAGATCGCCAGCACGTGGCCGCTCTTGGCGTAGTCCCGCCCACGGTTCAGCCGCGAGCCCATCTCGAAGCCTTCGAGCACCTCGATCCAGCGCCGCGCCCACCAGTTCTCCCCAAAACGCGATCCCTTCGTCTGCGCCCGGATCCCGCCCCCGCCCGGCGCCCGGAAACCACCCGCCCGCCGCTGCGGCCCGCGCCGCCGGTTGCGATTGCCCCGCCCGTCCCGGTCGTTCCGGTCACTCTGCCGCCCGTTGCCCTCCGCTCCACGCGACTGCTGTGGTGGAGGAGGACCCGCCGCCGCCGGCGTTGTTCCGCCCGCCCCTTCCATCCCAGCCGCCGGCGCCCCGCGCCGCCGGTTGTTGAACTTCCGCCGTCCCCACGATCCTCGGCTGCCGCCCCCGCCGTTGCCCCCGCCGCCTGGCCGCTTATTCATCCAGCGCCTCCGCACTCAACGCAAACACGTTCTTCAGCTCCTCGTTCGAAAGCTCGGTAATCCAACCCTCGCCCGTGCCGATCACCTCGTTGACGATGCTCTTCTTGCTCTCGATCATCTCGTCAATGCGCTCTTCAAGCGTACCCACACACAGGAACTTGTGCACCTGCACATTCCGCAACTGCCCGATGCGGAACGCCCGGTCCGTCGCCTGGTCTTCCACCGCCGGGTTCCACCACCGGTCATAGTGGAAAACGTGGTTGGCCCGCGTCAGGTTCAAACCCGTCCCGCCCGCCTTCAGCGACAGGATAAACACCCGCGGCCCGTTGGCCGATTTCTGAAACCGCTCCACCATCATCTCGCGCTGCCGCATCGCCGTACCGCCGTGCAGGTAAAGCACCTCATCGCCGAAGCTGTCCTGCAGATGCTTCTGCAGAATACTGCCCATCTCGCTGAACTGCGTGAACACCAGCGCCCGGTCGCCCGTCGTCAACACCTCGTCGATCATCTCCGTCAACCGGGTCAACTTGCCGCTCCGCGCCACCACCGCCGACCCGTCCCCGAGGAAATGCGCCGGATGGTTGCAAACCTGCTTCAGCTTCGACAGCGTCGCCAGAATCGCCCCGCGCCGCGCCATGCCATCGGCGAACTCGATCTTCGAGTGCGCGTCCTTCAGCACCTGCTGGTACATCTCCACCTGCTCGCGGGTCAGCGTGCAATACACCTTGTTCTCGAACTTCTCCGGCAGGTCGGCGATAATCCGCGTGTCGGTCTTCAACCGGCGCAACAGAAACGGCGAAGTCAGCCGCTTCAAATGATTGGCGACGTCGTTATCCCGGTTGGTCTGAATCGGCAAAAAGAAGTTCCGGCGGAACTGCTCGCGTGTCCCCAAAAATCCGGGATTCAAAAACTCCATCACGCTCCATAGCTCGCCAACGTTGTTCTCCACCGGCGTACCCGTCAGCGCAATCCGGAAGTCGCTCACCAGCGCCCGCACCGACTTCGCCTGCCGCGTGTCCGGGTTCTTGATGTTCTGCGCTTCGTCGAGAATCGCCCCGCTCCAGGTCACCTGCTTGAAGTATTCCAGATCGCGCTGCAGAATTCCGTAGCTGGTAATCACCAGATGATACTTCTGCATCTGCCGCGTAAACTCGTCACCCTTCAGCCGGTTCACCCCGTGGTGCACTAGCACCTTCAACTGCGGCGTGAAGCGCGCCGCTTCCTTCTGCCAGTTGCCCGCCACCGACGTCGGGCAGATCAACAGCGTGGGCATCGTCGTGCCCTCTTCCTTATCGAGCTGCAGCAGCGCCAGCGTCTGAATCGTCTTGCCGAGACCCATGTCGTCGGCCAGGCACGCGCCCAGACCCCACTTCCGCAGGAACTTCAGCCACGAATAGCCCCGAATCTGGTACGGCCGCAGCGTACCCTTAAACCCCTTCGGCGGCTTTAGCTCTTCAAACATCGTCCGCCCTTCCAGTTGGTCGAGCAGGTCGCGCACCCATCCGGACGCCACGACGCCTTCTATCGGCAACTCGTGGTTCGAGTGGTAGTTGCCGAGCGACATCTGAATAATCTCGCGCACGGTCGCCGTGCCGCTGGCGTTGCGCCGCCAGAATTCGAGCGAGTAATCAATCTCGTCCGGCGTCACATGGGCCCATTGCCCGTGCACCTTCACGAGCGGCGAACGCAGCCGCTGCAGTTCGAGCAGCTCATCGCGCGTCGCCAGATCCCCGGCCACGGCGATCCGCCAATCGAAGTTCAAAATCCAGTTCAGCGACAGCCCGCCCTTAGGCGGCTTCTCCGGGCTTTCGACTATGGCTTTCACGCTCAGGCGCGCCCGCGTGCCATCGCGGCTCCACCACTTCGGCAGCTCCACAGCGAAGCCGCCCTGCTCCAGCGCCACGGCCTTCTGATTCAGAAACTCATAGGCGCCGTTGGTGTCGACGTCGAATCCCGTCGGCACGCTCGCCCGCAGCGAGCTCTCAATCCGCGGCACAATCGAAGTCGCCTGCGTGAGCGACGTCAGCAGAAACTCAAGCGTCGGCTGCCGCGTCACCCCGGCCAGCCGCTCGCCCGTGCCAATCTGCTCAGCCCGCAGCACGTTGTCCGGGTTGTCCACGCTCTGCACAAGGTAGCGCACCGTCCAAGCCGAACCCGTCTCGGCCGGCTCTTCGAGACGGAAGCAGAGCCGGAACGGCGCATCGGCCGTCAATGCCACGGGACGCCGCCACTGCCGCACCTGCTTCGAAATCCGCTCCAGGACATCCGGGTAGCCCTCGACGAGCCCATCCTCGGAGGCCAGCGCGTACAGCCAACGCTCGTGCGGACTCTTGCCCCGCGGCGGCTTGCCGCCGTTGTAGCTGCCGCGGATCAGGTCATCGAGCATCCAGGAAACAAACGCGTCCAGCACAATCCGCGCGGGCGTCGCCGGCGCGGCTTTATCTTCAAACGTGATCGCCCGCGCCGAAGCCGGCATCGCCGCCGCCAGCGCCGCCAGCCGGTGCCCTTCGATACCCGGGTAAACAGGCGTCCAACTCGCCGCAAACTCGCCGTCCACCTCGTCAAGGTCCGGCAGAAACTGTTGCCGCGCCACCAGGCCCCCCGCGAAACGCAACGCCGCCACCCAGAACTGCACATCCGGCGCCACCATCAGCCCAGGACGGATAATCCGCTGCCCAAAGGTCGCCGCCAAAAAATCCACGGTCTCTTTCGGTCCCAATTGCATCGATGCAATAGAGAACGGCGAGAGCGTTAAGCTCTCATAAACGGGGTGCTCGGCGATCAACGCGCTCGATGCCACCGGCCCTTCGGGCGCGGCAGGCGCCCACAGAACCACTCGTTGCATCTGGGCCTTTGCCAACTCCCCACAGTAGGGGAGGGAGGAAAGGATTTCGCGCAACAGTGCGGGCGGGGCTCCGTAAGGATAATCCGGCGGTCCGCTTCGCTGCGGACGCCCCACGCTCGGGGCCGCCTTCGCCTGTTTATGATCCGCCGATGCCTCCAGCCATATCGAAAAGAAGCCGTCGTGTACGCCGGCGTGCAGGATAAGCATCGAGTAAGACTACTCCACGAATACCACATCCCGGCACCCCTCCGGGAAAGCCGCCGCCGGGCATCGCATCCGGCATTAAAAAGCAATAAGATAAGGGCAGTGCTACGCCGTTCCCTTCTCCTTTGCGCCGCTCTGCCGCTGCTCCTGAGCCAGAAAAAACTCAGCGCGCCCGGCGAAGCCTACTTCCCCGCTAAAGTCATGCCGGCCCTCGAAAAAGCCGGCTGTCAAAACTGCCACGGCGCCAATGGCGTCGCCGCCGGCACCCGCTTCCGCCTCCCCGAAGAAGGCGCCAGCGCCGAAGAGCTCCAACAGTTTGGCAAATCGCTCCACGTCCTCATCGACCGCGCCGACCTGTCGAAATCCCTCCTCCTCAATAAACCCACCCGGCGCGTCCCCCACGGCGGCGGCCTCAAAATCACCCCCGGCTCGCCCGAAGAATCCACCCTCCGCTCCTGGATCGACTACCTCGCCTCCAACACCAAGCCCGATGACCGCTTCCTCCTCGGCCAGCGCAAGTTCGAAGCCCGCCCCGTCCTCCGGCGCCTCACCCACGCCCAGTACAACAACACCGTCCGCGACCTCCTCGGCGACGACAGCCGCGTGGCCGACCAGTTCCCCGCCGAAGACTTCGTCGGCGGCTACCGCAACCAGTTCCAGTCCCAGTCCATCTCCCCCCTCCTCGCTGAAGCCTACAGCGCCGCCGCCGAAAAACTCGCCCGCTCGGCCTTCCGCGGCGGCGATACCCACGGCCTCATCCCTTGCAAAACCCGCGACGCCGCCTGCCGCCAGAAATTCCTCCGCTCCTTCGGCGCCAAGGCCTTCCGCCGCCCCCTGCTCGACACCGAAGTCGCCCGCTACGAAAAACTGTTCCTCACGCAGAAGGACTTCCTCGCCGGCGCCCAGTTAACCCTCGAGGCCATGCTCCAGTCCCCGGCCTTCCTCATGCGCACCGAAAACGGCGCCGAACCCGCTTGGCGCCCCTACGAAACCGCCAGCCGCCTATCCTACGCCCTGCTCAACACCATGCCCGACGCCGAA
>Ga0114981_10002496_pt1 | contig 11858 bp, 9 predicted proteins | sample S_140806_MF_Meta_FD_87028 | JGI IMG/M metagenome (GOLD analysis project Ga0114981, IMG submission 87028) | Freshwater microbial communities from Lake Simoncouche, Canada to study carbon cycling - S_140806_MF_MetaG | ecosystem: Environmental > Aquatic > Freshwater > Lake | place: Lake...
GGAATCAGTCGGTTGGGCGCCTTGGCTCAGGCGCAGACGGATTGATTCGGTGTCGAGACGGGTTTCCTTGGTGCGAGGGTTGTAAAAGCCCAGTTCCTCCAGGGGTCTGCCGTCACGCCGGGATGTGCTGTTCGTTGCCACCAAACGGAAACTCGCTTCCCGCTTTTTCCCGAATCGCTTCAGCCGGAGCTTGATCATTGGGCTTACCGAGGTTACGCAAAGGCAAATTCTAACCTGTGGCCTGCGGCTGCTTTGGGTTCTGCCACCCCTAAAGCTCCCCGAATCCCTTGCGCTTCTTGGCCGGTCGATTGGCTCGGGTTCCCGGAGCACCAGAACTGCGGCCACCGGCCCCAGGGGCTCCGGGTCGGCCCATGCCAGTCATGCCAGTCATGCCACCCATGCCGGGCATGCCGGGCATGCCGCCGCCCATGCCAGGGAAACCCCCCATTCCCGGCATACCTGGCATGCCGCCACCCCGGGTCATTTGCTGCATGAAGCCCCGCATCTTTTGGAAGTCGGCTAGCACCTTGTCGACATCCGCCGGTTGATGGCCGCTCCCGGCGGCGATGCGCCGGCGGCGGGACGGCTGGGAGGCCAGCAGTTCGGGTTGCTGCCGCTCGGCCTCGGTCATCGAAGCAATCATCGCTTCAATCTTCTTGAGCTGTTGCTCACCCTGTTTGAGCATGCCGTCGTCAATCTTGTTCATCCCGGGGATCAGCTTCATCAGACCACCAAGGGAGCCCATGCGTTTGATCAAGCGCATTTGCTGCAGGAAGTCGGAAAAATCAAAGGAAGCCTCCTGCAGTTTCTGCTGCATGCGGGCCACGTCGGCCAGCTCCACTTCTTTCTGGGCTTTCTCGACCAGGGTCAGCACATCGCCCATGCCCAGTATGCGGCTCGCCATCCGTTCCGGGTGGAAGGGCTGCAGGGCTTCTACCTTTTCGCCGGTACCAATGAATTTGATTGGGGCCCCGCTCACCTTGCGGATCGAGAGAGCGGCCCCGCCCCGGGAGTCGCCATCCAATTTGGTGAGGACAGCTCCGGTGATGCCCACCTGCTCGTGGAAAGCCCTGGTCAGCTCGGCGGCCTCCTGGCCGATCATCGAATCCACGACCAGCAGGACTTCATCAGGCTGCACCGCTTCGCGGATACGAACCATCTCTTCCATCATCGATTGATCGATCTGGAGGCGTCCAGCCGTGTCGACCAGCACCGTGTCGAAGCCCCCATCCCGCCCCTTCTGGACCCCGGCGGCGGCGATCTGCTCCGGGCTGGCACCGTCGCCCAGACTGAAGACCTCCACGCCGATCTGGCGGCCCAAGGTCTGCAGTTGGTCGATGGCTGCAGGCCTATAGACATCGGCCGCCACCAACAGGGGACGACGGCCTTTTTCCTTGAGAAGGAGACCCAGTTTGGCGGTGGCGGTGGTTTTACCGGCCCCCTGCAGACCCGCCATCAGCACCACGGTCGGCTGGCCCGGCTTTCCGGCCGGGGCGAGGGGCGCATTTTCGCCCCCCATCGTCTCCACCAGCTGCTCATGCACCACCTGGATGAACTTCTGGTCGGGACTGATGCCCCGCACAACTTCGGCGCCGATGGCCTTGCGGCGCACGTCGTCGACAAAATCCTTGACCACCGTCAGGCTCACATCCGCCTCCAACAGGGCTCTTCGCACCTCCTTCAGGGCGCCGTCCACATTGGATTCGGAGATGCTGGCCTGGCCCTTGAGGTTCCTGACCGCGGCTTCGAAACGCTGGGAAAGTTCGTCGAACATCGGGGATTGGGATCAGGGGGCCGGTTGGGTGGCGACGAGACGCCATGTCTGGCCGTCGCGGCCAAACACATAAACATTGCGCAGGGTGGAGGGCGGCGTGCGACTTACCACCTTGCCGTCAGAGCTGAGGCGACGATCGCTGTAGTTCATTTCCGCCAGCAGGGCGATGCGGCTTGGAGACTGATTCTGGATGCGTACGCTTTTCACCTCGACATCGAGTTGTTGGCGCTCGCCCCGTGCGGCATCGCGTTTTTGTTCGGCGGCGAGGCGTGCGATTGCATCAGGCCGGGCCAGGCGCTCCAGGTCTGCTGGCATGGATTCGCCGCCCAGAACCGAGCGTTTCGTGGCCAACCATTGGTCCAGCAGGGTGCGCAGCTCCGTTTCACTGGGTTGGTCGCTGTTGAGGGGCGCCCGTTGGGGGACCGTGGCAGTGGGGGATGGGGCCGTGGGTGTGCCGGTCGCCACCGGTTGGACGGCAGCGGGGGGTGGTTGAACAGGCCCGCCTTGCACCAAGGGGATGGGCAAGGCGGGTGCCAATGCTTTTGGGGCCTTGGCTCGCTGGCCCAGCCAGCTGGTCGCTAGCAGCAGTCCGCCCAGTCCCGCCACGGCCGGCAGCACCCAGGGCAGCAGCCGGTTCCAGCTCCCTTGCCCCCGGTTGTGCCAGCGGTCCCTCAGTTGGTCGCGCCAGCGGGCCATCGGCCAGTCCAGGGCCACTTCGTCAAAATCTTCATCCCCTTCGTCGTTCTGTATGTCCTGATCAACGGGCACCTGCCCGCCCCAGCTGAATCGGGATCGCCAGGAATGGTCAGAGACCGCGGCGGGATCAGCAACTGAATGGGAGTCGCCTGTGCCATCGCTGCGGCGAGGAATGGCGGCTGGTGTCCCAGGGGTTCCGAAAGGAGCGTTCAGGGTCGCCTGGGCCCAGGCCGTGAACCCGGAGAAATCACCCTTTGTCGGTGATACCAGCCACTCTGGCGGCGAGGCTTGGGGCGGGCTTGGCGCAGCGCCCATGAAGGATCGACCCTGGCGACGATCCTCTCGCTCCACCCAGGAACGCACATCGCGATCGTTGAAGTAGGCCTCCAGGTCGGGTTCTGCCTCAAGGTCTCGGTAGCCCGGCAGCACGTCCCGAGCCAGCCACTCCCGGCACCAGGCACAGAGTTGGCCCAGGGGGTCCTCGGCGCTCTGGCGTTCGGCCCAGGCTTTCAAGTCCGGCGAGGCTCCCGCCTCGAAGCAGGTGCGGGCTGCCGCCACATCTCCCAAGAGGAGGTGCAGATTGGCCAGCATGGTTTGGTGTTGGGAGGGATCGGCCGCCATTAAGCGTTGCCGGGCTTCAGCGATGCGATCCGGCTTGCGCTGGGCGAAACCAGAGGCCGTCAGGGCGGTGGTGGCAAGCAGTTCAGCGGCGGCAGAATCTTGCCTTGACCAGCGGTTGAAGAGGTCCAGTTGTTCCTGCAGCGTCAGGAAACAGCGGATCTGGCGGAAAAAGGCCTCAAATTGCGTCAGGCTGAAGTTCGGGTCAGCCTCGCCCTCTAGCCCGCCGCGGCGCTGGACTATCTCCTCAAGGAGCGCCAGACCCTCCTGCCTTTCCTTGACGGCGCTGGCGTCGCGGCTGAGCAGGTCAAGGACCCGGTAAGGGGCCATTTGTTCAAGGGCCTGCCGCATGCTCTCCCTCAGTTCCGGCCTTTGCCCCATGCGTTGCAGCAAGACCAATCCGTCTTCCAGGGTCTGGGCGGCACTTTGGTAATGGCGTCTATCCTCAAGATCCCTGGCTGCGGCTAAGCAAGCCTGGCCTGCGAGTTGGGTCAAGTCGGCCTCGCGACCGCTGCCCAGGGCAGGGGCTTGGGGGGGCTGGAGATTGCGGCGGGCCAAGTTGAAACATTCCAGGGGTTGACCGGCCTCCAGCAACAGCAGCAGGCCGGCCACCTCCTTGGAGGAGGGCAGTTCAAGGGCAGCCATCAGGGGTTCATCCCCCGTTCCCAGGGCCGTGAGAGCGGCTTCGTAGGCGGGGCGACGGTTGCCGTCGCTGAGCATTTCGGCACTGGAGCGCAGCAGGTCTGCTCGGGCCTGGAGCGTTTCCTCTGTATAGGCCTGGGCAGGAGGGCGATCGAGCCGAAGCTGAAGGGTGCGTAGCACCGTCTGGGCATCGGCCGCCGGGCTAACACCGAGCAGACGGAAATGGTCAATGGGCAGATCCAACCCAAAGGGGTGCCGGAGCCGTGACTGTAGTCAGTGGCAGCGGTTTTGACCGTTGTTGCATGTCGGACCCCGTACAGTCGCCCGCAGCGATGCCTTGTGCGATTGTCATGAGCCAGGAACTCACTGCTGCCCTGCCTGCCGAGCCCAAGATGGCGCTTCAAGTGGTTCCCCCCCCGGCGCCGCCCCACGAGGCTGGATTCCATGCCGCAAGGGTCGAACGCTTGGTGTCGTTCCAACCGGCCAGCGTGAGCCGCGATGAGGGCCTGCTGCTTTATCGCGACATGACCCTGGGCCGGCGCTTTGAAGATAAATGTGCTGAAATGTATTACCGCGGCAAAATGTTTGGCTTTGTCCATCTTTACAACGGCCAAGAAGCCGTTTCCACTGGTGTAATTCGTGCCATGCGTTTACAGCATGACTGGTTCTGCAGTACCTATCGCGATCACGTTCATGCCCTTAGTTGTGGCGTGCCGGCCCGGGAGGTGATGAGTGAACTGTTTGGTAAGGTTACCGGCTGCAGCAAGGGCCGTGGCGGCTCAATGCACCTTTTTTCCCGCGAACATCATTTGTTAGGCGGTTACGCTTTCATTGGTGAGGGCATTCCCGTAGCAATGGGGGCCGCTTTTGCCAGTCGCTACCGCCGTGACGCCTTGGGCCAGGCTGATAGTGATTCGGTGACGGCGGCATTCTTCGGTGATGGCACTTGCAACGTAGGTCAGTTCTATGAGTGCCTGAATATGGCGGCTCTGTGGAAATTGCCGATCCTTTTCGTGGTTGAGAATAACAGTTGGGGTATTGGTATGGACCACAACCGTGCCACCAGCGATACGGAAATTTGGCGCAAAGCCGAAGCTTTCGGCATGGTTGGCGAAGAGGTGAATGGGATGGATGTGCTTGCTGTTCGCGGTGCCGCCCAGCGGGCCATCGCCAGGGCGCGTGCTGGCGATGGACCCACCCTGCTCGAATGTCTTACTTACCGTTTCCGTGGTCACTCCTTGGCTGATCCCGATGAGCTGCGTTCCCAAACCGAAAAGGAATTCTGGACGAAGCGTGATCCAATCAAGGCTTTCGCAGGCCATCTTCTGGCTGAAGGCAAGGCCTCGGAAGCGGAACTAAGGCAAATTGAGCTTGAGGTAGATGCCGAAATTGATGATTGCGTCACCTTTGCTTTGGGCGCACCTGAGCCTGATCCAAGCGAACTCACGCGATATATCTGGGCCGAAGATTGAATTTACCTCCATGAAGTTTTGGGTCTTCTCTAAACATTTTGCGCACGAGAAAATCCAATAATTATATTCTATATTGATATTGCTGCTGGCGCCTTGCGAATAATGTGCCTGAGCTTGCGTAGAGCTTTTAGTTCCACTTGGCGAACTCTCTCCCGTGAAACATCGAGGTTACGGCCGATCTCGGCAAGGCTATGGCGATTATGATCATCCAGTCCGAAGCGCAGGGAGAGAACTTCCCGTTCCTGTTGATTGAGGTGGCTGAGCCAGAGGGCGAGTTGTTCTTGGTCAATGCTCCGTTGCACCAGTTCGAGCGGACTTTCCGTATAGGAATCGGCAATGAGATCGACCAAGCAACTATTGCCTTCGTCGGCCTTGATCGGGGCATCCAGGCTTGATGTGGTCAAGGACTGTCTCAGCACAGAATCAAGCTCCTCAATGGGCATCTCGATCGCAGCGGCGATTTCTTGGCGACTGGGCATGGCACCGAGTTTGTGGGCAAGATCCAGGCTGACCTTGCGGATCGTGGTCAGCCGTTCACTCAGGTGAACAGGCAAACGAATGGTGCGGGATTGACAGGCAATGGCACGGGTCATGCTCTGGCGGATCCACCAGAAGGCATAGGTGGAAAACTTATATCCGCGGCTTGGATCAAATTTTTCTACCGCACGCTCAAGCCCCAGGGAACCTTCTTGAATTAGGTCCAGGAGTTCAAGGCCTTTGCCTTGATATTTTTTGGCGATACTAACGACAAGCCGTAGATTGGCCTTGATCATGCGATCTTTGGCGCGGCGGCCAACACGAATCACTTTTAATTCTTGAGGCGAAAATTCATTGAGTTTTGTTTCTGTCAGTCCCATCATCTTCTGAACCTGGTTACCCAGTTCAATTTCCTCGCTAGGTGTGAGCAAGGGCTCTCTACCGATGGTGGCCAGGTACCAAGTCATCGAATCACTGCTCCTCAGGCCTGATGCTTCGCGTCTTTTGGAGGGGGGGGCGGATGGCGAGACGGTCATGGCGAAAGCTGATTGGGTGGCAACTATCGGCGTCAAGTAAGCAAGCGATCCACTTTTTCAGAAATTTTTTAGGTTTCATCAAGAATGAATGCCGATTCCCGCACCTTTCAGTTTCAGTAAATTCTCCTAAAGGAAATATGTAGGACTTTCTTGTGGTTCGCTTCGCTTATTTCGATCGGTGTGGCCGGTACGTTGGCGATGGCATGGCTGGCCAGCGGGCCAAATTCTGGGCCACGGCCAGGGGCTCAGTGCCTGCAGGTCCAGGGAGATGGCCTACCCGGCAGCCAGCCAGGGCGTGAAATAGGGCCGCAGCCGCCAGCAGCTGGGCGTCCAGGCCGCCATGGGACAGGGCCCGGGCCCCCACACCTGCGGCATAGCCAGCAAGCACATCCCCCAATCCAGCCCGGGCCACGGCAGGGCAGGCCTCCAGGAGTTGCCAGCGCCTCCCGTCAGCGGCGGCAATGACGCTGCGCGCCCCTTTCAACAGAACGGTGGCCCCGCAGGTCTGGGCGGCGGCGAGGCTGGCTTCCAGGGCCGGAAGCTCGGCCAGATCGGGAAACAACCGGGCGAATTCGCCCCGATGGGGGGTCAGCCAGGTGGGCCCGCTCCTGCGGCGGAGCCACCCAAGGGCGCCGTCGGGTTGTTGGTTGTCTTGGCCGGCCAGGCGATTGAGGCCATCGGCATCCAAAACCAGTAGTCCCGCAAAGGCGCCCAGCTGGTCCCAGGCGCTGGTGTCGCTGGGGGGGCTTAAAAGGCTGTTGGGATTTGGGCAGCCAATCCCTGGGCCTAGAAGGATGGCATCCAGGCGCTCCACCCCGTCAAATTCCAGCGCCGCCAAGTCCAGGCCCTGCATTTTTGTGGACCCCAGGCCTTGGCGAATCACCACATGGGGCAGAACGGACCAAAGGTCACCGGCCACTTCTGCCGGGATCGACGCCTGCAGGCTGCCGCAACCGGAGGCGGAGGCCCCGGCGAGGGCAAGGTGGGCCGCGCCGCGATAGCGATCGCTGCCGGCCACCACCAGCAATCGCCCCCGTTCGTATTTGGAGACGGCCGGATCGGGTGGCCCCTGCCAGTCGTACCCAGAGGTTCCAATCGAAGTTGCAAAGGATTGGACATCTCGGTCCCCAAGGCCGAGGGCGCAGTCCGCCAGGCCGGTGAGCCGCTGGGTGGGCAGGCCCAGATCGATCCTTTCCAGGCGACCGACATGGGCTAGGGCCAGATCCTGGATCAGTCCCTGTTTGAGCAAGCCAACGCAGAAGGTGATGGCGGCCGTAGCGGCCCCCTTGCCGAGACGCCTCCCCGTATCCGCGCACAGGCCGGTTGGGCAGTCGATGGCGACAAGGGCACCGGGGCGCAGTCGCTGCCGTTCGATCAGCAGTTGCTCGACCTGCTCCCCTGGGGGGCGGCGTTGGCCGATGCCGAAGATGGCATCCACCCAGAGATGGGGTTGGCAGGGATCGGGAGGGTCCGGCAGTTCCTGCAGACCCAGCCAGAGCGCATGGCGCCAGTGGGCTTCAGTTAAAGGCCGCTGGGTCTGGTACGGCCGCCAGAGCCGCACCGCTAGCCCCGCCAGGTGCAGTTCGCGGGCCACCACAAGACCATCGCCGCCGTTGTGGCCCGGGCCGACCAAGACCACTATCCCGCCAGCGGTCAGCCGCTGCCAGGCCGGTTGGTTCAATGCTTTCAATAGACGCCTGCTGATGGCAAGCCCGGCTTTTTCCATCAGGGCTTCGACGGGGAGCCCACTGGCGAAGAGCGCCTTTTCCAGGTCCTCCAGCTGGGCGCCAGTCACCAGCAAGTGGTCGGCGTCCCGTTCAGGCCATGGGGCAGAGACCATCCCTTCAGGCCATGGGGCAGAGACCATCCCTACAACAACCATGGGCTTGCGCCCATGATGGACCTCTAACTTTTGTTTGTCTTCGTGTCGCCCCTTGCTCTTACCCCCGTCACTGAGGCGGGAGGGACCGTGCTGAGCCTGCTGCGCACCTGGCCGGGCGAGCATCAAGTGGCCGTTGGCCTTTCTGGCGGGGTGGACAGTTCTTTGGCGGCGGCCCTGCTGGTGGCGGCCGGTTGGCAGGTCGAGGGGCTCACCCTCTGGTTGATGAGTGGCAAGGGAGCTTGCTGCGCCGAGGGTCTGGTAGATGCAACGGGCATCTGTGATCAATTAGGCATCGTCCATCATGTGGTGGATGCCCGCGACACCTTCAGAACTGAGATTGTCGAATTCCTGGTGGAGGGCTATCAGGCTGGTGTGACGCCCCTGCCCTGCTCGCGCTGCAATCGGCAGGTGAAGTTCGGCCCGATGCTGGAATGGGCCCAGCGTGAACGGGGCCTGCCACGACTGGCCACGGGTCATTACGCCCGCCTGCGCCATGCTCAGCAGAGCGGCGAACGTCATCAGCTTTGGCGAGGTCTGGACCGTCACAAGGACCAGAGTTATTTCCTTTACGACTTGCCCCAAGAGGTTCTGGCCCGCTTGGTTTTTCCCCTCGGGGAGATGGGTAAGCCCGAAACCCGTGCCGAAGCGGCAGCCCTTGGTTTGCGTACCGCCCAGAAACCTGAAAGCATGGACCTCTGTCTGGCCGACCACCATGGTTCGATGCGGGCTTTTCTTGATGCCTACTTGCCGCCCCGGCAAGGTCAGATCGTCTTGGCCGATGGCACGGTTATTGGCGAGCATGATGGCATTGAGCACTTCACAATGGGGCAGCGTCGCGGTCTGGGGATCGCCTGGAGCGAACCCCTGCATGTCATTGGCCTGGAGCCCTCCACCAATCGGGTGGTGGTGGCTCCCCGGGCCCAGGCTTCGCGTCAGGATTGTGGGGTCGGTGCCGTGAACTGGGTGTCCATCGACCCCCCGCAAGCGCCGGTGTCCGTCCAGGTTCAGTTGCGGTACCGCAGTGAGCCCGTGGCTGCCCTGCTCACGCCGGAGGCCTGCCAAGAGTCCGATCGTCAGGCGGGACGTCCCTACCGTTGCCGACTTGATTTCGATGCGGATCAGTTTTCGATCACCCCTGGTCAGGCGGCTGTTTTTTACGAGCAGGACAAACTGCTGGGTGGTGGTTTGATTCATCTTTAGGCTCCCTCTCTACACCACCCATTCGATGTTTAGATGAAATCATGCTTTATCGGTGATGAAGAATCGATCCTGTGCCGTTGTCTCGACCGATTATCTTGATAAAGATGTCTATTTAAATATCGAGCTTTTCTATACTCTCGTTGGTTATCGAGTTTTTATCTGGACACCTGCTTCGGCTTCCGCCTCCCGCTCTCCCGATCTAATTGTGATGTTGAGGGGCGATCCAGGCTCGGCCTGGGTTGATTACAGCGGTACGGTGCATGTTTATGATTATGTCAAGGAGCTAGATATCGACTGGAGCGATCGCTTTCCAAATGCCAGACGCCTGCAGCTCATCAGCCTGTCGGGGGGAGATGTAATCGGCTACCTGCCGGTTTTTCCCGAAATCTGGCGGCGGAGATTCTCCCGCAAGAATTCCCTGCCGGTCCATCTGTCCAATTACAAGCCGATGCCGGCCGATGTCTTTCAAAATGACCTGGTCTCCCTGATTCAGCAGGGGCGGGTGCGGGTCTTCGGTGGCCGGTGGCAGCGGATAGGTGTTATCAGTCGCTCCTTAAGTTATTGGCAGGCCAATCGGCTGATTGCCGCTTCGAGCAGTTGCTTCGGTCTGATGTATCCGTATCAGCGGGGTCGCTCCCTTTCCGGCAGAATGTGGCAGGCCCCAATAAATGGCTGCTTTGTGATCAGCGAGGCCGGGACCAATCCCCATGCTCTGCCGGGTCTGATTGAGGTCGAGAGTTTTGGCCCCCAAGAGGCCAATCGACAATTCGCGCTGGAAGAATGCCTTCGCCTTTCGGAACAAGCCAGTGCTTTCTGGCGCAACCAGACCTCCGAGCTGGCCCGTCAGCTGAACCTGCCTTTACCGCAAGAATTGCCTTTGGCCTTGATCCAGGCCCAACGCCGCACGCTGGTTCGATGGCACCTGGAGTTCCTTTGGGACCAGACCCTGTCCAACCTTCAAAACTCCTTGCTGAAGCAGCGCTTGAGGCTGACAGGAGCCGCCCGCCGCCTCAATCTCCATCCCCGTCAGATCGCTGCTGCCTGGAGGCGACCTCACCAGTAGGGATCGTTGCCCAGATCAATTTCAAGGGTGACCCCTTGCGCGCCCTCGACACAGGAGATGCATGCTCGCAGGGTTTCGCCATTGACGTCGATTTCGCAGGCTCCGCAACTGCCCCCTAGGCATCCTGTGGGTATAGGGCAGCCAGCAAGTTGGGCGGCCTCCAGCCACGATGTGCCTATTTGGGCGTGACTGACGCGGCCATTGGGCCATCTCAGGGCGAGGTGGCTCACAGATCTTGGCGTAGCAGGGGCTCCAGGTTGATTTCCTTTGTGAACTCTGCAGACAGTCGCTCTAGCAGGTTGTCCCGTTGGTGTCTGTGGTGGGGGGCGTGGGGACCGAGGGGAGCGAGGCCTCGCCGTTGCCGCAGCAGGTTGAGCCAGCGCCGTCGCCACGGGCCATTTTCAAACACCCCGTGTAAGTAGGTGCCGGCGACGATGCCGCCGCGGTCGCCCACTGGTTGCCACCAGCCCAGGCTGGGGTCGGTTGTCATCGGGCCAAGGGGCTGGTTGGAGGCGTAGGTTCCCTGCCTTTGGGGCTCAAGGTCAACAGTGGTACTGCCATGGTGCAATTCGAAGCCCTCCAGGCTCAAGGGCGGGCCTGGCGGCCAGAGGGAGTCCACCTGCCGTTGGCGCAACTGCTTGTTGTCGCTGAAGCGGGTGCCCAAGGGCAGCAGGCCCAACCCCGCTGCCCGCCCTTGGCGCCGCTGGCCTTCCAGTGCACCTTCAAGACCGTCTGGATCATCGAGCCAACGGCCCAGCATTTGCAACCCCCCGCAGAGGCCAAAGATCATGCCCCCCGCTTGGCTGTAGTCACCCAGGGTTTTGTCCAGCTCCGCCTGGCGTAAGGCGGCCAGATCCCGCAGGGTTTGTTTGCTTCCCGGCACGATGACCGCATCAACAGGGCCTAGGGTTTGTCCCGCTTCGAGCCACTGCAGTTGGACCGTGCTTTCGGCTTCGAGTGGATCAAGATCGGAAAAGTTGCTGAGAGAAGGCAGTTTCAGAACGGCAATTTTGATTTCGGCGTTGTTTTTTCTTCCCCGTCTCTCCAGCAGATCCAAGGAGTCTTCAGGCGGGAAGATATCGTCTAGCCATGGCATCACTCCAAGCACTGGTAGGCCGGTATGGCGTTCCAGCCATTGCCGTCCTTCCTCGAACAATTCGCGCCGTCCTCGGAAACGATTGATCAGCAGGCCGCGGATGAGGGGCCGTTCTACTGGCCGCAGTAAGGATAAGGTGCCCACGATCTGGGCGAATACCCCGCCCCGCTCAATGTCCGCCACCAGCAAACAGCGTGCCCGAAGGTACTGGGCTAGACGCAGGTTGGTGAGATCACGGGCTTGGAGATTGACTTCCACGGGGCTGCCGGCTCCCTCCAGCACTAGCCTGCCGCCGGGGTACTGGTAGTCGAGCTGCTCAAGTCCCTGCCGGATTGCCTGCCATCCAGGACGAAACCAATCGCGGTAGTAGTGCTCGGCCCGGGCGCTGCCCACCGAACGCCC
>Ga0114981_10002500_pt1 | contig 11849 bp, 9 predicted proteins | sample S_140806_MF_Meta_FD_87028 | JGI IMG/M metagenome (GOLD analysis project Ga0114981, IMG submission 87028) | Freshwater microbial communities from Lake Simoncouche, Canada to study carbon cycling - S_140806_MF_MetaG | ecosystem: Environmental > Aquatic > Freshwater > Lake | place: Lake...
GACCGGTCACCGTCCCCCAGATCACAATCCCGAGGAGGGGCGTCGCCATCGCGACAACCCCCGCCCGGAAAGCGGCTTGGTCCTGATTAGGGGCCGCCATCAAACGATCAACATCACAAGGTCAGCATCAGTGCTTATGCTCGGCGGCTGAAGGTGCAGGCAACACCCGGACATTGACCGATACGGAACCTGCCTTTTCAAAGCGAAGGGTCATCGGAAAGTTGTTACCAACCTTCAGCGGCGTCTTTAGGCCGATCAGCATGACATGCATTCCCCCCGGCTTGAACTCGACCGATTGTTTGGCGGGCACGTCGACTGAATCCAATTGGCGCATACGCATCACGTCGCCGTCCATCCGCATGGTGTGAAGCTCGACAGACTGCGCGATGTCCGCTGACACAGCGAGCAGACGATCGGCCGTTGGTCCGCCATCGATCCGGAAATAACCGCCCCCGACGGTCTGCCCCTGAACGGTCGGCCGTGCCCAAGCGTCCTGCACCTGGGCCTGAACAATTAGCTGCACCTGGGCCTGTGCCTCTCCCTGTGCCTCTGGGTTACAAACCACCAAAAACGTAGCGAAGGCCATGAACCAGCGCCGCCCTAAGATCGAACATAAATGATTCATTTGAGATCCGTTTAGTGCTGATGCCCGCCGCCACCGCTCAACCCGGGCAGCACCTCGAGCCGGGCCGCAGGGGCCTTGAGCCCCTTTGCGCTGGAACCCGTGGAGGGCACATCAGTCCAATTCAGCTCGCCTTTTTCACAAATTTGCTGGACCTTGAACCAAATCACGCCCGGTTTGGCAGGCGTCTGCCCGCGCAAAACAAACTCGTCGAAATGGGCATCGGCCAGAAATGCCTCCGGTGTCTGCGCACGCCAAATCACTTCGGATACCGTTTCGTCAATTTTACGACCATGGCTATCGTAAGGCTCCGAAAGTTTCACCCGTTGTAACTCAAGTTTCCAGCCCGGTTTAGGGATCGGCTTGGTGCCAAGAAATCCCGCCGGAATCTGGACCCTGACCGTGTGAGTGGCAGAGCCTTCGCAACCATGCGTGATTCGCAAGACCGCCTTGTACCCAGTATTTGCCACTGCCGCCGGTTCTTCGAGCGTGACGTGCGCCTGAGTTCCTGTGCTGATGAGGAACATCGCGGCCGCAAGGGAGAAGCTGGGCCTTAGGGACCGGGTCAACATCCGCTTAAATACTGGATTGAAGATTGAATTTTTCATGATTCAGAGATTGATTTTAAGTTCAGCCACGAAGGTGCGCTGCGGATAAGGATGGAAGTTCCAGTACTTATCGTTATTCAGATTGTCCACCCCTAGCGCCAAGGAACGATGTTTGTCGATCTGATAGCGGGCGCGCACATCAACGACAAAGAACTTGCTGACCCCCTGATAGGCAAAACCGTTGACATCGCTATTATTGAGCGTCCGGAACTGCGGGCCACTGTAACGCGCGCCGATGCTGGTGACCCACTGAGGATCCCAGCGATAACTCGCCAGCGTGCTCACACGCCATCGCGGGATGTTTGGCTGGCGCTTGTCCAGGGTGTCGCCGGCGGTAACCACGAACCCGTCGTTCTCCTTGATCATGGAATCGGCATAGGTCAGGCTGGCAACCAGATCAAGCCCCTTCGCTAGAACATCCGAGCCCACGTAAGAAATCTCCGCGCCTTGCGTCACGATGTGTCCGACATTCTGGACCCGGCTAATTGTCTTGTTGCCCGCCGAAGCATCGACAATTGACTGCGAATAGAGCGCGTCGTGCGTGTCTTCAGTAAAGAGCGTTGCACGCAACAGGCCACCCGGAATGTCCTTTTCGGCGCTGAGTTCGCCGGTCAACGAACGCTCGGGGCGCAAATTAGGATCATTAATGTATTGGGAATTGGTGGTCGAAGTCGCTCCGTAGAGTTCAGCCACCGTCGGCATACGCACCGCCCGACCCAACGAGGCCTTGAGCACCAGATCATCACGCGCTGCGAACGAAAGCGCGGCTTTGGGCGAAACGAATGAGCCTTGACGGTTCGGATGCGAAATGCTGCTGGTTGCCGAAAAATTCGTCAGCCCGCCACTGGTGCTCCAGTGTTCATAGCGAGCCCCGAGCACGGTCTTCCAAAGCGGCGCCAGCGCCCACATATCCTGAACATAGAAGCTACGCAGACGGGTTTCACCGCCCACGTTGCTGACCAGATCCCCCGCCGGGTCGCTCAGCCAGTTGCCGGAAATCGAGGACGTCCGATAGCGCAATTCGTAATGATCCTGTTGCACTCCAAAATTCACTTGATGGGCGCCCCGAATGCCATCGGGACGCCAAATGCCCTTGAGCGCAAGGGTTTGCCAACCCGTTCCGCGACCATCGGCAATCGTGCCCGCACCGCCCTGAGCGGCGGCCGGCAAGGTGTTCGCAGAGCCGTTCTGACGTTTGATGTCGGTTCCGTAGTCGTAGAGGCTGGCGGCCATTTCCCAGTCCAATACCCCTTTGGTATTGCTCTTGACAGATAAGCCGTGCATGGCGTGCGTCTGAGACTCATTGGTGAGCGCGAAATCGCCGCCGGTCAGCGCCGAAAAGCTTCGTCCATCGATGTTGATGACGCCGCTGGTGACAGGGCTGCCAGAGGCGGTCTGCAGATAGCTTCGGGGCCGACCCTCAGAGGCGTTCTGCCAGACCCCCAGGGTGTAAGAAGCCCTCAGCGTCGGGCTCAGGTCATAAGCCAGCTTGAGCTTGGCGTGGTCCTGCTGGGTTCTGAATTCAGTCCCGGTCCCGATGATGTACCAGGGCGCATTCGAGTTGTTCAGTCCGGCTACAGCCCCGGTCACCGGGGTGCCCGCAGCCCCCACCGTGCCGGCGCTGACCAGACGGGTTGCAAAAGTCAGTGGCTGACCATGGCTATCGGTATGGTTGAAGTTAAAAAACCAGGACCAGTCACCGGCCCGACTGCCCGCCGACGCACTGGTCTGCCATGCTTGGTAGGTCTCCTTCGTGTTGTAAAGCTCGAAGGGCTGCGAACTGAAGCTAAGTTTCCCGTGGGCCTCAAACTGAGTGGGCATGCGGGTCACGTAATCCACCACCGCGCCAACCGAATTGCCGGGATAGGCCGCTGAAAACGGGCCATACATCACATCCACGCGTTCGATTTCTTCGGGCGTCACCAGCCCCCAACGCGGGACGAAGGACAGGCCGCCGATGCCATTGCCGAGGAAGTTCGAGAGTAGGATGCCATCCGCATAAACCGCCGAGCGCGCACTGTTGCCGGTACCCGAGGCACGGCTCGACAAAATCGCATGGTTGTAGTCGCCGATATAGCGCTTGCGAACCAAGAGGCTCGGAAAGTACTTGATCGCATCTTCACTGTCGGTCGCATTGATACGGTCCTCAACCTCCCGCCCGGTGATCGACTCCATGGTCGTGGGGATATAAGTCGGCATCGAACTGGGGTTGGTTCCGGTCACGACAACCACGCCAAGATTGCGCTCCGATCCATGGTCGGCGAAGGCAACAGGCATGGGACCAAATGCGGTCGCGAACGCAATCGCAAAGGGCGTCAATTGAAAACGGCGACGCAAGACCGCGCGAGGCGCGATCGATTGCTTTAAATACATGATGCAAATTCCTAAGATCGCTTGCACACGTAAAACTGGGCGTGTGCAGAGCATCGAAACGGCGAGCGAGGCTGCAAGTTACAACCCGCTGGCGGTTCAAAAGCGTTCAGGAAATATGCGGTGGACCTCGAGGTCTGGCCTGTAACCAGGCGAACAATGGACGCGACGCCAGCAGAAAAAGTTGGGGCGGCGCATCGCTGAGCCCGGGCAATTTCAACAACGATTGCGACGATGGCGGCATGCCGGAATAACCGGTCTGGCCGCACATGGGGCAGTGCTCGGCGTTCAAGTCATGTGAGGCCGGCAGCGAGTTTGATCCAGCGTCTTTCAACGGGTCGGTCGATTGCAGACCCGGGTCCACCGAGATACGTTCAACACCGCGAGTCGTACAGACCTCCGCCATCATCGCCGGGCCTGAGGGACCCGAAAATCGAACCATTGCATGGGAGAGGGTGGGCATGATGGCCATCGCGATCATCGCCCAGAGTGCGGCCCAAACTCCGAAGCGCTCGACGACCTGGGACAACCCCGGGTACGAACCGAATGACTGCCCCGATGGGTGGTTTGTGCGCGGTCTTCGCTTGGTCATCGGTCGACGTTATCGCAGCGGCCTGAAAAGATCAAGAAAGCGTTAAGACTAAAACTGAGCACGAAATGACCGCGCGGAAGTCTTTTCGGCTGGAGTTGTGCGGCGCTTAACCAGCGAGACCTTCATCGAATTGATCGCACGCGGCGTGCGTAAGACCTGAGGTTGAGGGAGGTTTTGTTTGATCAATTCCTGACCGGCCTCAGACGGAACAAACTCAAGCGAAAGGCAATCGAATCGGTATTCGAACCAACCCAAGTACCAGAACCATTCGGTGTAGTACAACCAGGAGTGTTCATTGAACGCCCTGACGTGGGTTGGGTCCTGCCAGGCCCCGTGCGAAAGATCATAAGGAACCAGAATCTCAAAACGCCCACCCTCCTTGAGTAAGGCGAGGCAATGGGTCATGAACCGCTCCAGATCTGGAATGTGCTCCAGGACATCGATCGCAACGATTTCGTCGAGGCTCGCCTCCATGAATACGATCTCGCCGTAGACGTGCGAATTGACGGTCACTGGAAACTCAGAGATCGACGTCAGGTCAAACACAAGATCGGGATTGGTGGACTGATTGATATCCACGTTTAGATAGCCCGGGCGATAGTCTTTTCCGCTACCGATATTCATTCGAGTGGGCACCGAGGAGACGCCCGACCGGCCATGGCTGCCGGACGCCTGGGACTGACTAAGGACCCCTCGGACCGTTTCTCTCAGTGCGCGACTGAATCCCTCAAGATCCAAGGAACGACGGAAGGCGTCTGTGTTTTTCTGCGTACGCGCTGCAAACCCCTCACGATCCTTAAGCAATCCCGCTACAAATACTTCGAAGGGTTCGGCGCCGGGGGTAAAAACCGTATCCGTGTAGATGGAAGGCGCAGACTCCGGGGGGAAATTTTCTGAAATCACCGGAATGCCGTTAATCAACGGATAAAACGCGCGGATTTGCTGGAAGATTTGACTGTCGTAGAAGTGTAAGTTCAGAAGAGCACTTGCGTTCGTGAGGAGGTCGTCACGCTCTGGGCCATAAAGTCCAAAAAAATCGAGAACTTTTAACCCGTGATGTTCTCGCAGCGCATCCAGGATCTTCTTTCGACGCTCATTCAGCGATCCGTAAAACACAAGGTCATATTCTGGGACAGCGGCAGTCACGAGTCGATTCAAGGCATCCGCATGATAAAAGCAGACCACCTGCTTACGGTCATGTTTAACCTTAACCAAATTAAAATCTGAATAGTCCCAAATGTAATATTGATTCAGAACCTGCTTGTAATCCGCATTGATCCAAGCACTCTGTTCAGGCAATTGTTCACTGTTAAAAATGACTACGTTCGACCCCAGATTTAACTGCGATTTGGGATTAATGTGCGCGCCAAAAACAATGTTGAGCCCGGTCGGCAAAATCCGGTTCTTGCTAAGGCCTGCTTCGAACCCGACCTCTCGGGACTTGGCAACTACATATTCCGCGGCCTCGAGGAGTGCCAGCGCGTGGATATAACCTGGGGGCTGCATCAGGCAGACGTTGATGTGGGGGCGCAATGACGACATCTCGAACTCTCCGAACCAAACTGTCAACTGGATCGCCCCGGGTTTTGTAGGGCGGGTTGATTCTATCTGCGCGACGCTCGAACCCGGGAGAACTGTCCCTCGACTGTCGTAAGATCGGACTCGCAGCAAAACCATCGGCAACGATCGACCAGGCCACTCCACCAACCGGATGAAAGCGAAACGCCCAAGCCAGTCGACTGGCGGCTCCGAAGGCACATTTCAGCGCGCGATCGCGCATCACCAACGCGGGGCACTAGCCGAGGCGGCCGCGCATTATCAAGAATTGCTGGCGAAAAATCCCCGCCATGCGGGCGCCATCCACGGTCTAGGTACGATCGCATCTCACCACCAGCAACACGAACGCGCCATCAAGCTCATCGGGTTTGCGATCAGTATCGATCCGAACAACTACACCTACCATCACAACGAGGGGAGTGCGCATCAGGCAATTGACCAACTCGAGCACGCAATCGAGAGTTACACCCGAGCGCTTCGCCTGAACCCGAATTCCCCGTTCACTTGGTACAACAGAGGCGTGGCTCACCTTGAATCAGGCGAACCGATGCAGGCCGCATCGGATTTCAACGAAACGATCCGACTCACCCCGACGCACTCACAGGCCTTTTTTAACTTAGGTAACTGCTACCGCGCATTAAAGAACTTACAGCGGGCGCTCGGGGCCTACGAGCAGGCCGTTGAACTTGACCCGGCGGATCTACCTGCAAGGGTCAACCGCGCGGCGATTTTGCGAGACCTCGGAGCGTTCGACCGGGCGCTCGAAGCCTATGGCGAAATCATTCGGCTGTCGCCGAATGCCGAGGCATTCTGCAACCGCGGAGTCTGCCTTCAAAAAATGGGGCGACAAGCCGAAGCAATCGAAGATTTCAAACGCGCGATCGCCATCAGTCCAGACCTTGCCGAAGCATTTTGCAACCTGGGTATCGCGCACCGAAATTTGGGCGACCTCCCAGCCGCCCTTTCTGCGTATGACAGAGCCATCGAAATCGCCCCACGTATGTTCGAGGCCTACTGCAATAAGGGCGTCGCACTGAAGGAGGCGGGTCTCATTGAGCAATCGATCCGCACGCTCCAGCAAGCAGCATCAATCGCACCGAATCACCCGGAAACCTTCGGCAATCTCGGCGTTTCACTGCAAAAATCGAAACAATTTGGCGCCGCTATCGACAGTTACACCAAGGCGATTGAGCTGAAGCCCGACTATATCGATGCTCACTACAACCTCGCGCTACTGCATCAGGAGTTAAACCAACTCGAATCTGCACTTGAAGGATTTGAAAAGGTCCTCTCCCTCAATCCAGACTACGAATATCTCGCCGGAACAATGCTTTACACCCGCATGCGCCTCTGCGAGTGGACGAATTACGACGCTGATCTGGAACGACTTGGCAATCAGATCGGCGAAGGCCAAAAGGTTTCGTCTGGGTTCCCAGCGGTCACGCTGCTCGACTCCCCATCAATCCAACGACGAGTCGCGGAAATCTGGATCAACGACCAACACCCTCACAACCCGAGATTAGGGCCATTCCCACCATTAACCGAACCTGCCTCACCATCCAATCAGGCCAAATCCCGAAAAATCAGGCTAGGTTATTATTCCGGGGACTTTTATAATCATGCCACTTCTTATTTGATGGCGGAATTATTCGAGCGCCACAATCGAAATGAATTTGATTTAATCGGCTTTTCGTTTGGACCGCAAGCGTCCGATACGATGTCAAAACGTGTATCCGACGCCTTCACTGAATTCATCGATGTTCGCTCAAGAACAGCCTTGGAAATCGCCCAGCTTTCCAGAACTCTCGAAATCGATATCGCGGTAGATCTCAAAGGATTCACTCAAGGCCAACGTGCTGGGATCTTCGCCTATCGCGCCGCACCCGTTCAAGTTAATTATCTAGGCTATCCAGGTACGATGGGGGCGGGCTACATCGACTACCTGATTGCCGACGCGCAACTCATTCCACCAGATCAGCAAATCCACTACTCCGAAAAAATCGTTTATTTGCCCGATAGCTATCAGGTTAACGACGGCAAACGAACGATTTCTGAACAGCCACTGACACGCGCCGACGTTGGGTTGCCTCCGGCAGGTTTCGTCTATTGTTGCTTCAATAACAGCTACAAAATCACGCCAAGCATGCTTGACCGCTGGTGTCGCATCCTGATGGCCGTTGAAGGGAGCGTTCTCTGGCTGCTCCAGGACAACGACAAAGCCGCGAACAACCTTCGGATTGAAGCCATTCATCGCGGTTTAAGCCCAGAGCGCCTCGTGTTTGCCCCTAGGATGGACCTCGAAGACCATCTTGCGAGACATCGACTGGCCGACCTATTTCTGGACACGCTCCCCTGCAACGCACACACAACCGCGAGTGATGCACTTTGGGCTGGGTTACCCGTGTTGACGCTACCCGGGCAAACCTTCGCAGGACGGGTGGCGGCGAGTCTGTTAACCGCTATCGGGATGCCCGAACTGATTGCAAAGTCCGTGCAGGAATATGAATCGATTGCGGTGCGACTCGGGCAGAATTCAAAAGCCCTTGGAGCGTTGAAGTCCAAATTAAATGCCAACCGGCTATCGACACCACTCTTCGATACCAAGCGATACACCGAAAAACTTGAGTGCGCTTTTCGGGAAATGCACCGACGATTCATTTCGAACCAACGGCCTGGGCACCTCGTTATTCCTCCATGAGTCCAAGGTAGGCGGCCTCAAGTTTGCGCGTATACGACACCGAGTCGAATAGCGACGCCGTCATTCGGCCCTCCCTCAGCTTATCCTTGAGCGCAGTTACGGACGTTGGGCTCCGGCCAAGTTCAATCGCCTTATTCACGTAGTGCTCGCGGGTCTCAGTGATCAACTCGGGAAGGTCAACCGCTCGGAGCAGGCTCGCCCCAACCCGAGCGGCAAAGCTCTCACCCCGCAACGTCAGCACGGGCAACCCCGCCCAAAGTGCATCACTGGCGGTCGTGTGTGCATTGCACGGCCAAGTATCTAAAAAGAGGTCGGCCAACGAATGTCTGGCCAAGTGGTTCGCCAATGGGACCCGATTGGCAAATATAAGTCGCTTTGCGGACAGACCCCGGGCCTCGGCTTCCAATCGAAGGTTGCGGGCCGAACTCGGATTATCGGCAAGAAGCCACAAGACGCTATGGGGGACGTTTTTCAGGATCTCAACCCAGGAATCGAATACTTCGGGATTAATCTTGAAGTTGTTATTAAAGCAACTATAAACAAAAACTTCGTCGGGAAGATCATATTCCGACCGGGTCACAATACCCGCTGAAATAGTACGCTTCCGATCGTTTGGCTGATAACTCCCTGGCAGATAGATGACCTTCTCGGTGTAAAAGGGGCGCGATGCCTCAGGAATCAGCTCACTATCTGCAATGATGTAATCGATGTAATCTGCTCCCATCGTACCGGGATACCCGAGGAAATTAATCTGTATCGGAGCGGCACGGTTGGCGAAAATTCCCGCTCTCTGATTCTGCGTAAATCCCTTGAGATCAATCGCAATATCAACACCAGTCGTTCTTGAAAGTGCCGCGACCCCAGAATCGCTGAGATCACTGACATCAAAGAAAGAATCAACTGCAGCCTTCATTCGAAGTTGCATCCCATCACGTGTCACCGGACCAAAATTGAAAGCCACGATCCTGAAGCGATGCTGATCGTGGAGCTCGAGAATTTCGGCAATCAAATAAGCCGTTGCGTGTTCATAAAAATCAGCAGAGTAATACCCGACGCAAATACGCTCGTCGGGGGAGTGATCCCGGTCAGGTAGAGCCCCCAATGAATTTTGCAGCGGGTGCTTATCAGCCGCCCAGATTTCGGCAGCCCGATGTTGCGCCAACAGAGAGTCTGTCATTGACAATACAGCCCATGGAGGTACGCATTTCGCACCCTGCCCGCTCAAATCAGCCAGGAGCGAGTCAACCTGCGACTGATAATTGTTCCAATCGCAGACTCTTAATCTCGAAAAGACAAGAGTCCCACGTACATATTCAAATTGAGGATCGATTCGAATTGCGCTCTCGAAACTCTCAATCGCGCCTTCAAATCGATTGAGTTCAATCAGCGCGTAACCAAGGTTTGAGTGGGCATCCACATAATTCGGCCTCAAACGAATGGCCTCTTCGAAGTCAGTCAGCGCAGCTTCCGCACGACCAAGTGCCCGCAAGGCATTTCCTCGATTATTATATGGCTCTGGCTCACCTGGATTAATTGAAATTGCCTGACCGAATGCTTTAATTGCCTCTTCTAGTCGATATAAACCAACGAGCGCATTCCCGAGATTATTGTAGGCCTCGGCAAAACCATCTTTGAGTGAAATTGCGCGGCGGAAGGATTCCTCAGCGCGTGCAAATTGTCCGGTAGCCTGGAGCGCGTTCCCGAGATTGAGTAAAAAAACGGGATTTTTGGGTTCGAACTGAGCCGCCTGAGAAATTAAATGAACTGCTCGAGTCGCGTCGCCTGATTGGAAAAATAGGACGCCCAGCAGGTGCAGCGCCCCGGGATGCTTTGGATCTCGGCTCAATACATCGGCATAAATTTGGGCCGCCTCGTCGATGAGACCCTGTTTATGGAAGTCAAGTCCCTGTTCAATGAGCCGGTCATTCTTACTGGGTCGCGCGCGCGATTTAGTAACAGAACCAGGTGGACTAGGCTTAGTTGACATAAGCACTGGTGCGAACAGGTACAGACACGATCTAGAAAGGCCAGATGAAATTAAAACCCAGTTTAGCACCCGCGTCGCAACTATCCCTGTGGCCAAATTTCGCCGTTAATCCACTCAACCTTCTTGCGAGAATCTCATGCGCTATTCGGCCGACTTCTGCGAACGCGAGTACAACAATCGGCTTCGGGTTCCCGAATATCAACAGATTTTTTCGCGCTGGGCCGAGGCCGGAAAACAGTTTCGGGACCTGCACCAACATGATCCAGGTACCCACCTGCACCGAGCCTTCGGTGACGCGGACGGCTCTCAACTTGACTATTTCAGTTGTGGCGTTTCGGGTGTGCCGCTCTTTGTTTTTATCCATGGCGGATATTGGCGCTCCCTCGACAAGCATGATTTTTCGTGGGTTGCAGGGCCATTTTTGACCGCCCAAATCGATGTCGCTGTCATCAACTATGCCCTGTGCCCAAAGGTGTCGATCGAGGACATCGTGCACCAGTTGCAGGAGGGCTGCGCGTGGCTCTATCGCAATGCCGATGCACTTGGTTTTGATCGCCAATCGATCACGGTCGGCGGTCATTCAGCCGGCGCCCATCTCGCTGCAATGATGCTCTGTGCTGATTGGCCCAACTGGGGGGCAGACCTTCCTCCAAACCTCACGAAGTCAGCCCTGCTGATTAGTGGTCTCTACGACTTGGAGCCACTGCTATACGCGTCATTCGTTCAAGGTGATCTCAAGCTGGACGCCGCTTCGGTTACTCGCTTGAGCGCAGCCTTTTTGTCCCCTCACCCCGGCAGTTCGGTGATTACGGCTGTTGGCGGACTCGAAAGCGATGAATTTAAGCGGCAGAACCAACTGATCGAGCAACATTGGCCAAGCCACTTCCTCGAAGACATTCCGATGCTGGGGACGGATCATTTCACGGTGGTCGATGCCCTGATCGATCCCGCTCATCCATTGACCCAGGCGACCATTACCCTCTGTCGGAAGTCGGGCGCAGCTTAACCATCCATGCCCGATCATTACGATCGAATGTTCACCCGCATCGCCACCTCGGCCATTTTGGCCCTTTCATCTGCTCTGACTCCGCAGCAGACGCAGGCTGACATGCGATGCTGCATGGCCGAGCCGAAGATTCTTCCTGATGGATCCTTCAAATACACGGGGATCCCATTTCGGCTGACGCGTCCGGCCACCCCGATTCAGGGGTTCGCGCCGTTTACACCTGCTTCGCCAAGTCAGCCCGCTGCACCGACGCTGAACGCGCCCGCTCCGCTCGGCGCCCCGCAGGGCCCACGAGCGGATTTTGCAGCTGCGCCCATGCAGGCTCCGGGCGCTCCGGCGCGTTAACCCAGCACATCGGGTAGCCGAATACCCGCCCCTCCCAGTGCCCGGTCAAAGCTCATTTCCACCA
>Ga0114981_10002503_pt1 | contig 11842 bp, 8 predicted proteins | sample S_140806_MF_Meta_FD_87028 | JGI IMG/M metagenome (GOLD analysis project Ga0114981, IMG submission 87028) | Freshwater microbial communities from Lake Simoncouche, Canada to study carbon cycling - S_140806_MF_MetaG | ecosystem: Environmental > Aquatic > Freshwater > Lake | place: Lake...
TAAGATTCTCTCCATCGAACTCAGTTATTTCACCTATACCAAAAACGGGGTGTTTAACCTTGGCTCCTATCTTGCAGTTAGCTTCAGTTAGACGTGCTGTCGAGAAAGCCGGTTTAGGAATGCTAGGATCATTATAACTTTTCTTTAGATTTTCCAAGTAAATACTCCCACTTCTATCTCCAGTTTTATCGATTCTATCTACCTTCATCGATAAGTTGTCAAGAAAAGAACTGGGATTTTGATCTGAGGTTCTGCCAAAAAGATGCCTTCTACTCGCCCATGAGAGAGTTAGATGAGCTTTCGCTCTTGAACAAGCCACAAATAGCAATCTCCTCTCTTCCTCTTCATCAGTTTTCTCGCCATGCTTATTGTAAGGAAATAAATTCTCTTCCAGTCCAATAACATATACGTTATCGAACTCCCTGCCCTTACTTGCATGGACCGTCATTAGAGTTACTTTCGGCTTCTTTTCACCTACTACATCGAGGGAAGAAACAAGAGAAACATGTTCTAACCAGGCTTGAGTCAACTCTAAAGGATTATTGTAAGAAACAACCCCATCGGGTGCATTTGATACCTCTGTATCTTTAAATGCCTCAGCGCTATTGTAAAGTTGTTCAAGGTTTTTTTCTCTCTCACTACTCGATGAAGGTTCTAACTTGTAATGCTGCAGTAACCCGGCATCGTGAATAATCGCTCTTACTGCAAATTCTGGACCAAAGCTCATGGCTGCTGTTATGCTATCGATAGCAATAACAAATTTTTCCAACCCTTCTCTCTGCTTCCCAGTTGACTCCCCGTTTATTACTAATTCATTTATTGCCTGAACTAAGTCAAAATCAGTATACTCTTTTGCATACTCTAGAATCTTATTAATCGAAACTTGTCCTAAACTTCTTCTTGGTATATTTATGCATCTCAGAAATGCAATTTCATCTCGAGGATTAGTAATTAGTTTCAAATAACTTAAAGCGTCTTTAATTTCCTGTCTATCATAAAATTTCAAAGCACCTACTAAAATATAGGAAGTACCAATTTTAACTAAAGCTTCTTCGAGACTTCTCGTCTGTGAATTCGTTCTCATGAGCACAGCGGTGTCACCTTTTAAGCCACTAATTTCTTCAACAATAAATTTAGCTTCCTCTCTATCGTCGTAGCATGTTACTAGTCTCACATTTGAACCTTCAGGGTTTTTTGTTACCAGGTTTTCTCTAATCTTGGCTGGATTCATATCAATAATACTCATACAAACATCTAAAATAGCAGGTGTAGATCTATAGTTTTCAGCCAGAACAATAGTTTTAGCATTCCTCCACGTTTGGTCAAACTCTTCAATTAAATCTGGCGAAGATCCTCTGAAGGCGTAGATGGATTGATCCCTATCTCCTACAATACAAATATTACTTTTCTCCGGTGCTAAAAGCGTTAGTATTTTGTACTGTACCATATTAGTATCTTGATATTCATCTACTAAAATATATTTAAATCTTTTCTGAAGTTTTACTCTTACCTCGTTATTTTCGCTTAGTAATTGTAGGGTCCTTAGTAAGATGTCATCAAAATCTAAAGCAGCTATCTGGGATAACTTATCCATGTAAGTATCGTAAACTAACTTTGAACTAGCGAAAATTCCGCTGCTTTTAATTTCATTCGAGTTCAGTCCCCGGTTTTTTATAGTAGAAATAGTCTTCACTATTTTTTTAAGATCTTCACTCTCGCAAGGAAGCCCTAGATCTTTCATGATGATTGAAACCAGGGACTTGCTGGAGTCAGAATCGAGTATAGTAAATGACTTTGGTAAATTTGCTTCAGCAGAGTAGATTTTAAGAATTCTTAGACAAGCAGAGTGAAAGGTTGAGACCCACATTCCTTGGGCTTGGGCACCAATTAGTGAATTTATACGTTCCCTCATCTCGCTAGCGGCTTTGTTTGTAAAAGTTACTGCAAGGATTCCGCTCGGTTCGGCAAGCTCAGATTTTACGATTAAAGCTATTCTATGCGTTAAAACCTTCGTTTTTCCTGACCCAGGACCTGCTATAATTCTTAGTGGACCTTGAGTTGTTATTACTGCTTTAACTTGTGCAGAATTTAGTCCTTTTGTTAATTCCCCTACTAAATTTTGCTTTATGCTCATACTTATACTATGCGGAAAAACCTCTTTTCGTCTCTTAATAGCATTCACTAGAGCAAGTAAAACCCTTCTTTACTTCCCCTCTCTTGCTATAACAGTATTAGAAGAATGTTGGCAAAAGGCCAACCATCTTATCTGGAGGCGACCATGTCGCGGACTACTAAAAAACGAATTATTTTTGGTGGATATGATGCAAAATCTTGTCCTGAGAAAATTCGTAAAACATACGATCCATATTATAAGGATGTTGAACTAGATGAACCTTCACCAGGTGATCTTTTTAGAATGAACTCAGGTGTAAGTCGTGAGACTGAAGTCGGTGTTGATCTAAAAATAGCCCTTGATCGTAAAATAGCTTTCATCCCTGTATGCGATCGAACTGCGGAATCTAAAGCAGGTCGAGAAGCTAAAACTCTTGAGTTGATGGAAAATCGCGGTAATTATATTGTAATTTGGAATGCTAGACTTCCTCAGAACTTTGATACCCATCGCACAGGTGAGCCTGACGCATTGGTATATAACGGAGTTAATAAGGAAACAGGTAAAAATATTTGGTTACCAGTAGATGTTAAGGATCACAAAAGTCTCGAAGGAGAAAAAAGTAATCCTAGCTACTATGTTTCTCAATATGCGAAACCTAAGTTTAGTGATGCATCTATCACCCAATTTTCTAAGGGAACACCTCAGAAAGTAGATGCTCTACAACTTGCACATTATCATCGAATGCTTGAACAACTTGGCTACGCAAATGCTAAACCTCTTGGCGGAATCATAGGTCGTGAAGGTGTCATTCTATGGCACGATCTTACAGAACCTATCTACCGTCATAAAGTATTAGCACAAGTTTCTGCAATGGATTACTACGACTACGAGTTTAATATCCGCGTAGATGTAGCATCTAGCGCTATAGATGGCGTAGCACTTACAAGCCCTGAATGGAAAGACGAGTGTGGTGGATGTCAGTTTAAGACGGTCTGTCACGACGAGTTGGAATTAGAGTTAGACCATATTACACTTCTAAGCGGACTTACCCCTGATCGGGCTAAAGTTTATTATGAGCATGGTATTACTAAAATTCAAGACTTAGCTTATCTAGACCATAAGACTGCTGTTCTGGTTGATGCCGGAATAAATGTTGAACGAGTACTTAACGACCTTGGGAACTATAATCCCACGGATCCTGCTTCAATGCTAATTAGCGAGACTTCTCTACTTGAACAATTAAATATTGCTAAAGTAAGCGATCTTGCTAAGTTAGACCCAGCAACCGCTAAGTTCTCATTATCTAATGTTTACAAGTTGGCTGAAACAATCGACATAGCGCGAGTTAAGAAGATTGGTAAAGTACACTTATCTCGTGGTGTTGGTTTTGTTCCATTGGAACGTACCGGTATCGAAGAGGATATCGACATTGAAGATAGCAACGGATTCGTATACCTTATTGGTGTGCAAACCTACCAGCGTCGTCGTGAAGGTGAAAACTATAAGATTAAAGCTACTTATCATGCTTTCGAGACATGGACACAAGGTGAAGCTGGAGAAGCAAGAGTATTTGCTGAATTCTGGGAACACATTGTTGGACAACGTCACTTTGCTAAAAGTAACAAGTGGGGCTACCGAGCTTACCACTACACACACCACGAGCCAATTGCTTTCAGAAAATTAGCAGTAAGGCACGCTGGTAAGCCAGGGATTCCAACCCTAGAAGAGTTGAATGAATTTTTAGATTCTAAAGAATTTATTGATATGTTCCCAATTCTTACTAAGGAAATGATCTGGCCAACAGAGTCTTTGACCCTAAAGTCTGTAGCTAAGTGGGCTCGTTTCCACTGGCGTGACTCTGATCCAGGAGGAGGAAACTCTCTAGCTTGGTACAAAGATGCGGTTGATCATCCAGAGGAAGAAATTCGTCTCGAGAACCGTAAGCGTCTAAAGATGTATAACCATGATGACGTAGCAGCCCAGGTTGCTATTCGTAACTGGTTATCTGATTTAGGAGAAGCAAGAATTCTTGGAAAAAGAATTCCAAAGGTTGACAGCACCGACAAGCGATTTAGTCGCAAACGTGTTCTTAACAGCTAAACTTCATACCTAATTATCAACTTAAGATAGAAAACCCAGCATCGATAAGATGCTGGGTTTTTTCTTTTCCATAAATTAATTTTGTTGTTTATATTTTGATTCTCTGAATCAGTACCTTAACAATGAAGCAAATTTATGCATGGTAGGTATCATAGGAGTTAAGCATGAGAGTTATGAGTTACAATATACACCATGGAGTAGCACTCAACGGTGAGAATACTTTAGAGAAGATCGGGAATTTAATCTTTGACTTGGATATAAGTATCTGCCTAATTCAAGAATTGGATTTTGCAAATGATAGAAGTTCTGGGGTAGATCAGCTTGACTATCTTAGTTGTAAAACCGGTCTGCCTTACAAGGCTTACGGGAAGAATATAACTTATAAGAATGGTTACTACGGTAATGGCATTCTATCTCGCTTTGAACTTAGTAATATTACTAACACAGTATTCCCTTCAAAAGGTATTGGTACCAAAGAAGATGTAGGTGGGGGGAGTCATAAACCGGAGGATAGAGGTGTTTTGAAAGCTGACTTTATTCTTAACGATACCCTGGTAACTCTTGCTGTAACTCATAGCTCCATGTGGGAAGAAGAACGCAGAGAGAGTAACTTATATCTCTCCCAAATCCTCAAATCCCATACCTCGATTGCAGGAGGAGACTTTAATACCTTTGATAGAGAAGAACTCTCCATGCTACTTCCTTTTAAATCATTTCCTGATATAGTTAATACCTACCCTTCCCCTAAGCCAGCATACCCTATAGATATCTTCTTCTCTAATTCGCTAACTGTTAACGAGTATTTTACTCTTGACCTTGACTATTCTGACCATCTCCCGCTTGTAGTTGAGATTGATCAACCTTAGGGGCGATACTCTGGTGATGGAAACCGCTAGAACCCTCTCCTTGGGGTATTACCATGACCTTTCTAACCCAGATTTATCTCTAGCTGCAACCCACCAAGCAGGTATAGTTTCGACAAATGGAGAATTTCCAGTTTTTTCACTGGAGGAACACCTCGAGAGAGGAATTATCCTTCTTTTCATTGCCGACTGGGTGCCAGTAAAAAGACAGTTACTCTTAATTTTGGAAGAGAACCTTAAAAAGAGCTACCTCACCGTTGACCCTGAGAAAAGTCCCCTCCTTTTGGACCGTTTTTCCGTAATTACTCTCCCCACTCTCCTGGATTTCCAAAAAGGGGTTGAGGAAACTCGCTTAATTGGAGCTTTTGGCCCCCATGAGCTTGGGAGGTTGAAAACTCCCTCCAGCCGATAGATTAAAGGTATGGAAAAGATTACTACTATCAATGCACCGATAGATCTCTCCTTGGACGCTCCCTCACTCAATATTTTGACCCAAGAGACTCTCCCTCTGGTTCTCCTAGAACTTGTCTCTCCTGGATTTTCCTCCAACCCTATCTACTCTCACCTTGGAGTCAAGGTTGGTTACAGTGTTGAGGTGGACATGATAGCTTTGTCTGCTATTAATGAGACTTTGGCTGTTAAAGCTTTTAAATACTATGATAAATGTAAAGTCTTTTACGATAACCTTGCAGCTGGAACTCCTCAAGGTACTACGCTAGAAACTGAACGAACCTTAATCTATGCTAAACAACTAGATACCAACGCTCTGAGAGCTGACCTAAAGACTGAGTGCTCACTGCTTACTAAACTTCCTATCTACGGTGATTTTGTTAAAAAAATATTATCTAGTAATCCTGACTTTGAGTCATTGGCTTTATCATTTAAAACTCTTGGTGGTAAGTTTCACCAAGATGGTTTACTGACTCTTGTAGAGTTCTCACTTCCAGGAAGAGAGAACTGGCCTCTCCCTTTAGGAGGAGTAAACTCTAGAGGCGAGCTCACTCGTATATTCTCCCTTACAATAAGTCACGCACCTTGGAGAGACCGTAAATCTCGCCGTCTTGTCTCTTTATCTGTCTCAACTATTGAACTCTGGCCCGAGGCATAAAAAAATACCCGGACTCATAGTCCGGGTATTTTCTTTTAGTACTTAAACGCTTCTAGTGAATTAAGCTGAGGCCTTACCGGAAGAATGGGATCTCCTGGCTTGGTATAACACTTGTCGATATTTTTTAATTTACCGGCAACTATTGCTCTCTCTGCTAACTCATCAAAGTATTGAGCACGGTAGCCATTGCTCTGCACATCAAAGCGCATTGGCGCATAGGCTAATTGCGAACCAGTTCTCGATTTGTCAAACAAGATTCGAGCTCTAGTATCTGTCAAACTTTTACCACCTTTGCCATTAGGCTTTGAGGGGTTGTTATAAGGTACGGAACGATGTAGAATTACAATTGCGTGTGCGTTCTGGGCTATAATACCCGAACCTCGCATTTGGTTCTTTCCAAAAAGACGGAGATCGCCTTCATGTACATCCCAGTAGGGTTGGTCTTTATCATCTAGTAAAGCAAAATCTGAAAGTTGAACATTTCGTTTATTTTTCTTAAACAAAAGTGATTCATCATCAATCTTTACTAACTGAGCATAAGCTACAACCGCGACTCTATGTTGTTCCATTCCTTTTGGCCAGGCCATTGAAGCGTAGGTAGAGAAATCTACTCCAGAGAACTTTGCCATTTCTTCAGGGTTCCAAGCACAAACTCCTCTTAAAAGAAATTCTGCTGTTCTTGAAGTTGCGGTTTTCTCATCTTCACCAGACTCTTGAACAGACTGAATGTAGTCAAGTTGGCAAATGTACGGGAGGAAATCAGTAATTGGCCGATGATATTTTCTTGATTTCTCATCTGCTACAATTACTAGATCATATAGGGTTTGCGCCATCCTTGTACGTGAAGTACCGATGCCATCAATCACTAAATTATCTGATAGGTAATTAAACTCTTGAGGTGTTCCATCGGCTTCATGGCCGAATCTAAAACCTTTAAGTTTATCTATCGACTCTTCTTCGGTATGCCAAACTAGTTGCAGAGCATCCTTTAAACCCCAGTTTTGCAAATCTACTGCAAAACTTGGTGTTACTGAGTTTGCAAAGCTGCTCTTACCTGTACCGGTAGGGCCCATCACTACGATGAATTGACCAGGTGCTATAAAACCGTTTACCTCATTTTGACCAGTATAACCTAGGTCCAATGTTGGCAGTCCGGAACTAAAACGCATCTCTTGGCTACCTACTTTGGCGGCGTTGATATCTGTAATAAGTTCCTTTGCGGTTTTAACTCCACCAGCTCTACTGACTGACTTTTTTGTTGTAGGAGGCTCGATAGCCTTATACTTTATCATTAAGTCTGAAAGATTGCTTTTAGCATCAAGGGCGGTTACTAGATCAGCTGCCTTTGCGCGAGTATAATGTCTCTGTACAATTTCTACTAAGTCTGCCCATTCAGCATGGGGGTCATAGTTTGCAGATAACATTCCAACTCGATCTCTAATTTCGCTTAACTCACTTTTTACTCCAGCGCTATACTCAACTGCAACAGGTAAGTGAAATAAACTTACTGGGTTGTCAGATGAAACAGATGCTTCATGTAAAAGAATTTCAAAAATACCAACATATTTTGAGTAGAATCCCTTAGGTAAACGCTTTAATACTTTGTCTGACGCACCAAGGCGTTGAACAAACTGCGTAATACTATTTGGATCTACTTCATCTAATGAAGCTATGGTTGAACGTAAAGTGTTAAGAATTAAAGATGCTAGATCTTGTTCCGTAGCTACTTGCTTACTTGCTTTTGAAGAGCCCATTGATGGAACATCTTCAACTTCATAATTGAAGATTGGCTCAATATCTGGGCCTGGGTTTTCGAATTCCCAATTATCCATTTTGTACTCCATTTTAATAGGGTGGATTGTTCCACTGATTATATACCCTCTTACTATTTGGCGCAGAAACCTTTACTATAAATTTCTCTGCCCTCATACAATTGATTCTAATTTCACTAGAGATGTTTTGAGAAACCCATCATATTTAGCTATTTTAAGGGTTAATCAGCTTTTAAATTACTACCTTGTTTAGGGCTTAGTAGGTGCAGTAGGAGTGGTATTAGGTAAGGTATTATCCTTTGTAGAACCAGTTCCAGTAAGACCTGAGGTACGCGATGAGGTTCCTTGTGATATTAAATGGTCACTTAAATCTATCCATGCTCTTAATGTAACATGTGCAGTAATTTTAGAGCTAAATGGTTTCTCGCTCGTAAAACTAAAGGATGTCTCCCCGACAGTAATTAGATATGATGCGGCACCCTGACATTGTGTTAGAAATCCTCTAATAGTGGTATAATCCCCACTCACATCGAAGGTGTAAGGGATGTAGCTGATACCCTTGTCATTTACAGTTACAACTTTATCCCTCACAGGAGGTGAGATTACTACTTTAGCACCCTTTGCTATTTGACTTAAAGATTGGTTAAATAACAAGTCATCTACGTCAGGCGTAACAAAGCTTTCATAGCTATCTGTCTCTTTCACCACAGCGGCCATAGATGTAGTTCCGCTACCCTTAACCGCATTAACCTCTTCTTGAGTTTGAGTTAGGGCTTGTGTCTGAATTTTTAAATCGTGTTTTGCTGCTATAACTTTTTCTTTCTGACCTGATACATAGAACATCTGAACTAAAGCGGTTAGAAATAGTAAAGCAAAAAAAGCATAGAGGTATTTTTTCTCGATTAGTTTTAAATACTTATCCATTATGCACCCGCCGCGACTGGAGGGTTAGAATTTACCTGAAGGGTGAATCCCATTCTCTGCATAACCGAGAGTGATTCGGCTGGGAAGATGTCTGGTACTAATTCGGCAAATATTCTCACATTTCCACCATCTCTTGTGTAATCAACATTTTTTAACCATGAACTCTGTCTGATGTTACCTGCCCATTGAGAGGCAATCATTAAGTCAGCAACTGAAAAAGTAATTTCAATAAATCTTACATTGATAATTTTACCAACTGAGTCCTTTGGATCTAAACTTGCGCAAGCTCCACCCTTTGGGTCAACCGAGCAGAATTTAACAGTTTGCAGTGATACTCCCGGTACGAGTGTATTTTGAAGTGTATCTAATATTTGATAAGTAGAGGCTTGTGCTACGCCTATGGAATACATATCCTTCTTTGTTTGGTTATCTTTCTTAAGCAGCGCTAACGCTGATAATTTTGGGTAACCATCAATTTTACCTAAACCATTACTCACTTTACTCTGTCCTAGCTTTGCTGCTTCAGCTTGAGCATTAATACTATTAATAGATGATCCTGAGATAAATCCATTGGTACCTATAAAGCCAAATAGTAAAAATCCAGCAGCTACTAGAGCAATTCCTACGTTTCTAGCTTTTGTAGCAGTCTGGAAGGTTCCCTCAAGGAGATCATAACTGCTAGTAGGGATGGTGCGTCTGGCAGATACCAACGTTGTTTTAGTTTTAGGATTTACGTTACTACTCACTGAGGGTCCTTCCATAAAGCTAAGCCGACCGCTGGTCCTATAGCTAACATTAACCTAGGGTCAACCTTACCATCTCTAAAAAAGAGCGCATTTCTTCTTGATCTTTCTAACTCCGCCCAAGGTCTACCAATTGAGACTGGAATACCAATTCTCTGAGTCAACTTCTCCTTTAACCCTCTCAGTAACGCAGTTCCTCCACATAGAATTACTCCTTGGGAAACTGAACCGAAGTTAGAGGCATCTGAGTCAATTGCCTGGGCAATCGAATCTACCAATAAATCGGTAGCGTTATTCAAACTTCTCTCAATAGGTTCTAGGCCATCTGCCTCAAAACTCTCATCAAGTTGGTAGGATGATCGAGTCTTTGTTGCTGCAGCGTTATTTAGTCTACTAACTGTCTTCAACTCTTCTGCTTTTTCGAAATCCTCGCCAGTTACCTGCATAATTGAACGAGTTACTTCAAAACCAGCTCCAGCAATAGTTCTTAGGGAACGTAGATGCATTCCTGCTCTAGTCGCCACTGTAGTTCTTGAAGCTCCTATGGAGACAACTGTACTGATCTCCAGGTTCTCCGGATTAGCTCTTGTATATGCCCTCAGTAACGCAGCACCAGTTAAATCTATAGCCCTAGGAGTTGCTTTTGCTAAGGAACAGATTGTACTTAACATATCCACATCACTCTGGAGCGCGGCTGCAACACTTACCGTGTTCATAGTTACTCTATTTATCTCTGATGCTTCAAGTAAACATGTGGAGAGCGCTGAATCAGCAATAGAAAAAGTAGGTGAGATCGGTCTATTCATTGTTCTAATTGCATCACTTCGTTCTAATTTTTTTAATGAAGCTGGGAGCGCAATAGTACTTAGAGCTATGTCGGGAGATTCCATACCAATTACAAAACCATACCTTCTTATGCCTGCCTCTTTAAATGCTCGTACCAGTGCAACGGACACTTCTTCAGGAGATCTAATTCGCCCTCCTATAATAGCACCTTCTTTAATGCTTGATATTCCTAATTTAGTAACAATAGCCATTCCTCTGGAATCTACACCTGCTACAGAAACTACTCTAACCGCAGTAGCTCCAATATCTACGCCAATCATATCAGCCATCGTTATCTACCAGTCCTATCTATAATGTAAGTTCTGTGAAGAGCAATTACAACTCTTCTCTTCTCATTATCGTCCCTAGGAAGCATAGAACGGAGAAATAGTTCGTCTTCCTGCAGCTTAATATCTTCAGGGCTTTCATCTACCACAATAGCATCTACCTCTTGAGGGGTGTTTTTATTCTCTTCATTCATCTTAATATTTTCCTCATTTTCCCCTACCTTATTGAGATTCTCCATACAGTAAAATGTTCCTATTATTGCATATTTAGCACGAAGGTTAGTGCCCTAAAACTCGTTTACTAAAACCATCCACGTCAGAGACCTTTTCAAGAGCCGCCTCTTCTGTAACCACTCTTCTTCTAACTAAGTCAGCAAGCGCCATATCCATAGTCTGCATTCCCTCTTTAGAAGAAATTTCAATAGTCTGTCTAATAGTAGATTGGCCATCGATTTTCTTTAAGTTGTTAGCTATCGCTGGGTTGGTTATCATTACCTCGAAAGCTGCCGCACGCCCTCTACCTGTGGCTGTAGGGAGAAGGGCCTGGGAGACGATTCCTTTTAGAATATAAGCTAGTAACGATCTTACTTGGTCTTGTTCATCTGTTGGGAATGCCGATACAATTCTAGTTACTGTTGCAGAGGCATCGAAGGTGTGAAGTGTTCCAAATACTAAGTGGCCAGTCTCGGCTGCTGCGGTCGCAGTTTTAATAGTATCTAAATCTCTCATTTCACCTACTAAAATTACATCTGGGTCCTGTCTAAGTGCTTGTCTTAATCCATCCGGGAATGAAGTGAAACTTGCCCCCATCTCACGTTGATGAACAGTTGATTTACCGCTTGGGAGATGGAATTCAATTGGATCTTCTAGAGTAATTATATGCCTCGACTGGTTTAAAGCAATATGCGCTAGCATTGCTGCTAAGGTTGTAGACTTTCCTGAACCAGTAGGTCCTGTTACTAGTACTAGCCCTCTATCTAAATTGCAGAATGCCTGGGCTGCTCGAGGTAAACCCAGGTCTTCCATATTAGGAATCTTGTTTGGGATCTTTCTTGCAGCCATCGTTAAACCTTTTCTGTCAGCGCCAAAGTTAACACGGAATCTAGA
>Ga0114981_10002513_pt1 | contig 11802 bp, 11 predicted proteins | sample S_140806_MF_Meta_FD_87028 | JGI IMG/M metagenome (GOLD analysis project Ga0114981, IMG submission 87028) | Freshwater microbial communities from Lake Simoncouche, Canada to study carbon cycling - S_140806_MF_MetaG | ecosystem: Environmental > Aquatic > Freshwater > Lake | place: Lake...
GGACGATGGCGGGCGACAGGGCGATGCGCACCCGGCGCGCCAGTTCAGTCGGATCGGCAACGTTGGCGGCATGCTCGGCCAGTGACTCGATGATGGTGCGGATGTCGCGGATGTGCACGGACTCGTCCAGCAGCAGCTGAAGTACCTTCTGGAATATTGCGATGGACACCATTTTGGGGACGACTTCTTCAATCAGTTTCGGAGCCTGTTTGGCCACATGTTCCAAGAGTTGCTGGGTCTCGGTCCGGCTCAACAATTTCGAGGCTTGGACTTGCATCAAGTGTGACAAATGAGTGGCCATCACGGTCTCGGAATCAACGACGGTAAACCCCGCCATTTGCGCGGTTTCCTTCTGTTGGTCGTCGATCCAGTGCGCTGGCAGGCCGAAGGCCGGATCGGTCGTCGGGGTGCCGATCAAGGGGGTGCTGATACCGCCCGGGTTGATGGCCAGGTGCATGCCGGGGAAGGCCTCGCCTTCGCCCACAATCACGCCACGCAGGGTGATGCGGTAGCTGCTGGGTTTGAGGTCCAGATTGTCCCGCACATGCACCGGAGGTGGCAGAAAACCGACCTCTTGCGCAAATTTGCGACGAACCCCTTTGATGCGGGTGAGCAGGTCACCCTGCCGGTTTTTGTCTACCAACGCGATCAGGCGATAGCCCAGCTCCAGCCCGAGCTGATCTACCGGCTGCAGGTCATCCCAGGTGGCCTCGCCGTCAGGGGACGCCGCACCTGCTGTCGCCGCGGCCGCCGCTTCGACCGTGGCCGGATCGGGCGCAGGCGGCTGGCGTGCAATAAGCCATGCGCCATAGCCCAGCACCGATGCAATGCCCAGAAACACCACATGCGGCATGCCGGGAATCACACCCAGCACGCCCATGATGGTGGCGGTGATGCCCAAAACCTTGGGCGAGATGAACATTTGAGCCACGATCTGACGGCCGAGGTCCTCTTCCTTGCCCACCCGCGATACCACCATGGCGGCCGCGACCGAGATCAGCAGGCCAGGAATCTGCGCCACCAGCGCGTCACCCACGGCCAGCAGAACGTAGGTGTCGGCCGCCTGGCCGGCAGTCAAACCATGCTGCAGCACGCCGATGGCGAACCCGCCAAAGATGTTGATCAGCAGGATCAGGATGCCCGCCACCGCGTCGCCTCGGACGAACTTGGATGCGCCGTCCATGGAGCCAAAGAAGTCGGCCTCTTCGGACACCTCGGCCCGGCGCCGCTTGGCTTCTTTTTCGTTGATCAAACCTGCGTTCAGGTCAGCGTCGACCGCCATTTGCTTGCCCGGCATGGCGTCGAGGGCGAAGCGGGCCGAGACTTCGGCGATGCGCTCGGCACCCTTGGTCACCACCACAAAATTGATCACCACCAGAATCGAGAATACGATCAGACCGACCGCAAAATTGCCGCCAATCAGGAAGTGGCCAAAGGCCTCGATCACGGCGCCGGCGGCACCGGGGCCGGTGTGACCCTCCAGCAACACCACCCGTGTGGAGGCGACGTTCAGGGACAGCCGCATCAAGGTGGTCAGCAGCAGGATGGCCGGGAAGGCGGCAAAATCCAGCGGCTTGAGCATGTAGGCCGCCACCATCATCACCATCAACGCCACCGAAATATTCAGTGTGAAAAAGGTGTCCAGCATCCACGGTGGCAGGGGCAGCACCATCATGGCCAGGATGGCCACCACCAGGATGGGTGCGGTCGCGCCCTGGATCAAGGCCCTGTGGCCGGCAAACCAGTTTTGCAGTGATTGGAGTTGTGCGTTCATGCCGGGGTCACGTTGGCGACGACTTTGGACAGAGGATCGAGCTCAGGCGGTACGTCGGGTAGCGGGGGCTCGCCTGGCATCGGTCCGTCGCCACGCAGTGCGGCCTTGAGCCGATAGATATAGGCCAGCACCTGGGCCACGGCCGTGTAGAGGCTGGCTGGAATGTCCTGGTCGAGCTCGGCGTTGGCGTACAGGGCGCGCGCCAACATCGGCGACTGCAGCACGGGAATGGCATGGTCTTTGGCGATATCCCGGATCTTGAACGCCAGCAGGTCGGCGCCCTTGGACACCACTTGGGGCGCGCGCATGGTTTTGTCGTCGTAACGGATCGCCACCGCATAGTGGGTCGGGTTCATCAACACAAAGTCAGCTTTGGGTACGGCCCGGATGCTGTTGCCCTGCGAAAGTTCGCGCTGGCGTTGGCGCCGTTTGCCCTTCATCTGCGGGTTGCCGTCAGACTCCTTGCCCTCCTGCTTGACCTCCTGGTGTGACATCTTCAGCCGGGATTTGTGCAGGAAATTTTGGAGCGGTACATCGACCATGGCGACCAGCAGCACCACCAGCATCAACAAGCCCATGCCCCGGATCAGCCAGTTGGCCAGATGCTCCAGCGCTGCGGTGGACGGTTGCAGCACCAGCGTGGCCAAGGAGGTCAGGCTTGAACTGAGGTAGACCGTACCCAGCGCGATCAGCACCACCGTGATGAAGGTCATTTTCACAACCTCAGACAGCTTGTCCTTGGTGAACAGGCGGCCAAAACCGGCAAGTGGATTGACTCGGCTGAAGTCCGGCATGATGGGTTTGACGCTGGCCACCCAGCCACCCGCAGCCACGGTGCTCAGCACTGCGGCCACACTCACAATGGCGGCAAAAACGGCGCAGCCCACCAAACCGATGCCCACCATTTGCCCCAGCCGCTGGAGCATGACTACCGGGTCGGTCATGACGCTGGCGTCGAAGCGGAGTTGCAGCCCCATTTGCTGTTTGAGTTGCTGCAGCATCAGTGGCGCGAGCGCCATGATGCCCAGGCCACCGGCGCCCAATACTGCCAGGTGCGACAGGTCCCGGGAGCGGGTAACCTGCCCGTCTTCGCGTGCCCGTTCTAGCTTTCTCTCGGAGGCCGGTAAATTACGGTCCTGACTGGTGGATTCCATGGCGGCCAAACTGTGACGTTGAAGCCATTGTCGTGACGCATTCCCCCAACTAAAGCGGGAAAAGAGGGGGTTTCAAGGCGCACTTCACACTGCGCCTAAGCCCCGCCGGTGGCGGCTCAGAAACCCAGGCTGGCCAGCAGGTCATCCACCTCTGACTGACCGGAGACCACATCGGGGTTGCCCAGAGGGTTGATGGTTGGCCCGGACAGGGCCGGCTCATAGGGCGCCGCAGGGTTGTTGGCAGGCGCTGGGGTCTTTGTGGGCGCATCAGCCGGCGCGGTCTGTATCAGCAACTGCACCAGTTGCTCCTCCATGTTGGCGGCCAGCCGCACCACCTTGGCGATCACCTGGCCGGTGAGGTCGTGGAAATCCTGGGCCATCATGATCTCGGTCAGGTGCGCGTCGGCCTGGCGCGTCGATGCTTCAATGCCGGCCAGAAAGCTCAGCAGTTCCGTTGTGCTTGGCGCCCCCGCTCCGCCGGCCAGCAGCCGCTGGCTCAGCACCTGACTGGCAGTCAGCACCTGGTCGTGATCGGCCTTGGCCATATCCACGCGGTTCAGAACCTTTTCGGCCGCCTCGCCGGTCAGCCGGGAGATGTAGGAGAGCCGGTCTTGCGCGTCTGGCAATTCACCCGCCAGGCCTCTGAACTTGTCGGTGAGACCCAAGGCTTGCAAAGCGTCATGCAACTGGCGAGTCAGCGCGCCAATGCTGTGGTGGATGTCAAGCCCGGACTCCGAAGCGGCAGACGAGGCGGCGGCTGTGCTGTCCATCAGGTGGCCGGCTTCATGCCATATTTGGTCATGATCAGATTGAGCTTGTCTTCCAGCGTGGCTTTTGTGAAAGGCTTGACAATGAAGCCGGCGGCGCCTTTTTGCGCCGCTAGCACGATGTCTTCCTTACGCGCCTCCGCGGTCACCATCAGGACCGGCAGGCGCTTGAGCTTGTCGATCTTCTGAATTTCACCGAGCAATTGAAACCCGTTCATGTTCGGCATATTGATATCGCTGATGACAAAATCGAATTGGCCGCCCTGCAACTTCTGCAGGGCCACCACGCCGTCCTCGGCCTCTTCCGAGTCGGCATAGCCGATTTCCTTGAGCAGGTTGCGCACGATGCGACGCATCGTGGAAAAGTCGTCAACGACCAGAAAACGAAGAGCACTGGCCATGGAAAGCCCTTTCATTGAGGCGATGCGGTGCCCGTGGCGCGCTGGCGCTGGCCCACCGTGGTTGGGTATGGATTTGCGTCACGGCTTGACGTTGTTGGTCGCCGCCTTGGGCGTCAGCGGGGTGCGCCCGGCGCCAGACAGCCGCGCCTCTGCCTCGCGCGACATCACCAGAATGCTGATGCGGCGGTTGATCGGGCTGAAGGGGTCGTCCTCTTCCAGCAGATTGCTCGAGGCCAGTCCCATCACCCGACCCATCCGTTCGTCGGGCAAGCCAGCCAGCACCAGCTCGCGCCGCGAGGCGTTGGCCCGGTCGGCCGACAACTCCCAATTGCTGTAGCCGCGGTCACCCAAGCCAAACGGTTTGCGGTCGGTGTGTCCGTCCAGCCCGATTTTGTTGTCCACGCCGTTGAGGGCGCCACCGATTTCGCGCAGGATATCCCGCATATACGGTTTCACCATTGCGCTGCCGCTGTCAAACATGGGGCGTTTTTGGTCGTCCACGATCTGGATCTGCAGGCCGTCGGGGGTGGCGTCAATGCGGATTTGTGAGCTGAACTCAGACAGCTTGGGGTTGCTGGCGATCAAGGCACTGATTTTTTCGCTCAGGGCGTCCAGCTTTTTGGCGTCTTGCTTGGCAATCTCCGCCTTGATGGCCTCCATCGCCGCCTTTTTTTCAATCGGGTTGCTGCTGCTGTCCGAGCGCGCGTTTTGCCCCACCGTTTGGGTCAGGTCCTTGCCACCCCCGTTGATCACGCTACTGCTTTGTCCAGAGCCGGAACCACCCATCATGGCCACCTTCAGGGGTGACGTGAAATAGTCGGACAGGCCCTTTTTGTCGCCTTCCGTGGTCGAACCCAGCAGCCACATCAGCAAGAAAAACGCCATCATGGCCGTCACAAAGTCGGCGTAAGCAATCTTCCAGGCGCCACCATGCACGGCGTGTCCGCCTTTCTTCACCTTTTTGACGATGATGGGCTGAAGCTTGTTGGGGTCAGTCGCCATGGGTCAGACGGGCAGACGGCTATTTCTTACCGCGCACATGGTTTTCCAGCTCAAGAAAGGTTGGTCGCTCGGTGGAGAACAGCACCTTGCGGCCGAATTCAATGGCGGTGGCGGGGTTGTAACCCTGCATGCTGGCCAACAGGGTGGACTTGATGCATTGGAACTCCTTGGCGCTGTCTTCGGATTTTTGTTCCAGCAGGCCGCCCAGCGGCTCCACCACGCCATAGGCCAACAAAATGCCCAAAAACGTGCCCACCAGTGCCGATGCAATCATGCCACCCAGCACCGCCGGCGGTTGGCCCACCGAGCCCATGGTGTTCACCACCCCCAGCACGGCCGCCACGATACCGAAAGCTGGCAGCGCCCCCGCCAGTCGAGCGATGGCCGCCACTGGGGCATGCGCTTCGGCATGGTGGGTGTCGATCTCGCTGTCCATCAGGTTTTCGATTTCATGTGAGTTCAGGTTGCCCGACACCATCATGCGCAGGTAATCGGTGATGAACTCCACCACGTGGTGGTCATGACCGACGTTGGGGTATTTGTTGAAAATGGCGGACTCGTGGGGCTCTTCCACGTCCTTCTCTATCGCCATGAGGCCTTCTTTTCGCGCCTTCTGCAGGATGTCATACAGCAGCGCCAGCAGCTCCATGAAACGTGCCTTGGTGTACTTCGAGCCCTTGAGCGCCTGCGGAATCAGCTTGATGGTGGCCTTGAGCACCTTGGGCTGGTTGTTCACGGCAAAGGCCCCCAGTGCCCCGCCAAATATGGTGATCAGCTCAAAGGGCAGGGCCTCAAGAATCACCTTGATGTTGCCGCCATGGAACACATACACCCCGAAGATGCAGCCCATAGACACCACATAACCAACAATGACAATCATGGGCAGGTGAGGGTGGTGTGAGGCATCACGGGGGTGGGACTTTGAAAATCAACTATAGCTTGCGGCTCCCCATTTTAGGGAACAAATGCGGCAGCCCCAAAAGAAAATAGGGCTCCAAAGGAGCCCCATTTGCCGGTTTGCCCGGTGCGCCCGGTCAGTGCAACAGAATGCCCCCACTGGCAGCGCCCTTGCCGGCGCGGGCCGGTGGGGCGCACAGGCCGCATTCAAAATGCCGGGCATTTTCGTAAGGCTCAGTCACGAAATGGCCGCCGCACTTGCTGCATTGGGTGGTGCCCAGCATGTTGTTGTCCACAAACTTGATCAGGCGCCAGGCCCGGGTGATCGACAGCAAGGGCTCCACACCGCACACCGCGATCTGCTCGCTGTAGAGTTTGTAGGCCTTCATGATGGCGTCGATGTCTTCCAGCGCGCTGACCTTGGTCAGGTACTCGTAGATGTTCAGAAACAGCGAGGCGTGGATATTGGGCTGCCAGGTCAGAAACCAGTCCGTCGAAAACGGCAGTTGCCCCTTGGACGGCGACCGCCCCGCCACCTCCTTGTACAGTCGCAGCAGGCGCTCGTACGACAGGTCGGTTTCACTCTCCAGCACCTGCAGGCGGGCGCCGAGTTGGATCAGTGCCACGGCGCGGCTGACCTGTTTGGAATCACTGAGAACGCTTTTGCTGGCCATGATGGTGTCCTTTCAGGGATTCGGCTTACAGGGCTTCGGAATAACGGCCGGCCATCAGAATGCTGGCGTGCAGTTTGGTGGTGCCGTCGTTGTCCACCTTGCTCACGGTGTGGTTGGTCAGCAGTTGCCACACCATCTCGTCATCGGCGCGGAAGCGGCACAGCAGCATGTTGCCGCTGGCGATCTTCATGATCTGGGCCGGCGACAAGGTGCTGATCAGGTCAGCCGCCTCTTCCGACAGGCCCAGACGGAACAGCGCCTCAGCACGGTCCTGCCGGATCAGGCTTTGCGCCAACATCAAGTAGGTGAGATTGGCTTCCCTGATTTCTGCAAGCATTTGGTTCTGGTCCATGGCGGTCTCCGTTGGGGTGACTGAATCAAGGTTTTGATTCGATGAAATGGATTGTGAAACCATGCCTGATTAACTTGAATCGGAAAGTGGCCGTTTGTCGTGTCAGCCTTCAATAGGGTGTTTGTCAGGCAAACACCTACAAACCACTGATATTCGTCATTCCCGCGCGGGCGGGAATCTATGCATTTTCAGCTCCTGAGCATTGTCAATGCTGGATAGTTTGCTACTATAGTAATAGCGTCAACTAATGGACGGCAACCTTGACTGCTGCGCTGGCCAGGACCGAGCGTTAGAAACAACGCGGCTTTACCAGCTTGATTCCGTCATTTGACCGGTCTGCTGGCCAGTATGCTCATCGCCAACCTCTTGAGTCACCATGAAAATCGGTATCGACTTTGACAACACCCTTGCCTGCTATGACGCCACCTTCATCCGGTTGGCAAGGGAGATGGGTTTGCCGGTCGATTCCACTGTCAGATCCAAACGAGGTGTCAAGCAACTGGTGCAGGCCAGCCCGGACGGTGAATTGGCCTGGCAGCGCATGCAGGGTCAGGTCTATGGCCGTCTCATGCTGGGCGCGGCGCTGTTCCCCGGCGTGATGGAGTTCCTTCAACTGGCAAGGCAGCGCGGTCATGAGGTTGTTATCGTCAGCCACAAGACTGAATTCGGCCACTTTGATGAGAGTCACGTGCCGCTGCGCCAGGCGGCCCTGCAGTGGTTGCAGGCGCAGGGCTTTTTTGAGGCTGCCCGTGGCGGTTTACGGCCGCAGCAGGTGTACTTCGAGTCCACTCGGGCTGACAAGGCGGCTCGCATTGCCGACTTGGCTTGCACGCATTTCATCGACGACCTCTCAGAGGTTTTCGAGGAGCCTCTGTTTCCGCAAAGTGCCCGCAAGATCCTGTTCCAGCCCGGTGGCGCTCCCTGTTCCCAGGCTGGGCTTACTGTGTTGGCCTCCTGGCGCGGCATCACGCAGGCATTGTTGGGTGACTGGACGGCTGACGAGCTGACCCAGGTGCTGCAGAACGCCTTTCCTGACCTGGCGATCTCCCACGCCACGCTGCTGGCAGGCCGTGGCAACAGCCGCGTGTACCGACTGACCAGCTCCGGACAGGCGCGGCAGTATGCACTCAAGATTTACCCAGACCGGCAGCTGGATGCCCGCCCCAGGCTGGAGACGGAGCGCACTGCGTGCCAGTTGCTCAGCGCCGGTCTTTACCCGGTGCCGGCCTTTGTGGCAAGTGACCCACAACTGGGATGGGGCGTGTTCGAGTGGATTGAACCGTTGCCGGCCAGCCCGGTCTCGTCGGCCTTTGTCACCCAATGCCTGGCTTTTGTGCAGCGCCTTTACCGTGATCGCATGGCCTGGCGTCAGCACCCGCAAATAGCAGCCGCCAGCGAGGCCTGCCTCAGTGGCGCCGTGTTGCTGCACCAGATTCAGCAGCGTCTTGGCCGGCTCACCAGCAGCGCTGCCCTGCGAGACGACGCCCTGGCATCATTTTTGAGGGATGACTTTGGTCCAGTGCTGGCCCATGCGGGTGATCAGGCCAGACAACAGGTCGGCGATACCTTTGAATTGGCCCTGCCACCCTGCTGGCAATGTCCCAGCCCCTCTGATTTCGGCCACCACAATGCCTTGCAAGCCAGCGACGGCCGCTGGCACTTCATTGATTTTGAATATTTTGGCTGGGACGACCCGGTCAAACTCGTGGCCGATGCCTACTGGCACCCTGGCATGGGTCTGGGGCCCGAATTGCAAGAGCAGTGGCTCACCGCTTGTCGTGATCTGTTCGCCGGTGACCCGGGCTTTGCCGAGCGGCTGGCGGCCTACCTGCCGCTGCACGGCCTGAAATGGTGCCTGGTTCTGCTCAATGCCTATCTGCCACTGGGGGTCGCGCAACGGTCCCATGCCCAGGCCAACCCGGCTCAGAACTTGAGCGATTACAAAGCCGACCAGTTGCTGCGTGCACGCGTGTTGCTGGACCACATCAAGGACATGATTCATGAATCTATCACCGCGCTCGAAAGCGCTTAGGCGCGACATCGTCTGTATTCTGGAGGCCAGCCGCAAGGGCCATATTGGCGCTGCGTTGTCCACCGTGGAGGTGCTGCAGGTCTTGTTCGACTCGTTTCTGCGCTTTCGCCCAAATCAGCCCGACTGGGCAGACCGGGACCGCTTCATCCTCAGCAAGGGCCATGGTTGCCTGACGCTGTATGTGATGCTCGCTGACAAGGGGTTTTTCCCGAAAGAGGAGTTGCTCACCTTCGGCGCCCCGGATTCCCGCCTGGGCGGACACCCCGAGTGGGGCAAGCTGCCGGGCGTGGAGGCCACCACCGGCGCCCTGGGCCACGGCCTCTCGATCGGCGTCGGTATGGCACTGGCGGCCAAGATGCGGCAGCAGGATTACCGCGTGGTCGTGCTGACTGGTGACGGCGAAATCAACGAAGGCTCGGTCTGGGAGGCTGCCATGAGTGCCGCCAAGCACAAGCTGGCCAATCTGACCGTCATGGTCGACTACAACAAGCTTCAGTCCTATGGCCCCACCAGCGAGGTGCTGAACCTGGACCCCCTGGTCGACAAATGGCGCAGCTTCGGCTTTGCCGTCGAGGAAGTCGATGGCCATGATGTCGCCGCCCTGCAAAACCTGTGCGCGCGCCTGCCGCTGGATATGACCAAACCCACAGCCATCATTTGTCACACCATCAAGGGCAAGGGGCTGCCTTTTGCCGAGGGCGTGGCGGAATGGCACCACAAGTCAGGTCTGACCGCGCAGGACATCGCCACGATGTACGCCTGCCTGAACTGAGAAGCGAGGATCAAGGTGCGTAAAACTAGTCTGGATTGCGTCTACGAGCTGGCCAAGGCCGATGAGCGGATTGTTTTTATCGGCTCAGACCTGGGCCCGGGTGTGCTTGCTGGCATGAAAAAAGACATGCCTGAACGATTTTTCATGGAGGGCATTGCCGAGCAGCACATCATTGGCATGGCGGCGGGTCTGGCGATGAGCGGCTTCGTCCCCTTCGTCAACACCATCGCCACGTTTCTGACACGGCGCTGCTATGAGCAAATTGCGCTGGACCTGTGCCTGCAGGATTTGCCGGTGCGCCTGATCGCCAACGGCGGCGGCGGAGTTTATGCCCCGTTGGGCCCCACCCACCTGGCGGTGGAAGACATCGCCATCATGCGCGCCTTACCCAATATGACGGTGGTGGCGCCTTGCGATGCGCAGGAGATGCGGCGCCTGATGGCGGCCACCATCGATTGGCCCCACCCCATTTACATTCGGCTGGGCAAGGGCGGTGAGCCAGTGGTCAGCGCACCTGAGGCAGGGTTTGAAATCGGCAAGGCTATTTTGATGCGTGAGCCCGGCACCGGCTTGTTTGTCTCTACCGGTGTCATGACCCAGCTGGCGCTGAAAGCGGCTGAGCAACTGCAGGCCGAATCCATCCCCTGCGGCGTGCTGCACATGCACACCGTCAAACCGCTGGACGGGGCTGCACTGGCCCATTGGCTGCCGCGCGTGGACGGCGTGGTCACGGTTGAGGAACACACCCGCATCGGCGGCCTCGGCAGCGCTGTGCTGGAGTACTGCAGCGACCACATGCCGGTGCAGGCGGCAAAAATCGCGCGGGTCGGCCTGCCCGACCGTTTCGCCACCGAATACGGCAGCCAAGACACCCTGCTGTCGCACTGGGGCGTCACTGTCGATGCCATGGCGCAGGTCATGCGCCGGCAACTCAACAGGGCCTGACCATGTTTCTGACCGAGGCCGAAACTCAACTGAGCGAGCTGTACCTGCAGCAGGGCTACCTCATCCGCCCAGTGGCAGACCGCGAGGCTCTCGACCAGCTGCGCGGCCATTTCCTGCGGCTGACCCAGTCGCACCTCGGCGTGTCACCCCACACCAGCGCTGAGGCCACACTGAATTTGGTGCATGAGCGCATTGACGGCCCCGCGCTGAACGACTTTCGCCTCAAAATCATCCAGGGCATCAACGCGGTGGACGACTTCCGAGCCTTGTATTTCCGGGTGGCGCGCCCCTATCTGGAGACCCTGGTGGGCAATGAGCTGGCTATGCAAGCCCGGGTCAACCTCAGCATCCAGTTGCCAGGTGACCACAGCTCGCTGCTGCCGGTGCATGCCGACACCTGGTCAGGAGATTCACCCTACGAGGTGGTGGTTTGGCTGCCGCTGGTGGATTGCTATGGCACCAAGGCCATGTACCTGTTGCCGCCCGCGCAAGCCGCAACATTGGACCGCAATTTCTCGCAGCTGGCCGGTGCCAGTGGCGAGTCCCTGTACCAGGCCATCCAGGCAGATGTGACATGGCTGCAGGTCCGCTACGGCGAGGTCTTGGTGTTCAACCAGGCGCTGCCGCATGGCAACCGTGTCAATATTGAACCGGAAACCCGCTGGTCCATGAATTGCCGCTTCAAGGGGGTATTTACCCCTTATGGCGACAAGCAGATCGGCGAGTTTTTCGAGCCCATCACCTTGCGGGCGGCATCGCGTACCGGCATGGCGTACAGCCTGCCCAAAACATCATGAACCGGTTTCGGGGCTATATTTTCAGCCGGCCCTTCATGGGCGAGCGAGTGCCGCAGCATGTGCAAAACCTGGTCATTCGGGACTACTGCGCGCGCCGGCAACTCCAGTTTTTGCTCAGCGCCACTGAGTACGCCATGCCAGGCTGCGACCTGATTCTGACCCAGGTGCTCGACGAGCTGCCCGAGCTTGACGGCATCGTGGTGTATAGCCTGTTCCAGCTGCCAGAAGGCAGGCA
>Ga0114981_10002517_pt1 | contig 11799 bp, 14 predicted proteins | sample S_140806_MF_Meta_FD_87028 | JGI IMG/M metagenome (GOLD analysis project Ga0114981, IMG submission 87028) | Freshwater microbial communities from Lake Simoncouche, Canada to study carbon cycling - S_140806_MF_MetaG | ecosystem: Environmental > Aquatic > Freshwater > Lake | place: Lake...
AGTATCCTGCTGCGTTCCACGTGGGAGATCCTGTGAATGTCGCGTCCTGCCCATTACCTGACAGGTAGTACCAAGTAGTTCCGCTGCCGGAGTAGGATGCCGGATTGCCTGCGTCGAGGTAGACGACGAGACCGTTTGTGACAGGGATTCCGCCACCACCTCCCCCTCCTGACGAAGTAACCTTCATACCTCCCCCTGTTCCTCTGAGTCTGAACGAACCACCTGAACCTGTTATCTTTATAGCCATAAAATCTCCTCGACAGAGTTCATTTCTCTGTCTGCAGTTAATAAATACATTGGACAAATAAAAACGGGCGCGGAATTGAATCCACACCCGAAAATCTCAAAGATTTATTTTGATCGGTCAGGGAATTCCGTATTTTGATCTTGAGGTGATCAGTGTTGTTCGTTGTCTTTATCGAATCATGCTTCTCAGCATAGACGAGAATCTCGCTGATTTTATCTTTGCACTAGGAACACTTTGACCATTCGTACAGATAAATGCCCTGCCTCACAGGGAGGCAGGGCATCAGATCGGGTTATTTCTAACTCAAGGAGCTGCTGTTAGGTGATTGATGATCTGTGTTGCAGTTGATTCATCGTGGTATGATTTGTAAGCGGCGAAATCAGATATATTAAAATCGCCGCCGCCTTGATCGCCGAGCCAAATAACTTTCCCTAAATCGAGGTCAGCTGCGCTGTAAGTATAGTTTGACCCGAAAGATCCACCGCCGTTGTTGGAGTTAGATAATCTAAACGACCAACCTTGAGCAGGAGACCCTCTCAGCACCACTGTTTGATATTCATTTGGATCTGGCACGTATTGATTTCCAACCATCGTGCTGTTGATAAAGTCTGCCCAAGAACCTCCAACGATTTCTTGACCGCTAAGATACCAGTTGCCTGTAGTCCAACCTGACGATTGAGCATATGGGTATATTTTGTCTCCACCGTCCACGGGTCCGTATGGGTTGCCTATAGTAGCATAGAATCCGAAAGGAGAGCCCGACATCGAAATTGTGCTTCCATTGCCAGATGGACTCAATGGATTTTTGATTCTGGCATAGACTGTCCACGATCCGTTTGTTACGTTTGAAAGTTCGCTATCTGCATCGTTTGTTGTTGCTCTCATGAAAGTCGCCTTGCCTGCAGCGCTATCGTTACTGATCATGACGCTTCCATCACCATTTGCAACACACCCACGGTCGGGACCGCCTGCGGTCCATCTGCCTTGTGGCAGGAATTTAGGATGACCCAACCCTGTTCCACGAGCATCGGTCCAGCTTGCTATGACTGTCTCGGCGGCACCGTTCGTGGTTGTGGTCTGTCCCACTCCTCTGCGAAGAAGACTGTAGAGGTTGGCAGAATCGGGAGTTCCACCACCACCCCCCGCACCACCACCGCCTGGTGAAGTAATGCTTATACCACCACCTGTTCCGCTAAATTTGATGGATCCTCCGGATCCTTTTGTCACTATGGCCATAATATCTCCACTGAACAGCTTAAATGCTGTTCAACAAATTATAAATATCAACATCACTAACGAATTAATGAATTTACCTTTGTTCTCCTCAGAAAGTCCCATGTAATTCCCGATAAATTGGTCCTGTGAAAACCTCATCATAATTGTTGTAATATCAGGAGACATGATCAGGTTCCTAGGAAAGCTACCTCGGAAGTGTGTTGTTGCCTTCAGCAGCGGAGTTGATTCTGTTGCAGTGACTGATTTCCTTCTGAACGGCAAGCGAGATGTTCACCTGGCGTTTTTTCACCACGGAACTGCGACGTCCGATGAGGCCGAGGCATTCGCCAAGGAATTTTCCAAGGAACGTAACCTCACACTCTCAATCGGGCGGATCAGCGGTGAAAAACCCCCTGGAGAATCGATGGAGGAATACTGGAGGAATGAAAGGTATCGTTTCCTTTCAATGTATGAATTTCCTGTTATTACCGCCCATCACCTTGGAGACGCGGTGGAAACATGGATCTTCAATTCTCTCCATGGAAATCCTAGGGTGTTGCCCTACCAGAGGAACAACATCATCAGGCCTTTTCTCATCACCCCCAAGTCTGAGTTGATTGATTGGGCGGAGAAAAAAGGATTGAAGTGGGTGGAGGATAAATCCAATAACGATTTGAAGTATATGAGGAACTTGATTCGTCACAAAATTGTTCCTGAGGCGATGGTGATTAATCCTGGTCTTGACAAGGTTGTAAAGAAGATGTATATTAAAGATGAGAAGAAAGAGGCGATAAACCATGGAAATGTTTAGAAAACCTACGTGGATTGAGTTAAAAGTTCAGCCTCCTGTCGTGGGCATGGTTTTTGTTCATGTTGCAAGGCCTGATCGCCCGTTGATGATCACCGAAGTATTGGAAGATGAGATCCAACGTGTCGACGTGGGTGGAATCACGGCACCTTGGGGATCTATCGACGACTGGCGAGATGAGGTTCGTCACAGGAGAATTGAAGTGATCTATGACCCGACGAATTACGTTCAAAAAAGGTGATTTGGTTCTCTACGACAGATACGGTTCTTGTCATGAGACCGTCTCGCCCTCTGCTTTCATAGCTGATTATGCGATGGGAGTCATCTTGAACATCATCGAGGAGAGAGATGGCGGGTTTGACGATTCTTGCGCTGAGATCATGAAGGAAGACGGGTCAAAGGGATTCTTTTCTCTGTCATATCTCGACCCGTTAGAATGAAGCCGACAATCAAACATAGTTTTAAGAGATCACAATGAGCGATTTAAAAAATCCGGCGTGGCCGCAGGGACAATTCGACCATCGAAACGTAATCGATTACTACAAGTATTGGGAGCATGATGCGATCCTCGCGGATCAGGACAAGAACAGGTGTCGGTTAAAGATCGTTGCTGAGAATTTTGGTAATGATTTCAACATCTCGACAGTTGTGCGGTCATCTAACGCATTCCTGTGCAATGAGGTGATCATTGTTGGAAGGAGACGTTGGGATCGCCGCGGAGCTTGCGGGACTCACAACTATGAGCATGTAAGCTATGAAGAAAGCATCATCGACGTTACGAGAAAGCACCCGGGTCATAGGCTCGTCGTCCTCGACAATGTTCCTAGTGCCTCTTCAATTTATGATTATAAATGGAATGAAGATACCTTGCTCATTTTAGGACAAGAATCAATTGGGGTATCTCCTGAATCGATGAAGGCTGCTCATGACGTCATCTACATCCCGCAGTGGGGGTCAGTGAGGTCTTTGAATGTGGGTTCTGCAGCAACAGTTGCTATGGCGTTCTACAGGGGACAATGGGGAGGGTCAACCAACTCCGTCCCAGTAGCTCGTGCCGTCAACGGACCCGGTTAATATCGGCATGAATTTTCCGTCGATGGTCGTGCACGCGCAGTAGATGCTATAGGTGTAAGCTCCTGAAGAATTTGCTCTAACGAATATTTCTTTCACTCTCGCATCAAGCGTAACCGTTTGACCGCCGTTCACCAATACATAATTGCTTCCGTTGACGCCATTTTCAGTGAACCCGATTCTGATTCTATTCCCAGCCGTCGCGTCTGAATTTACCACCGTTATGTTTTTCGTAACTTTAGGTATCGAATATTTAACGACGGTTGTTCCGCTTGTGGCAGCCGTAACCGTCCAGGGCAAACCTGATGCTTGAAATTCTGGTGTGCTGAAAAAGCCTGAGCTTGGATTATTGAGTGACATAATTCTATCATTATATGTATAATGGGATCGAGTAAACGGAAGCTAAAATGAAAGTATTGGTTTTAAACGATTCTGAAAGTGAATTCCTTGTGATTGCCACGCAATACGAAAATTCCGATGTGTTTCATGCGCATCGTTACCTACAGTTCTTGCAGCAGATAGAAGAGCAAGATTGGGACATCGTATATCTTGATGACGATCTTTCTTCTACTGCTGAGCCTGACTCTTGGTTCGATGGCAACGGATTCAAAAAGCTCTATGATGGTGTTCATGCCGCCCGGGCAATAGCCACCCTAGCTGAAATCGGCAAGAATCCTGCAAAACGAGTCATCATTTCTTCGTCATCGAATGCCGCAGATAAGATGTCACAGATTCTATCAGCAGCCGGCGTCAACGTCGCCAAACGTACTTAAGAATGGATTTACGCGGCCTTAAACTGTTGAAATGCCTCGTCAGCTGCCTTGTGAAATAGATAGTTGATATCTATCTTGTTCGGCAGAGACCAAGAAATCTCTTCTAAGAAATTTTGATGAGCTGTATCCAACGCTCTAACGTCTATCTTTCCGCCAAAATCATCGTATGCGTAATTTAAAAAGTTTGAACTAGGTCCTCTTGACGAATCATAATCATGAACCATGCAATCGTCGTTGGGATCTTCTGTTTTTGCATTAGATTCATCATCAAAGACGTTCGCGTCTTTCTTTTTGGGAGACATTCTGTCATATTTAGATTTCCAGACCGCAGCCGCAGATGTCGATACCTCACGTCTATCAGGCATCAATTTCCCAGTAGGAGAAACAGATGCTGCAAGTTGGTATAGCAACCTGCCAACGCCTGCACCTTTCGTTCTTGCACCACTGCGAATGACTTCCCACGCACCTCTACACGAATTTTCATCTCCTGTTGGGCCGTAAACTGGTGGTGATATTCTTATCATTCCCATGATGGCATTTGTCATCTTATCCAAGATGACATCATTCGTGCTTTCAAGATCGTCGAATGCTTCCTTCATCGTGGATGGATCGTATAAAACTATCGTCTTATCTCCTTTAAAGTCTATCTCTCCCACCGCAAGACCCTCGATAGAAGTTTTGAGCTTAGCTTCTTTTTCCTCGGCTTCTTCGAGCTTTGAAAGTCCAGCCAACTTCGTCCAACGACTCATTGATATCAGATTTTTCATTATTTGCCGCAATAAATATTACGTTTGTTGTGATTGAACAAAAACATTAACTTAGGTAATTTAGTAATGATGAAAATTACATCTTCACAAAAGTTGCTTCTACACAACGTTCTTTTTCACTATCTTACTCTACCGGACGTCAGCGTTAGAACCCAAGACGGAGTCGAAGAGATCATACGGGTGATTGAGGATGACCTCATTCATCACGATCATCATGATGACGATGATCTAGGGGATGAACAGGAGGAAAACGTGACAGCGGAACTTCAGCCTTACGATGAGGAAGTTTCTGCATGGAGATTAATGGATCTACCTCCTTGTCGAGCCAAAATTCCTGCTGGGGAAACTGGAAATCTATCTTTCTTTGGCGACGGCACCGATCTTCAATTCGACATCGTCGGTGATGATGGCACTGTCATTGAGGACGGAGAAAAGGTGCTACAAGTTGTGCGACGAGGAAAAGAGATCACGCTCCTCAGCGAGGACGGCGATGAAAAGACTTTTCAAGTCTCAAAGTTTCCGAAGGAATGGACTGGTTTACTTAAAGCCAACGTAATTTACGGTGTGATGGATTGAATATGATACTACAATTATCCCCTCAAGAACTATTGGTTCTATATAAGGCTGTGTTGTCTTCAAAAGAATTGTCTGCTTCTTCAGAGGTGACAGCAAAGATAGAAAATATCTTGCTTGACTCTCTAGAAGAATCTTGGCAAAAGAACCTGACAACAGGGTTTGATAAATGGGTCAAGTCTGAGACAAACAAAATTCAAGGACTAGAAGATGAGTTGAAAAAATTAAAGGAGACGATTCCACGAGAGGATCTGGTTAAAAGATTTGTTCCCGTTAAACAGAATCGACAAAAAGGCAGACCGAAGAAGGTCAAGTGAAGGGGCTGAACTGGTTTCGACATTGTGACAAGGAATTTGATTGCAGGTCCAGGTGCACGAGGAACCTGGTAAAAATCCAAGTGACGTACAGTTGCCAACGACAACGGCTACACTCCAGCAGCCCTAGCGGCCTGACTGGTTGGGTGGCGACAACCTAGAAACAGAAAGTCGCAAATAATGGTTATCCTCATTGTATGAGGTGGGATTCTTCAGGAAGGTGGTTCTTGATGACGACTAAATGGTTTCGGTCCGACATGTCGTAAAAATGGTCAGATCGAATAGACGAGGATGAAGTCAATAAATTCATTCCAAACCTGTGGAAGAAATCACTTTTGAGTCATGGTGGACGTGGGTTCAAATCCCACCAGCTCCACGAGTATCAGCATACTTATATAAAAATATATGAACATCATTAAAGACATCTCAAAGCGTTTAGAAAAAGTCGAGCTGCGTTACAACCCGGTGATCATCAGGGTGAACAAGTTTGATGAAGAATCTGCTGAAAAGTTCTCCAACCAAATGTCTGCCGCCCAATCCACGGGACAAACGATGATCCCCGTGGTGATCGACTCCTATGGCGGTCAGGTCTACTCCCTCATGTCCATGATCGCGAATATCAAGGCGTCCCACATCCCCGTCGCGACGATCGTCGAAGGCAAGGCCATGTCATGTGGAGCTCTCCTCTTCAGCTATGGCGCCTCTGGATATCGTTTCATGGATAAACATGCAACCATTATGATCCACGATGTCTCCAGCGGGGCCCGAGGCAAGATCGAAGAGATCAAGGCCGACGCCAAGGAAGGCGATAGGTTGAATCAAAAGCTTTATAGAGAAATGGCTGCAAATTGTGGAAAGGAACCTGAGTTCTTTTTGCAACAAATTCATGATAGGTCACACGCCGACTGGTATTTAGACGCCGACGAAGCTCATAATATTGGTCTAACCAATCACTTGAGAGTGCCTGACCTAAAGATAAAAATAGATGTAAGTTATAGTTTTGGTTGAAGTTTTAAATTATAACTTTACTTTTATAAAAATCCTGAATGAACTTCAGGATTTTTTTATTGCTATATTTATTCATACGGGATATTTCTATAATACCCCGGGGAGATTTTATGGCTATAAAATTCAACGGCGTAAAAGTAATAAACAATGGCGGAGGCGGGGGCGGTGCTTCTTGGCCTGGCGACCCCACTAAGTTGCTTGCAGGAGATGGCACTCAGGTAGTCTTAGGAAGTGGAGTTGGCCTTGCTGCAGGTGAATTATCTGTCACCGCAACTGGACCAACAGGTCCTCAAGGATCATCAGGCGCTACAGGCTCTCAAGGACCAACGGGAGCAACAGGCTCTCAAGGACCAACGGGAGCAACAGGCTCTCAAGGACCAACGGGAGCCACCGGTGCAACAGGTCCTCAAGGACCAACCGGTGCAACAGGTCCTCAAGGACCAACCGGTGCTACGGGTCCTCAAGGGCAAACCGGTGCAACGGGGGTCGCAGCGTGGCCAGGAGATTCGTCAAAGCTTCTTGCAGGAAATGGATCACAGGTCACAGTGGGAAGCAGTGTAAGTCTAACGGCCAACACGCTTTCTATGCCGGTCAAGGCAACATATGTTGCTACAGTGACTGAAAATGCGGCTGGATTAGCCGCAACAAGAGTTGGTGATACAATCTACTCTAATGCAGGAATCTACGTTTGCTCTTCTTTGTTACCATTGACATGGAAGAAGTTTTCGTTAAATTCAACAATAAACTTTCCAGGAACTGGTGTTATTGCATCATATCGCTATTTCAGGATGGTGATAAAAGAATCGAAGTATTCTCAAGGAATTTACACGGGAGCCTCGCAGACAGGTACCCAATTCCAGGAGCTCGAACTTCTTCTAAATTCTGCTAGAATTGATTATACTGGGGTTTCTGCTTCTTCAACTGGCACAGCTCCGGGAGGACAAGGTGCAGCTCAGGCCGTTGATAACAATCTAGCAACCAAATGGTTTGTGTACGAGTCAGTTACTTCGGCAGCCCCGATCACGTTCACGATAGACTTTGGCTCTTCTAGGTCAGCCAACGGCTTCAGGTTCGTCACCGGCGGAGACGTTCCTGGAAGAGATCCTCTGCGATGGTCTTTTGAAGGCAGTAACAACAACTCAACATGGACTGTTCTACACCTTCAAGACACAAATGCATCAATAACCGACAGCAGGTCCACCTACACCCAAGAGTTTGGGTTCTCTGCTTCTTGATACGGAAATAACCTAAAGGAGAATTCAATATGCCTAATAATATAACATGGCCTGGTGACGGAACAAAATTACTGACAGGAGATGGGTCTCAAGTCATTCTTGGAGATGGTCTGGTTCTTTCCGGAGGAGAACTTTCTACTGATGTTGTTGGTGCCACAGGACCGCAAGGGCCAACTGGTGCAACAGGACCTCAAGGACCAACAGGAGCAACTGGTCCTCAAGGACCAACTGGCGCCACTGGACCTCAAGGACCAACTGGAGCTACAGGACCGCAAGGACCAACAGGTGCTACAGGACCGCAAGGACCAACAGGTGCTACAGGACCCCAGGGTCCAACTGGAGCTACAGGTGCTACGGGGTCAGCAGCATGGCCCGGTGGATCAACACGATTGCTAGCAGGAGACGGTTCTCAGGTTACCATCGGCAGCGGTTTGAGCCTGTCGGGTAACACAGTCTCATCAACAAACGTGAAGAGCTCTTACGTTAGCACGGTAGGAGACTCGACAGTTTCACTCCTTCTGCACATGGAAGGTTTGAACAATGGTACAACTTTTGCAGATAAATCATACTCACCTAAAACTGTAACGGCTTATGGAAATGCGAAAATAAGCACCGCAGCAAGCAAGTTTGGTGGATCTTCTGCGGCATTCGATGGTAACGGTGACTATTTGATGTGGCCTAAAACAGCTCTTGCAAGCTCAGACTTTACCATCGAAGGCTGGGTAAATCTCAATTCCCTTGCATCATATCAATCTATTTTCGGGGGAATAGAGATAGGGCTTGATATCCAAAATTCAACAACAATAGTCATGGGATACAATGCAACGCCTGGAGGATTTCCTAGAACTGTTCCAACAATTTCTACTGGAACATGGTATCACTTTGCAATTTCTAGAACTTCAGGTACCATTAGAATTTTCTGGAATGGTACGCAAGCCGGTGCCACTGTTGCTTCTGCTGCAACAAACAACACTTCAACAAACTGGGTAATCGGTAGAAATGCAGAAAACGCAGCCCAATATTATCTAAATGGTTATGTTGATGAGTTTAGAATCACTATAGGCTCTGGGCGTTATACCTCAAATTTCACGCCCACGACGAGTGCCTTTGCAAATGCCGATGGATCAGATCAACTAGTCGCCACCAACGTGGGTGACGTGATCTATTCAAGCGATGGTATCTACGTTTGTTCATCGGTAACACCGTTGGTATGGAAGAAATATTCCACTTCATCAACGACAATAACAGTTTGATCGAAATAATCAGAAAGGAGAATTCATATGACTTTTAATGGTGTAAGAATAGTGCCGGGTGCAGGTGGTGGTATTACCTGGCCTGGTGATGGAACAAAACTACTCGCTTCTGATGGATCGCAAGTTGTTGTTTCTGAAGAAGGAATACAGCTCTCATCTGGCCAGTTGACCGCAACAGGTATAACCGGTGCAACAGGTCCCGTTGGCGAAACAGGTCCTACCGGACCTCAAGGCACGACAGGTCCAACAGGTCCCGCTGGCGAAACTGGTCCAACAGGTCCTCAAGGCACAACTGGTCCAACAGGTCCTCAAGGTGTAACAGGTCCAACAGGTCCTCAAGGACCAACAGGAGCTACAGGTCCTCAAGGTGCAACAGGTACAAACGGAGGGTCTCAATGGACTGGGAGCTCTTCCAGATTGCTGAATGCTGATGGAACTGAAGTTACAGTCGGAAGCGGATTGAGCCTCTCAGGAAGCACAATATCTTCCTCTAACAACAAGATCACGTATCGTTCTTCTGCTTCTGAAAGCATCGGATCTTCAGATCTCGTCGCGACGAGCGTGGGAGATGTTATTCATACGGCAGCAGGAATCTACGTTTGTATGTCATTGTCTCCACTGACATGGAAGAAATTCGCAGTCAGTTCGACAGTGTCGCCTGTCTGATAGAATAAATACTATCGGGACCAAGGCCTTCAAACCTTGGTCCCGATTTTTATCTTTATTACGACGAGGTTATCAAAACATCTTTTTCAAAAGAATATTCTTGATATGAGTCAAGCGTCTCTCCACAAATTATTTGAAGCATACACGAGGATCTCTTCAGCGCTCTCGGCGGAGTACCCATGATCCTTGATGAGTGTTGCCACCATCTCATTGTACTTTTCCTTCTGCTCCTCATCGCGAGTTTTGCTCTTGGTCACGACTCGAGCGAGTGATTTGACTGATGAGATGAGGAATGACTCGATGGCCTCGCGGAGTGGTTCATAGGATCGGAATCCAACCTTTTCGCCTCGACGCATCTTGGCGAACATATAAGCGGCGACGTCTGAGCGGAAACCATCACGAGATGATCCGCTGATGCCGATCTGTTCCTCGATGGATGCCATGAACTGCTCATCTGGCTTTCTCTCTTCCTTTGTAACGCGATCCTTGAGTTTGGCACGGGTCGTGTAGGCCTCGGCATTGTCAAGGTAGGTGTCGAAAAGAGACTGCGCCTGCTCCTCGTAGGCTGAGATGAATGCCTTGGCAATCTCGTTCTCGAGGATCTTCAGGTACTCCTCACGTACTGTCTTCTGGAGTATCTCGAGGCACTTGGTCTTGAATGTCTCGTCGTTGATCTGCTCCTTGACCATCTTTGTGAGCGACTCAATGACAGAGACAGGTGTGATCATTCCCTTGTCGGATGCTGTGAGCGCATTGTCCAACGCCTTCGTGATGAAACGTGTTGAGATACCATCCATGCCTTCGTGCTTTGCCTCTTCGCGAAGGTCCTTGATGTCGACCTTACGAACGCGTCCCTTTTCGAGGACGTCCTCACCATTGTATATTTTAGCTTTCGTTAACAAATCACATTTGGCTGAGGGCTTCAGGCGACTCATGACAGAGAACATCGACGCTACTTTGAGGGTGTGCGGTGCGATATGTGCCTTGAAGTCTGACTTACCGAGCATCTTCTCGTAGATCTTCTGCTCCTGATTGATTTCAAGGCAGTAAGGAACGGCAACCTTGACGATGCGGTCCATGATGGCCTCGTTGGTGTGTTCACTCTGGAACCTGTTCCATTCGGCCTCGTTACAGTGAGCGAGGATGACACCGTCGAAATGAAGCATGTCGCTCTTTCCAGGTGATGGAACTCTCTTCTCCTGTGTTGCAGTGATGATGGTGTGGAGGAACTCGATCTCGTTCTTGAAGACCTCGACCAACTCCACGATGCCTCTGTTACCCACGTTGAATGCACCTGTGAGTGAGAGTGCTCGTGGATCGTCTTCGGCGAATTTGTCGAGCTTTGAGATGTCGACCGAACCAATGAGAACAGAAACGTCCTGGCTGTTTGCGTCCATTGGAGGAACAGCCGCCAAACCTCTTCTGCCGCGTTGTGAGAACGTTGTCTCCTCGACCTCAAAGTCCTCGTATTTACCGCCATAATCATTGAGTAGCTTGTGACGTGCGACAGGAGAGATGTCGCCATCTATCTTCACATTTAGAGCCTTCTCGAACTCCGTACGTAGAGAACGTGGAACGAGTTGTAGGGGTTCACCGCGGTGGGGATCTCCCTTGAGATGGTAGTACTTCTTTCCTTCGAGGGCACGTTTGACGTGTTCTGTCAATGCAGACTTACCAGCACCGACAGGTCCCATAAGTAGAAGAACCTGGCGAGATTCTTCACCCTTGTGGGCGGCTGATGAGAGGAAGGACATGATCTTATCGATGACGGTTTCCATTCCAAAGAATTCACCCTCAAAGTACTTGTGAACCTTCACTGCATCACCATCGAACACCTTAAACTTACGTGAGTCCGAGTCAGGCATCACG
>Ga0114981_10002519_pt1 | contig 11795 bp, 10 predicted proteins | sample S_140806_MF_Meta_FD_87028 | JGI IMG/M metagenome (GOLD analysis project Ga0114981, IMG submission 87028) | Freshwater microbial communities from Lake Simoncouche, Canada to study carbon cycling - S_140806_MF_MetaG | ecosystem: Environmental > Aquatic > Freshwater > Lake | place: Lake...
ATGGTTTTTGGCACTTCAGCGCCCATACAACAGGTCGTAGCAATCAGACCTTTATGATTGTTTAATATCAGTTCCTTATCAATTCTTGGGTATTTTCCATACAATCCTTCAATATACCCCAGAGAACAAAGCCTCGATAAATTCTTGTATCCTTCTTCGTTTTTTGCAAGTAAAAGCTGATGGTATCGTACATCTTTTTCTTCGCGGGTAAATTGCTTTTTATGACGGTCAGCAACCAGATAAAACTCACATCCAATTATGGGTTTAATGTCTACTCCTCTTTCCTTTTTAATTTTAGAAGCCTGAGCCACAAAATCAAACACACCGAACATGTTTCCATGGTCGGTGATGGCAAGGCCTTTCATTCCGTCATCAGCTGCTTTATTGAATAGTTTTTTGATAGAGGCGGCCCCGTCAAGAAGGGAATACTGAGTGTGGCAATGCAGGTGGCAGAATCCGGACATAATTGGGTAAGCCTGCTAATCTAAGGATGGAATTCCAAAACTTTTAAACATCATGGTCAAACTAGAATTAGAAAACAGAATTGTAATTTACAGTCTCAATGCGATTCCTCTTAAGCTTGCTCATTTTCATGCTGTTATGCAGCACAAGCAGTCTGTGCCAAACCTCAGTAGGCAGGTTTACCGCCGAAATGCCAGTTACTGGCAAAGGGAATTCTCTTTTTTTAAGTTATTCAAGGCTTTTTTCTACGGGCAAATCAAAAGTATTTTCCCTTGGGCCTTCCATTCAGTTAACGGGTAGTTATGTTGAAAACAGGCAGATTATTTTCAGATCAAGTGCCTTTTCGACCATAAGTGATGATGCTCGGGATAGTCTGGAATTAAACAGCCTTGCCATGGAAATATTAAATGCGGGAATGCTTTTTTCTTGGAAAGTAGCAGCAAAATGGCATGTGAGTCTTCAGGTTGATTTGGTTGGCCTATCCTTTGGCATTGTGCAACCTGCAAAATATTACGGAAACAATGCTCAAGTCTATCTGGATACTATTCAGCCAGTTGCCCCTACGCCAGCGAATTTCATGATGGGATTTTTGTTTGACAAAGGCTCATTGGTTCACAAGGTTTCGGTTCAGCATCATCTGACCAAAAGCTTTTCTGTAACAGCAGGAATGTCCCTTCTCATTCGGGAATTCACTTCAGGCCGTCTGTTGATAGGTTCTCAGGACAGGTATCGTAATACCGTGTTGTTGCCGTTTATAGGCATTTGTTTTTCAAAAGAATATTGGAAAAAGTCAGAATAATTACTTTTCCTGTTCGTAAGTTGTTGGCATTCCTGGCGGTTGTCGGGAAGAGGAAATTCTGTTAAACACAATCTGTATCACAACAGACACCAGGTTACCTAAAAATACAATTACAACAGGGTTCAGAAACCCTGGAGATTGAGAAAAATAATCTGTTTGATTTTCTTCAGCAGAATTTAGGAAGGAAACTAATTTGGGGGTTATCAGAATTCCATTAAAAAAGTGCAATAGAAAAAATGCAAATATTATAAAGCACCCTGGACGAAATCCTATTTTTTTCTTGGTAAACAGAATAAAAATATTGATTCCTATATGCAGGCTCCAAAGCAAGAACAACAGATTCAGTTCAACCATTTGCGGCAGTGGTGTTAAAAAGGTTTAAAATAAAATCTTCAGAATCAGCAATTATTTCCACATTAAAAACAGAGGCTATTTCAGTTACGAGAAGTGATTTTACTTCTGCAAAATCAGGTGCAAAACCCAATTCCTTTTCCATAGAAGTTACTCCTTTATCCCGTATGCCGCATGGAATGATAAAATCAAAATAGTTCATGTTTGTATTTACATTAAATGCAAAACCATGCATGGTAACCCAACGGCTGGCTCGTACACCAATGGCACAAATTTTCCTTGCTTCAGGTAATTCCGGGTCAATCCATACTCCGGTAAGTCCTTCAATCCTTCCTGAAGGAATTCCATATTTGGCTAACAAACGAATGACCGACTCTTCAATATTTCTAAGGTATAAACCTATATCAGTGGTGAATTGCTCCAAGTCAAAAATTGGATATCCGGTAATCTGTCCTGGGCCGTGATAGGTGATGTCTCCTCCCCTGTTATTAGGAAAAAAAACAATGCCCTGTTTTATAAGTTCTTCCTCCGAAAGTAGCAAATGCTCCCTTTTTCCACTTTTACCTAAGGTAAAAACGGGTTCATGCTCGCAAAACAACAGATAATTATCTGGCTTAGATTCATCAGAATTGGCTCTGGCAGCAACTTTTTTTGATACAGAATCAGCCAATAACTTCTCTTGCAAGTCCCAGGCCTTTTGATACCCTACAGCTTTTAAATCTGCAAACCTGACAATTGGTTTATCCCCCATTTCAATTCGAGAACATAATTACGAATGAAACATTATATTCATGCAAAACGTTTAAGTTCTTAATAGTAATACTATCATAAAGAATAGTAATACTTTCACTACATTAGTTTATAAATCGATCCAATGACCAGGAAAATACTGATTCAAACCTTGGAAGCTGCTACGCGCGCCGTAGGGATTTCGACCAGCCCGGGGTTTTTCAGAGAAAAATACGGATTGGGAATGAATAAATCTCTGGAATCTCCTGAATTAGTCCGAGAGTACTTTCAGGAAATCGCTTCAGACTGCAATCTGCTTGTTTCTGCCAAAGAAACAGGCAAGGATGAGATACGTCAAGTGTTGGGAAAAGGAAATTTTGTTCCCATGATGGTGTTTACAAAAGAAGGAGGTAGCGCCCTGATTACAGCTAAGGGACGCAAAATAAATTTTGACTTTTTTTCAGAAAATGCTACTGAATCCATTTTATACGAAGAAACACAGCTGGGAGATCTCCTTGCTTTTTTGTTCACGGATATTCTCAATTTTTCATCTGAATTGCACCCGGATAAAATAACTGTTTTTACCTTGATGAGTATCCAACCAATGGTAACAGAAGTTCATGATGAGGGAAAGGATCACAAATCTGGATTTGATTATACAAAACCCTTCAAAAGGTTGTTTCAGTTATTAAATTTAGAGAAAAAAACCATATTCTATATTCTGATTTATGCCTTAGCTGCGGGTTTATTTAGTCTTGTATTACCCCTTGGAGTTCAGGCCATTATTGGATTCGTTTCTAGCGGATTAATTTTCAATACCATTTTCCTATTAATAATAATGGTGGTAGCCGGAACTTTGGTTTCCGGTTTGTTACAAATATTCCAAATGGTATTGGTTGAAGTACTGCAACAAAGAGTGTTTACCAGAGCAGCATTTGAGTTTGCCTTCAGAATACCTAAAATGGATTTGGCTTATCTTAACAAGTATTACCCTCCAGAATTGGTTAACCGCTTCTTTGATGTACTCAATATTCAGAAAAATTTCTCTAAATTTTTCACAGAATTCTCAGCTGCGTTGCTCCAGATTGCTTTTGGAATAATTTTACTTTCATTTTATCATCCCTTTTTCGTTTTTTTTAATATCATAATTATCCTGGTTCTATTTGGGATTTTCAAATTAACGCTGAATAAAGGATTAAAAACAAGTTTGGAAGAATCAGATGAAAAGTATCGTCTAGTAAACTGGCTTCAGGAAATGTCCAGAACATTGCCCAGCTTTAAAATGGCGGGCTTTTCAGATTTATCCATTGACAAAACAGACATTCTTACGGGCAAATATTTAAAAGCACGAATAGATCATTTTAGTATACTGAAAAAACAATTTACTGCAATTGTACTTTTTAAAGCTGCAGTTACAGGTGCATTACTTATTCTGGGAACATTGCTTGTTGTACAGCGCGAAATAACCATCGGACAATTTGTGGCCTCTGAAATTGTAATTATTACTATCCTGAATGCTGCTGAAAAAGTGATTCTTTTTCTTGGAACCATATTTGATATGATTACCTCTGTAGAAAAAATTGGAAAAGTAACTGATATTCCACTTGAAAAAACCGGAGTCAGAATGATACCAAAACCTGAAACAGGAAAAGGGTACAAAATTGAAATTCAAGAATTATCTTATTCCTTTAAAAATACACATGGAAACATTCTGTCTGGCATAACACTCACTTTAAAACCAGGCATTAAATATGGTATTGTAGGTGGAGCAGGCTCAGGGAGGTCAACTCTTTTAGAAATAATTGCTGGACTTTATATGGATTATAAAGGGATATTGGTATGCGATTCTGTTTCTTACCGGGAAATTAATTTGAATAGCCTACGCGAACAAATTGGCGCATGTCTTGATACTGACGCTTTATTCGAAGGCACTTTAATACAAAATATTACACTTGGTAAAAATGAACTTTCACTTTCCGATGTTATTGAAATAACCAAATTATTAGAGCTTAATAATACCTTTTACAATTTACCAAAAGGATATGATTCACATATACAAACAGGTGGAAAAAACTTTAGCCTTCTTGAACGTAAACGTATTCTGATGGCCAGAGCACTGGTTGGAAATCCTGGATTAATACTAATGGATGAATCTTTCACACAAACCTATACCCGAAATGAAAAAAGAAACATGGACAACATTTTTAAAAGGCTTGAAGGTGTAACCTTTGTAGGTGTAAGTTCTAGTCCTTACTTCTTAAAAAAATGCGATAATATAATTTGGATGGAGCATGGTAAAATCAGGGAAACAGGAACCTTCAAAGAACTGTCAAAATCAGATTTATTCAACGATTTAATTCATGAGGATGACAAATAAAAAAAACAAATCCAGAAATGCACTCAGTGGTCTTTCAACGGATGAAAATCAGAAATTCTATTCTTTTAATCTGATACAATCACCCGGAAATTCCATAAAAGTTACTCTGTGGATCAGGTTTGCTTTATTGGTTTTACTGGTATTGCTATTCATACCTTGGCAGCAAAATATTAATGGTAATGGTTCTGTCATATCACTGAAACCGAATGAAAGGCCTCAAACCTTACCTTCAACCATTGCAGGTCGCATTGATCATTGGTATGTACAGGAAGGGCAGTATGTAAAAGCTGGCGATTCTATAATGAAGATTTCAGAAATCAAGGACAAATATTTTGATCCTGATTATTTATTGAGACTTAGTCAACAGGTCGTCGCCAAAGAGGATGTAATATCTTCTATGGAGAATAAAATTGTCGCTCAGGAACAACAAATTTCTGCACTTAAACAAGGTTTACAAATTAGTCTGGAGAAGGCCAGAAATAAAATAAAGCAGGTTAGATTTAAAGTTCAAAGCGACAGTGCAGAATCCAGAGCAAATGAACTGGAATATCAGATCGCTCAATTTCAATTTTTACGTCAGGATAGCCTTTACACCAAAGGTTTGAAGTCGCTTACAGAATTGGAAACACGCAAAATAAAATTGCAAGATGCTCAGGCTAAAGTAGTTTCAGCTCAGAATAAACTATTAAGCTCCAGAAATGAACTTATCAATGCTGAACTCGAATTAAGTTCCCTCGCAGCTGATTACTTAGACAAAATTTCTAAAGCAGAATCTGAAAAAAATTCAGCTTCTGCTTATGTTTTTGATTCGGAAGCCTCGCTTGCCAAAATAAAAAATGAATATTCAAATGTTCAGGTGCGCAGTGATTATTATGTGATACGTGCTCCACAAAATGGATATGTAATCAGGGCACTAAAAGCAGGTGTTGGCGAAATCATTAAAGAAGGTGACCCTGTAGTAACCATTATGCCAAAGGACCCTCAGATTGCTGTAGAAATGTATGTATCAGCGATGGACATTCCTTTATTAAGCAGAGGGCGACATGTCAGAATACTCTTTGAAGGTTGGCCGGCTATGCAGTTTTCAGGATGGCCTGGAGTTTCTATTGGCACTTTTGGTGGAACAGTTTCAGTAATTGATTACGTAAATTCAGAAAACGGAAAATATCGTATTCTAGTTACCGTAGATTCTACAAATGATGACCACTGGCCTACCCAACTTAGAGTTGGCTCAGGTGTACAAGGCTGGGTTATGCTAGAAGAAGTACCAGTTTGGTATGAGATTTGGCGACAGATTAATGGCTTTCCACCCAGTTTGAAAAACGAACCTGAAAAGGAAAAAGACAAGAAAAAAAACACCAAAGGAAGTGATGATGAGGAGTAATTTACTGGTTGTTTTCTTTACTTTTTTTGTCTCTAACGCATGGGGCCAGAATCCTGATTCTGTGTTAATCTATCCTCTTTCAGCATTCTTTTCTCAGGTTGGAAAACATCATCCTGTTGCAAAACAAGCAGCGCTGCTTCCTGCAATGGCCAAAATGGAAATCAGAATGGCAAGAGGACTATTCGACCCCGTCCTGGAAGCTTCACAGGATGAAAAACAATTTCAGAACAAAGATTATTACACCAAGCAAGAAATTGCCCTTAAAATTCCTACCTGGTTTGGCGTAGAATTTAAAGCCGGCATTGATAACGCTACAGGCCAATACATTAACCCTGAAGAAGGAACCGGTTCAAAAGGCCTTGCCTATGGTGGTATTAGTTTGCCGGTACTCAGAGGTCTGCTTATTGACCAACGAAGAGCCGGTTTGCAACAGGCCTTACTTGTTCAAAATCTGAATGAGGCAGAACAAATTAAAGTGCTAAATAAGCTGTTCCTCCAGGCAGGTAAAGAATATTTTGAGTGGATGCAGGCATACTACAGGTTGCTCATTCTCCGTACTGGTTATCTTCTTGCAAAAGATCGTCTTGAAGGCATTAAGCAAAATATTCTATTCGGTGATTTGGCTGCAATTGACTCCGTGGAAGCTTCCATCGAAGTGATGCGAAGAGCCTCGCTGTTGGCTGAGGGTCTTACCACCTTTCAAAATGCAACATTGACTGTTTCGACCTACCTCTGGGATGAAAACGGAGAACCTGTAGACCTTGCTCAAAATGTTATTCCTGAAAGATTAGATTCCCTGATTCAGTTTCCACAATATATGCTGGACAGTCTGTATAGTTATGCCCTAACTTCTCATCCTGAAATTCTTAAATATCAATTTAAATTAAAACAATATGATATTGAACGAAGACTTGCGCAGGAAATGCTAAAACCAGATTTAAGATTAAATTATTATCCTCTTTTTTATTCTGATTTTTCCGGTACCGGAACTGACAATTACCTATTGAACAATTATAAGTATGGAGTTAATTTTTATTTCCCTTTATTTCTGAGAAAAGAACGTGGGAAACTTGGCCTTACAAATGCTAAAATAACTTCGATGAATTATGAAATGGATCAGGCAGGTCGGGACATACAGAATACAGTAAAGGTTTCTTGGAATGAACTTAACAATATTTATGAACTTGTTGGTATTCAAAAAAATTCCGTCAGCTATTCAGTAACGCTGAGAAATGGAGAAGAAGAAAAATTCCGCATGGGTGAAAGTTCTTTTTTCCTCTTAAATACCAGGGAACGCAATTTACTTGAATCTGAATTAAAACTAGTTGAATTGCAAGCCAAATATGCGAAGGCGGGCCTAACACTTGAATGGTCTTCTGGCAGATCTATCTTTTCCAATTATATCAAATGAGTGGAGGAGAAGTCCATATACGTGTAAGCGAAAATTTGTATGTAAAAGATCCGCAGGCTACTTTGTTGGGAAGAAATATTCTCACAGCTGCAATTGTCCTACTTGAACAAGAAGGTTTTGAACAATTTACCTTTGCTAAGGCTGCTAAAATTTGTAATACGACTGAAGCCAGTATCTACCGGTATTTTGAGAACAAACACAAACTGCTTATCTACCTTACAGAATGGTATTGGGGATGCATTTCTTTTAGAATTGATGCGCTGACAAAAGACCTGAGATCACCCTTGGAAAAACTCAAAGTTTCAATTCATACACTTACCGATGGTTTCAGTGATGAACTAACTGTTCCTCATATGGATGGAAAAAAATTGCATACCATCATCATTGCTGAATCAGCCAAATCTTACCTTACGCGAAATGCGCGCGAAGAAGCTTTGGAAGGATGTTTTGACAGATACAGAGGGGTTTGTAAAAGAATCTGTAATATCATGGCAGACCTGTCACCGGATTATCCCTTTGTTTTGGCATTTTCATCTACTCTAATAGAAACTGTTCATGAACAACTGTTTTTTTCAGGACATATTCCTGGTATTACTGAAATCAAATCTGGCACAAAAGATTTGCAGGAGTATCTGCTCAACTTATGTCAGGCTATTATACAATTCAATAATAAATAATTATTATCTCATCAATTGATCAATAATTTTCATTTTTCCAGCTCTCCTTGCAGGAAGCCATGCTGACAGACCGGTAAGCAAGAAAACAGAAAATGCTACAATTACAGCATCCCAAATTTTAAACTGTACCGGGTAAGACTGCACAACAAAACTTTCTCCTCCAGAAAGCCTCAACCATCCAAATTCTGCCTGTGTCCAATAAAAAACACCCCCAAGTAGAATACCAGTTAAAATAGCTGCAACTCCAATTAACAGACCTGCATAAAGAATTACTCTGGTTATTGCTCCTGGACTTAAACCCATAGTACTTAATATCCCAAGCCCTCTTTGCTTTTCAAGAACCAAAAGACTCAGGCAGGAAATAATATTAACTCCTGCAATTATTGCCATTAACAGAAGTAAAAAAAAGGTGACCCACTTTTCACTTTCAGCGATGCGAAATAAACTCTCATGTCTTTCGATACCGGTTTTAAAAACCAGTCCCTTTGGCAAATGAATATCCGTCTGTTTTCTAAATTCTGAAGGATCAATTCCGGGTTTTAATGCCAATTCGATGGCTGAAATTTCCTGCCCTTTTCCAAGAAAATCCCATAAAAAAGAAAGTGGAACAATCAGGTACTGATCGTCATACTCTTTTTGCATGGCAAAAACACCTTCCGGAAAAAATTGTGCTTTTATAACAGATGCTGCCGGGTCTGAACTTTCCGGTAATGAGGAAAAGGTGTAAAGGTTAACTGGAGTTTCACTTTCTCCCGGAGGCAGGTTTAAATACCATGCTACTCCAGAACCTGCTATACCTCCGCAGGTGAGTGAATCAGAATACAGCTTATACCTCCCTTCTACAAGAAAAGATGTAAAAGAATTCACTTTGGTAAATACAGAATCTACGCCCTTAAGACGTACAATATGTCGGTTATTTCCATATTCAGCCATAGCCTTGGCTTCAAGTGTTAAAGCAACAGCACTTATTTCAGGTACTTTTTTTAATTGATTACTCAAGTCATTCTGAACCATAAAACGACTTCCCTGATTGCTAACAATACTTAATTTGGGATCCATTCCTGAAAAAAGGTCATTAATCAGTACCTGCATGCCGTTAAATACAGTCAATACACAAATAATTGCTGCAGTACTGAAACAAATCCCTGAAAAAGCAACCCAGGTAATAATATTGGATGCTATCCCTTTTTTGCCTTTAAGCAGAAACCTCAGTGCAGTACCAAACAGGAGACCTTGATTCATTGGTCTGCTTCTTCGCTGGAAGATTCTTCTCTGTTAACTTTTAACTCATCCTCGCTTTTCTTGAGCTTTTCGAACAAGGCATCTACCTTTTTGGCATATTCAATAGAATCATCAACAAAAAACAATAACTCAGGCATTTTACGAAGTTCATTTCTGACTCTTTCCGCGAGCAAACGCTTCACTTCCCATTGGTTTTCAGTTAACAAGGCAACAATTTTTGGCATCTCGGCATCCGGAAAAGCAGAAATATAAAATCTGGCAATAGAAAGATCTGGCGTAATTCTGACTACCGTAACGGAAGCCATTCCTATCCCAAGTGCCTTTAAATCGCGCTGAAGCAGGATATCCATCTCCTTTTGCAGCATTCGTGACACCTTTTTCTGCCTCGTTGTTTCGTTCATTACCCAAAATTACCAAATGACAACCGAAAGGTCTTAATTTCGTTTTGGTAGGTTTGTAGTGTCATGCAGCTTTATTTTAAAATTCTAAACCACGGAAGGCCTTACATTTCAAATGGTATAGCTGCGGTTTTACTGCTTCTGCTCTATAATTTGTTCAGTGCAGCATCTCTGGCTATGGTGATTCCATTTCTGGAAATTCTGTTTTCCGAATCCCTGCCTCCTGTACCTACCGAAATACTGAGTTTTTCCAATCCTGGCGCATTAAAATCTCATGCCTACTATGAGCTCGGACAGATTATGTATACCTATGGCAAACCTGCTGTCCTCGGCTGGTTCTGTCTGGTTTTATCCATTTGTATATTCCTTAAAAGTTTGTTCCGTTACCTCAGCTCCTGGAATATCGGTCCGCTGGAACAGGGCATTATTTATCAGATGCGGAAAAAAATATTTGGCCATATTTCGGGTTTATCACTGAATTTTTATACTTCAAAAAGAAAAGGCGACATCATTAATATCATTGTCAGTGATGTTCAGGTAGTACAGGAATGCGTCATTGGAACCATACAAACAGTAGTTAGCGACCCGCTAACCATGATTACTTTTCTGCTGGCTATGTTGTACATAAGCTGGAAACTTACCTTATTTACCCTCATTGTTTTACCTCTTACAGGAATTTTAATTAATTATATTTCAAAAAGTCTGAAAAGAAAGGCAGGAAAAAGTCAGGAAAAGCTTGGCGCGCTTATTGCAGTGCTGGATGAATTTATACAAGGCATTAGAATTGTTAAATCCTTTAACGCTGAAGCCTATGAAAGAAACAAATATGACACAGAAAACAAAGGATATACCAAACTCCAGGTTTCGGTTCGGAGACGCAGCGACCTTGCCTCTCCCCTCACCGAAGTGCTGTCCATCCTGGTGGTGGTCATCATTATTCTATACGGTGGAAATATGATTATTTCAGGAGCAGGCGAATTAAAACCTTCTGAATTCATAGGATTTATTGCCTTTTTCTCGCAATTCATTGCTCCAATAAAAACATTTTCCTCTGCTGTCAGCCGCATTCAGAAAGGCATTGCTTCCTACGAAAGAATTGAAGTATTGCTCAATACTCCGGTTGAAGTAAAAGAAGACAGTGGCACCTTGCCTTTCACAGGATTGAAAAAGAGCATTTCCGTTCAAAATTTAGGATTCTCCTATGGCAGCACCACCATTCTCGACTCCATTTCTCTGGAAATAAAAAAAGGAAGTACCGTTGCTTTGGTGGGTCCTTCTGGTGCCGGAAAATCTACTTTGGCAGATCTGGTCGCCAGATTTTACAATCCCGTTTCTGGAAAAATCCTTTTTGACGACATTCCTTTAGAAGACTATCACCTCTCGGATATTCGCCAGCAAATGGGCATTGTTTCTCAGGAAGGGATTTTGTTTAACGATACCATTCTCAGCAACATAGCCTACGGAAAACCGGGAACCGAAATTCAGGCTGTTGAAAAAGCCGCGAAAATGGCGCACGCCCATGAATTTATTGCAGAACTGCCTCAGGGCTATCACACAATGATTGGGGAACGGGGAACCAAACTTTCAGGTGGTCAACGTCAGCGAATTGCCATTGCCAGAGCCTTATTTCTCAATCCTTCTATCCTAATCTTGGATGAAGCAACCTCTGCCCTCGACAATGAATCAGAAAGGCTGGTTCAGGAAGCCCTCGAAGCTTTAATGAAAGACAGAACTTCTCTTGTGATTGCCCATCGCTTATCTACAATCAGGAATGCAGATACCATTGTAGTCCTCGACAAAGGTAAAATTGTGGAATCAGGAACGCATACAGAATTGCTGAGTAACAACGGATTATACAAATACTTGTACGAAACGCAGTTCAGAAATGCAGACGCTGTTTAAACTAATTTAAGCTTCCTGCCCAATTTCAGGGTAGTTGTCGGCGTGATGCGATTCATCTTGCAG
>Ga0114981_10002523_pt1 | contig 11791 bp, 8 predicted proteins | sample S_140806_MF_Meta_FD_87028 | JGI IMG/M metagenome (GOLD analysis project Ga0114981, IMG submission 87028) | Freshwater microbial communities from Lake Simoncouche, Canada to study carbon cycling - S_140806_MF_MetaG | ecosystem: Environmental > Aquatic > Freshwater > Lake | place: Lake...
ATCGACCTGTGGGCCGGTGGTTCCGCAGCGGTGTTGGCGCGCCGACCGGTGCCGGGGGTGCGGGTGGTCCAGGCGCTGCAGGCCATTGCGCCAGAAGTGCGCCGCTGGCGCCAGGCCGAAGGCCTACCGGCAAGCCCCTGATGCCCTGACGGCGGTTGTGGAGAGCCCCCCGTGGCAGCGGGGTATTCCCTAGAATGGTTGTGTTGTCGTCAACCGGGATTGACGGGCGTCCACCATGCTCTACCCTGAACTCTTCAAGCAGCTCGAAGCCGTCCGCTGGAACATGGACACCGACATCCCTTGGGATCGGTTCGATGCGTCCTTGCTGACCGACGAACAGGCCCGCACGGTGAAGATGAACGCCATCACGGAGTGGGCCGCCCTGCCTGCCACCGAGATGTTTCTGCGCGACAACCGCGAGGACAGCGACTTCTCCGCCTTCATGAGCGTGTGGTTCTTCGAGGAGCAGAAGCACTCGCTGGTGCTGATGGAATACCTGCGGCGCTTCCGCCCCGAGCTGGCGCCCTCAGAAGAGGAGTTGCATGAGGTGCGTTTCGAGTTCGACCCGGCGCCGGCCCTCGAGACCCTGATGCTGCACTTCTGTGGCGAGATCCGCCTGAACCACTGGTACCGCCGTGCGGCCGAGTGGCACACCGAGCCGGTGATCAAGGCCATTTACGAGACCCTGGCGCGCGACGAGGCCCGCCACGGCGGCGCCTACCTGCGCTACATGAAGCGTGCATTGACGCGGTGCGGCGACGAGGCCCGCGCAGCGTTCACCAAGGTGGGAGTGCTCATGGCCAGCGCCCGCCGCACGGCGCAGGCCCTGCACCCGACCAATCTGCACGTCAACGAGAAGCTGTTCCCGCGCGACACGGTGCAAAGCCGTCTGCCCGACCCGGCCTGGCTGGAGCGCTGGCTGGACAAGCAGATCCAATTCGACAGCGTGTGGGAAGGCAAGGTCGTCGACCGCATCCTGCACAACCTGGGGCTGCTGATGGAGCGCAGCTTTGCCAGCGTGCAGGAGCTCAACCGCTACCGGAAGGACGTTTCGCAGGCGCTGGCTGCGAAGGCGGCGGCAGCGGCTCAGCCTGCGGTAGCAGGCTGAGCGGTCCGAGCCTCAGGAGGCCTTGGGCAGGCTGTCTGCTTTGCGATCAGCCGCCACGCGCTGAATGCTCGGCCGGTCGGCCAGCAGCTTGAGATAGCCCTTCCAGTCCACGCCGTGGGCGGCAAGCAGGTCCTCCCCCAGCACGCTCTTCGTGGCCATGCCCACCAGGGGCAGGCTCGCCCACGCCGCGCAGTCGGCGATAGTGAATTGGTCTCCCGCCACGTAAGGCGAGAACTTCGCCAGGCGCTTGAAGGCCGGGATGTGACGGCCCAACTGCTTGCGCACGCGGGCCTGGGTGCCCTCGCTGACGGTGCCGCCAAAGAAGGCCTGCGCATACAGCTCACGCGCCACCAGTTCCAGGTGCAGGTCGATAAAGGTGGCGAGCTCGCGCACCTTGGCTGCGGCGAACGGGTCTGCCGGCACCAGTGCCGGTTGCGGATAGGCGGCCTCGATCCAGTCGACGATGACCTGGCTCTCGCACAAGACACCCTGCGGCGTGCGGATGAACGGAACCTTGCCCAGGGGTGAGGCTGACAGCACCGCCTCGTCCTTGGAGGTGGGCATGACGCGCTCCTCCTGGAAGGGTACGCCCTTTTCCAGCAGGGCCAGCTTGACCTTGTTGTAGTAGTTGGAGATGGGAAAACCATACAGCGTGATCATGGGTCGTACTCCGGTTTTTGAGGTGAAGTCTTCAAACTGATTGTCGCGGCCGTGGGATGCTGCTGCGCGACGCCGAATACAGCGCCACCAAGCCCATCATGAAGCTGCCGCTGATCAGGCCCGAGGCATGGGCGGCCACGGCCACCGGGATGTCCCAGCCGGGCACGGTCTGCACTGCACCGGCCCATGGTGCTTCCAGCACCACCTTGACCAGCAGCCCCAGCCACACCGCGGCGCCGATCCAGCGCTGCCGTGCCGCGCCGCCCACCACCAGGGCCACGGCAGCCACCGCCACGGCGGCGTGCAACACGCCCGACAGCCCTGCATAACGGCTCAGAGACGGGGCCCACAGCAGCAGGACCTGCGTCAAGGGCCAGGCAGCCGCGGCCGCGACGATGGCCTGCACCGGGAGCCGGGCCGCCGTGCCGAAGGCGGCCACCACGGCACAGCCCGCCAGGTTGGCGGCCAGATGTTGGGGGCTGTAGTGCACCAGGGCGCTGGTCCAGGCCCGCCAGGGCTCGCGCCAGGCATCAGCGGCCCGCCACTCCAGCAGCGGGGCCCACGCTGCCGCAGGCCCTGCCACCAAGTCATGCGCAAAGACCAGGGCCGACAGCAGCGCCAGCGCCGCACACCCGGCGCTCCAGCCGGCCGTCAGCCAAAGACGTGATGCCACAGGGCCAGCACGGCGTCGCGCTGCTTGGCGTGGGTCTGGGTCTCGAAGTGCGTGGGCTGCTCGTCCAGGCGTGCGCGGTGTTGGGCCCGCCTGAGCTCTCGGTAGGCATCAGCGGCGGCGCGCCCAACCCCTTGCGGCAGCAAGCCGTCCTCTTCCGCGCGCTGCAGCAGGGCGATGTTGCCCACGTTGCCCAGCAGACCCGGATGCCCGGCGCCGCGGGCCAGCACCAGATGCTGCACGGCGAACTCGGCGTCCATCATCCCGCCCGGGCTGTGCTTGACATCGAATCGGCCGTCCTTGACAGGGTGCGCACCGCGCACCCGCTCGCGCATGGCCTGGATCTCCGAGCGCAGCGAACCCTCATCCCGGGGCGCCGTGAGGACGCCGGTGCGCGCCGCCTCGAACCGGGCTTCGATGCTGCGAACCCCAGCGCAGAAGCGGGCGCGCGTGACGGCCTGATGCTCCCACGTCCATGCGGTGTTGCTGCCGCGTCCCACCTGGTAACGCTCGAACGAGGAGATGGACGTCACCAACAGCCCTGAGCTGCCGTTCGGGCGCAGCGCGGTGTCGATGTCATACAGCTCGCCCGCGGCCGTGCGCAGCGTGAGCCAGGTGATGACCTTGCGCACGAACCCGGCGTAGACCTCCTGGGCGCGGTCCGGGTCGGTCTCGTCGCCGTCGTCGTAGAGGAAAACCACGTCCAGGTCACTGCCGTAGCCCAGCTCCTTGCCGCCCAGCTTGCCATAGGCGATGACGGCCAGGGAGGGCACGGGGCGGTGGCGCTGGCGGTAGTTGGCCCAGGCCCAGCGGATGACGGTGTCCAACACGGCGTCGGCCAGGGCGGACAGGTCGTCAGCCACTTCCTCCACGGTCAGGCGGCCCTCCACGTCGCGCACCAGCGTGCGGAAGACCTCCGCATGGTGGGCACGGCGCAGCGTGTCTAGCAGGGACTCCTCATCTGCCTGACCGGAGCGCACCCAGGCGGCGTGGCGTTGCTCCAGGTCGTGCGTGAACTCGCTGCGGTCAAAGCGCTCGTGCAGCAGCCGCTCATCGGCCAGCTCGTCGATCACGCCAGGGTGGCGCATCAGGTACTGCATCGGCCAGCGGGCCAGGCCCAGCAGGCGCAGCAAGCGGTTCTGTACTTCCGGGCGCTCCACGAGCAGCGCCAGGTAGCTCTCGCGGCGCAGCAGGGGCTCCACCCAGTCGATGAAGCGCAGCGCCGCATCCATGCTGCACACGCCTTCGGCCATGCAGGCTTCGGTGCGCTGCACCAGGCGGCCGAGACGCATCTTGCTCTCGTCGCGAAGACCCGCCACCCGAGGCTGCCGGCTCCATTGCCGCACCCGCTCGGACAGCCCTTCGGGCAGGCGCTCGAGCAGGTCTTCGCTGTCGATGGGCAACGGCCCTTGTCCGCAGGTGCGGCACACGCCGCGCACCGTGGCCGGTGCCTGTCCGTCATGCAGCAGCGCGTCAAACTCGTTGGCGACGAACTCACGTACCTCGCCCAACTGGTCTAGCAGCTCGCAGGCGCCGCCCCCGTTCATGCCCAGGGACTGGGCGATCCAGGTCAAGTCGACGTCGTTGGTGGGCAGCAGGTGGGTCTGCTGGTCGTCCAGGTATTGGATGCGGTGCTCGATCTGGCGCAGCAGCACATAGCCCTGGGCCAGGCGGTCGGCGGTGGCGGGTTTCATGAGCCCACGCACCACCAGGCGCTGCAACCCTCGCAGGGTGGAGCGCGTGCGAATCTCGGGGAAGTGGCCGCCGCGTGCCACCAGCATGAGCTGGACGATGAACTCGATCTCGCGGATGCCCCCGCGCGAGAGCTTGACGTCGTTGGCGCGTTCTGGCCGCCCCGCTGCGCGGCGCTGCGCTTCCTCGCGGATCTTGCGGTGCAGTTGGCGCAGGCCTTCAAAGACCCCGTAGTCGAGGTACTTGCGGTACACGAAGGGCGTCACCAGCGCGCGCAGGGCTCGGCCCCGGCCGCTTTCCACGGCGGCCTGCGGGGCAACGATGCGGCTCTTGAGCCAGGCAAAGCGCTCCCACTCCCGCCCTTGCACCTGAAAGTACTCCTCCAGCATGCCCAGGCTCACCACCGCCGGGCCGGAGTTGCCATTGGGGCGCAGCGCCAGATCGACCCTGAAGACGAAGCCGTCGTCCGTGGTGTCGCCAATCAGCGTGTACAGCCGTTTGGCCACCTGGGAGAAGTATTCGTGGGCAGACACCACGCCAGTGCGTGGGTGGTCAACTGCTTCCGCGGACGGTATCCCCAGTGTCTCGCCGTCGTCCTCGTAGACGTAGATGAGGTCGATGTCGGAGGAGACGTTCAGTTCACGCGCACCGAGCTTGCCCATGCCCACGATCCAGAACTCGATGTCCTGGCCAGCGGCATCGCGCGGCGGGCCGAAGCGCGCGTCGCAGTCGAGGCGCGCTTGCGCGAGTGCAGCCTCTAGCGTCACCTCGGCCAGGATGGTCATGGTGTGGGTGACGTCGTCAAGCGAAGCGGCCTGCTCGATGTCCAGCACCGCCATCCGCTCCAGCACCAGTTGTCGGGTGACCCGCATGGCGCTGGCCAGGTCCCGCCCGCCCGACCTCAAGCGCTCTACGGCTTGCTGCATCGCCTCGCGGTTGGGCAGCCCCTCGGGCAGCTGGGTCAGGTCGGTGGCGTAGCGCCGCCGAATGCGCTGCACGAAGCGGCTGTGCGAGGCTTGTGCCGCACGGGCCTCGGGCAGGGCACTGCCGGCCCGTTCAAGCGTGGTGCTGGCCGTCATGGGGTGGGCACCCCGACAGACAGCGGTGAAGTGATGTTCATCTTTCCTCTCTCCCAGCCTGGCGCTTGGCGGAATCGTGGTTCCGCTGTACGCTCCCGTTGGATCGGAAGTCCGGCTGCCCCACAGGCCCACGCCGTGGCGGTGGGGGTACTATGGTGCGTTCTCAAGGCGCTTTCTGCTGGCTCCTGACTCGAACATCAGGGTAGCGGCTTCAGGTGGTTGAGCAGGCCGAGGGGCTTTTGGGGGCGCAGCAGGCCCCCTGCTCCTTGCTGCATACGGGCCCTTGCGAGCAGATTCACCGGTCCGCCGCCTCGCAAGGGAAGGGCGTTCACAATCTGCCTGCTCCGAACCTGTTGCCGACATCTGACGGCCCGAGCGCCCTGAAAGCCCCGCATGAAAATCGCCGCTGTCCAGATGGTGTCCACGCCCGACCTGGCGCGCAACCTGGAAGCCGCCGGTCGGTTGGTGGCCACGGCGGCGGCGCAGGGCGCCGAGCTCGTGGGGCTGCCCGAGTACTTCTGTCTGCTGGGCCGGCGGGACACCGACAAGCTGGCGGTGGCCGAGAGCCCTGGTCGGGGGCCCATCCATTCCTTTCTGTCGACGGCCGCCCAGCGCCATGGCGTGTGGATCGTGGGCGGCACGATGCCGATGGCGGTGCCAGGCAGCACGCAGCGGGTGCGCAATACGTGCCTGGTGTACGGCCCTAACGGGGCGGCGCACGCGCGATACGACAAGATCCACCTCTTCGCCTTCGACAACGGACGCGAGCGCTACGACGAAGCCCGTGTGCTGGAGCGCGGCGAAGAGCCTGTGACGTTCACCGCGGCAGGCCACCGCGTGGGCCTGAGCGTGTGCTACGACCTGCGCTTTCCGGAGCTGTACCGCGCCCTGGCCTTCGCGCCTGGCCAGCCCGCGTGCGACCTGATGTGCGTGCCCTCGGCCTTCACGTACACCACCGGTCAAGCCCATTGGGAGCTGCTGCTGCGTGCCCGCGCGGTAGAGAACCAGTGCTACGTGCTCGCCCCTGCCCAGGGCGGTGTGCACGAGAACGGCCGCCGCACCTGGGGCCACAGCATGGTCGTCGGCCCCTGGGGCGAGGTGCTGGCCTGCTGCGATGAGGGCGAAGGCGTGGCACTGGCCGACATCGACGCCGTGCGCCTGGCCGAGGTGCGCCAGCAGATGCCTGCGCTCGCGCATCGGCGTTTGTAGAGCTGAGATGCTGACCGGGCTGCGGCTCTCAGCTGCCCGAGCGCTTGAGTACTGGCAGCGACGCTTGATGGCTGCTTCAGTCCGCGTCGCGAACTGGCGCCCGGCCGGCTTCCCGCAAGTGCCGGTACACCGTGGTGCGCGAGATGCCCAGGCTGCGCGAGGTGCGGCTCACGCTGCGGCCACAGCGGTCGAAGGCCTGCAACACGGCCTGTGTGGCCGCGCGCTGAAGGCTGGAGCCGCCGAGGGGGGAGCCCAGTGCCACCGCATCCCCTGGTACCGGGGGCAGCAAGGCTTGCACGCTTGCCTGCTCCAGGCGCGCGCCGTCGCCTGAGCCGCCGGCCTCCAGAAGCAGGCGGGTCAACACGCTGCGCAGTTCCCGGAAGTTGCCCGGCCAGTCGTGCTGGCACAAGCTGGCCATGGCCTGCGGGCTGAGGGTGGCCAGAGGGTCCAGTTCTGCCAGCACGAACTCCACGGCAGCCTCCAGGTCCGTGCGCCGGCGCAGGGGCGGCAACTGCACTTCGACCACGTTGAGCCGGTACATCAGGTCCTGGCGGAAGCGCCCCGCGGCCACGGCCTGTGTCAGGTCTGCGTGGCTGGCCGCCAGCAACTGCACGTTCACCACGCGTGTGGCGGTGCCCCCAACGGGCCTGATACAGCGGTCGTCCAGAAAGCGCAGCAATGAGGATTGCAACGCCAGCGGGAGTTCTGCAATCTCGTCCAGCAGCAGGGTGCCACCATCGGCCGAAGCGATCAGACCCGCGCTGCCTTCACGGCGGGCGCCCGTGAAGGCGCCGGCCACGTAGCCGAAGAGCTCGGCCTCGACCAGTTCGGCGGGCAGGGCACCACAGTTGACGCCGACGAAAGCCCCTTTGCGGCCGCTGAACTCGTGCGCGTGCCGGGCGATAACCTCCTTGCCCGTGCCGGTCTCTCCTTGGATGAGCACCGGCACCCCCATGCGCACGGCCCGCCGGATGATGCTGCAGGCCTTCTCCACTGCCGGGTCATCGGCCAGGAACGCCGGGCGCTGATGGGTTGAGACGGCCTGTGGTGTGCCGGGTACCCCGGTTCGCAGGCGCCCATTTGCGGCGGTCGGGCCCTGGTCAGGCCGTGTCCACAGGGGTGTAGGGGTGGCCATGCGGTCGGACCCTAAGGCGATGCGGCTGGCCGTGGGAGCCCTGTGCACCGGCCGGGCCACGAGGGCGCTGCCCATGGCGTCGCGCAGCCGCACAGGCGTGTCCTGGTTCAGCCGGGCCAGCACCCGTTCAAAGGGTTCCTCGAACAATTGCTCGAAGGCGGCGCTACGGCCCACCGCCAGACCCGAAAGCAGCTGGCGTGCTCGGGCGTTGAGCGAGCGCAGGCGGCCCTCGCCGTCAAAGGCCAGCAAGCCGGCTGACAGGGTGCCCAGAAACTCCGGCCGGGGGTGAATGGCAAGCACCGTCTGGCCGGCCATCTGATGCAGCATCAAGCCGTTCTCGATGTGCGTGGCGGCCATTTGCACCAAGGCCATGGTGTGGCGCTGGCGCGACTCAAAGTAGGACGATGCGTCCAGCACGCCCACCAGCTCGCCCTGAGCGTCGCGCACTGGAGCAGCAGTGCAGGAAATGCCTCCGAGGTCATGAAAGTAGTGCTCGGTGCCCGTGACTGCCACCGACTGGCCCACGGCCAAGGCGGTGCCGAGGCCGTTGGTGCCGGCACGCCGCTCGTCCCACAGGCTGCCGGCCACGATGCCCGCGCCCGAGCCGCTCATGGAAAAGCGGTTGTCGGCGTACAGGTCCAGGATCATCCCTTCATGGTCGGCAAAGGCCAGAAGGAAGTTGGATCCGGCTATTTGTTGGGACAGGGTTTCCAATTCGGCCCGGGCCAGATGGCGCACCACCGCTGCGCGCTCTTGGCGCTGGGCCAGTTCAGCCCCGCTGGCCACCTCGATCTGCGGCGGGGTCCAGGGGTCCAGCCCGGCGTCCAGGCAGCGCGCCCAACTGTCCAGGATGACACTGCCAGGCAGGGTTTCGGCCGGCTGGGTTCCTACACGGGCAGCAAGCACTCGGGCATGTTCTGGCCGCATGGCCTCGTTGCGTTTCACCGTCATCTCCTGAGCGCCGGACACTGACGGCCCGATCGTTTGCAACACGGTCCCATTACTTGAAGGGCTCCGCAGGTTACGCAATTCCGGATAACCCTTGGTCTCACTGTGGAGACTTTTTGCAGAAGTTTTGAACAGTTTCTGGACACTTTGTTGTGGACAGATGTCCAGATCCGGGACTCTTGCTCCGGCAGTGCTGTAGGGGCTTCATTCGAACGGCCGGATGCTCAGCCCTGGTTTACCCGCACTGGCATACACCTTGCGCAAACGCCATCCGCAGGCCGTCCGTGCAGGGCAACTTGCATCGTCCTGGAACTTCACAAACCGCATACCGAGGAGATCACCGATGTCATTGAAGAATCTTCGTCCCCTTCGCCTGGCTTGCGCGGCCGCGCTGGCCTGCGGGCTGGCGCTGCCCGCCCTGGCCCAGCAGAACCTTGAAAAGCTCAAGCAGTTCAAGGTTGCCACGACGGACTTGAACATCCCGACCGTGCCCCAGACTGGCCGCAAGGCGGACTCGCTCCGCGCCAACCTGAAGAACATCAAGATGCCCCCGGGCTTCAAGATCGATCTCTACGCTGTGGTGCCCGATGCCCGGCACATGGCGGTGGCACCCAGCACCAACATGCTGTTCGTCAGCACCCGCAAGACCACCGTGTGGGCCGTGACCGACCGCGACAGCGACGGTGCCGCTGATGAGGTCAAGAGCTTTGCGCCCTCGCTGAAGTTCACCAACCCCAATGGCGTGTGCTGGACCAAGGATGGCTTCCTGATCGTGGTCGAGCACAACCGGGTGCTGAACTTCCCCGCGGCCGAGTTCTTCTATGAAGGCCCGGACGTGGCCGTGATCGAGGTGGTGCCCCAGGGCAAGCTGATCCCCGTGGAGGAGGAGAGCTTCAACCACGGCGCCCGTGTCTGCGACGTGGGTCCGGATGGCAAGCTCTACATCTCGCTGGGCCAGCCCTTCAACGTGCAGCCGCTCGAGAAGGTCGCCGCCTACGACCGTCTGGGCATCGGCGGCATCATCCGCATGAACGCGTTTGATGGCAGCGGCCGCGAGGTCTTTGCACGCGGCATCCGCAACTCGGTGGGCCAAGACTTCAACCCGAAGGACGGCACCCTGTGGTGGACCGACAACCAGGTTGACGGCATGGGTGACGACATCCCCCCGGGTGAACTGAACCGCTCCACCAAGGCGGGCGAGCACTTCGGCTTCCCCTGGACCAACGGTGGCGTGCAGATCGCCGGCAGCAGCGCTGCGCCCGACCTGAAGGACCTGCCCGCCCCGGCCGGCATGATCGCGCCCCAGGTGAACTTCCCGGCGCACCAGGCGCAACTGGGCATGGCCTTCGCCAGCGGCAACATGTTCCCCGAGAAGTACCGCAACGGCATGTTCGTGGCGTCTCACGGCTCCTGGAACCGCACCAAGGCCAGCGGTGCGTTGATCAACTTCGTTTCGCTGAAGGCTGACGGCACCGCCGACAAGTCCGAGGTCTTTGCCGAAGGCTGGATGGACGCCAATGGCGTCTATCGCGGCCGTCCGGTGGATGTGGCGATGATGAAGGATGGCTCGATGCTGATCAGCGACGACTTCGCGGGTGCCATCTACCGCGTGACCTACAGCGCACCCTGAGCGCTGTTCGCGACCGGCGCTCTCTGAGCGCCGTAGGAGACGGGTGCTCCCTGAGCGCTCTGAAACCTGGGGCCCTGGCTGACATGGGCCCCAGCACTTACCGCACGGGCGGGCCCCAGGGCCCTGCCCGTGTCTGTTCCCTCTGAAACTTGAACCTTGCGAAGATGCGTAGACCTCAGCTGGGCCTGCTCGCGGCCGTCATCTTTTCCCTGTCTGCCAGCCCCTTGCTGGCCCGTGACGTCGAGGCCGGGCGCGCCAAGGCGCAGATGTGTGGCGTGTGTCATGGCCCCCTGGGCATCTCCACCGCACCCGATGCGCCGCACCTGGCCGGCCAGCCTGCCATCTACACGGCAGCGCAACTCAAGGCTTACCGCAGCGGCGCGCGCAAGCACGAAGTCATGGCCGTGATGGCCCGTATGCTCAGCGATGACGACATCTCCAACCTGGCAGCCTGGTATGCATCTCTCCAAGTCGAAGTCCAGCCGCCGCGTTGAGCGGTCGGTGGCGCGTACATCCCCGGTGGCGCTGGCCACCCTCACCACCATCTCCGCCTTCCTTGGTACGCAGGTGCGTGCCCAGGCCGCATCGCCCGAGCCCGAGCAGGTTGTCATCACCGCCAGCGGCGTGGAGCGGCGCTTGTTCGACACGCCTTACGCCGTGGGGGTGGTGGACGCGCAGGCGCTGCGCGCAGCCGGCCCGATGGTCAACCTCTCAGAAGCACTGGCGCGCGTGCCGGGCCTGGTGGTGGCCAACCGCAGCAACTACGCGCAGGACCTGCAGATCAACTCCCGCGGCTTCGGCGCCCGCGCCGGGTTTGGCGTACGAGGCATCCGGCTGTATGCCGACGGCATCCCGGCCAGCGGGCCCGACGGCCAGGGCCAGGTTTCGCACTTCGATCTCGCCGGCGCGCAGCGCATCGAAGTGCTGCGAGGGCCGTTCACGGCGCTGTATGGCAGTTCCTCTGGCGGCGTGATTTCGCTCGTGAGCGCGGCGCCGAAGGAGCGGCGCTGGTCGGTGGACGGCGACCTGGGCAGTGCCGGTTTGCAGCAACTGCGCCTGGGGGTCGAGGCCCCGCTGGGCGGCGGCTTCAGCGTCCGGGCTCAGGCGGCGCGCTTCGAGATTGACGGCTTCAGGCCCCAAGCATCGGCCACCCGCACCCTGGGCAATCTGCGCCTCGGCTGGGAGGGTGCGCGCGACCGCGTGGTCGTGACTGTCAACGCGTTGGATCAGCCCGCGCTGGACCCGCTGGGCCTGACGCGGGCCCAGTTCGAGCAGAACCCCGACCAGACCACAACCCAGGCCCTGCCGCAGACAACGCCTGGCCAGGCCGACCGCTTCAACACCCGCAAGCTCACCCGGCAGGACCAGGCCGGCCTGAACTGGCGCCACCGCTTCGACGGCTTGGGCGCCCTGACCGAAAGCGCGCTCAGCCTGTACCAGGGGCGTCGCGCGGTGACGCAGTGGCAGGCCATCCCCGTGAGCACCCAGTTCAATGCGGCCAACCCGACGCTCACCGAGCGTCAGCCTGGCGGCGTGATCGACTTCGACCGCAGCTATGCGGGCGCCGACGCACGGCTGAACTGGCGCTGGGCCCTACCCGGCGAGCGTGAAGCGCGCCTCACAGCCGGTGCGTCCATGGACGACAGCGATGAAGACCGGC
>Ga0114981_10002525_pt1 | contig 11782 bp, 11 predicted proteins | sample S_140806_MF_Meta_FD_87028 | JGI IMG/M metagenome (GOLD analysis project Ga0114981, IMG submission 87028) | Freshwater microbial communities from Lake Simoncouche, Canada to study carbon cycling - S_140806_MF_MetaG | ecosystem: Environmental > Aquatic > Freshwater > Lake | place: Lake...
CATTGCCGAACGCACCGGCGGTGGCCGACGGCGCCAAGAAGAAGAAACAGTGGCCGCCATCCTGGAACAGGTGCGCCTCGAGGGTGATGCCGCCCTGCTTGACCTCAGTGAACGTTTCGACGGCGTGCGGCCCCAGCCCCTTCGGCTAGACAGCAGTCAACTGCAGTCCGCCTGGGAATCCACAACCATCGAGCTGCGCCAAGCCCTGGAACTGGCCCATCGCCGCATTTTGGATTTTCATCGTCGCCAGCTGCCGGCTGACCTGGCCGTGGTCGGTCCCCATGGGGAGAAGCTTGGCCGCCGCTGGCGGCCCGTGCAGAGGGCTGGGCTTTACGTTCCAGGCGGTCGGGCCGCCTATCCCAGCACCGTTTTGATGAACGCCATTCCGGCAAGAGTTGCTGGCGTCGAACGCATCGTCATGGTCACCCCACCGGGTCAGGGGGGGCTACCTAACCCAACGGTCATGGCCGCAGCCCATCTATGCGGCATCAACGAAGTGATCCAGGTCGGCGGAGCCCAGGCGATCGCTGCCCTGGCCTGGGGTACCGAAACCGTACCCCGGGTGGATGTGATCAGCGGGCCGGGAAACCTCTGGGTGACCTTGGCCAAAAAAGCGGTGTACGGCCAGGTGGGCATCGACTCCCTGGCGGGCCCCAGCGAGATCCTGGTCATTGCGGACCACACCGCCAGGGCGGAGCATGTCGCTGCCGACCTGATGGCCCAGGCCGAACACGATCCCCTGGCGGCGGCGATCCTGATCACCACCAGCGCCGAACTGGCGGCGGCTGTCCCCGGGGCCATCGACAACCAACTGGCCAACCACCCGCGGGCGGCCATCACCCGTTCAGCCCTGGAAGATTGGGGCCTGATCGTGGTCTGCGCAGACCTTGAAGCTGCGGCCCGCCTCAGTGACCGCTTCGCCCCCGAGCACCTTGAGCTGCTGGTGGAACATCCCGAACCCCTGGCCGAACACATCCGCAACGCCGGGGCCATCTTTCTTGGGCCCTGGACTCCAGAGGCCGTAGGGGATTACCTGGCCGGGCCCAACCACACCCTCCCCACCAGCGGCACCGCCCGATTCAGTGGTGCCTTGAGCGTCGAAACCTTCCTGCGCCACACAAGCTTGATCGGCTTCAACCAAACCGCGCTTGAGGCCACCGGCCCCGCCGTGATCACCCTGGCCGAAAGCGAAGGGCTCCATAGCCACGCCGAGTCAGTCAGGCAACGGTTGGCTGCTCCCTGAGTCCCCTGCGGGGTCGTCCAGCATGGGTGGCCGATTCACAAGGGCCTAACCCAGAGGAGGCCTGTGGCCAGAGCCGCTAGCCCAGTCAGCTTGTTTTGGCGATCAAGCGAGCGGAGGGATCCAGTCCCAAAGTTCGTAGTTCAAAACCCCATGGCCTGAAGCGACTTTGGGGCTTCAGCTGGGAGCGGTCTGGCTGATCCGCTTGCTCCATCAGCGACGGATCAGATCGCGGACCCGAGCTTCGCCAGCAACGATCTCGCCAACTAGCACCTGGTCGGTGAGATTCACGAAAAGTCCGTTTTCGAGCACACCAGGAAGATTGTTAATCGTTGACTCAAGGGTGACCGGGTCGGCGATACCGCCGGCAAACCTGACATCCAGTACCAGGTTTCCCTGATCCGTCACCACTGGCCCGGCCTTGCGAACGGCCATGCGCAGCTCGGATTCACCACCCAGGTCGGCCAGTTCGGCCCTCACCTGACGCCAGGCCCCAGGCAATACCTCAACGGGTAACAGAAAGGAAAGGTTGAGTCGTTCCACCAACTTGCTGGCATCCACGACCACGACGAAGCGTTTGGACCGCCGAGCCACCAGCTTCTCCTGGACATGACAGGCTCCCCCCCCCTTGATGAGCTGAAAAGCCGGATCAACCTCATCTGCGCCATCAATGGCCAGATCGATGTGATTGATTGCGTTCAGGCTCTTGAGGGGAATGCCAAGTTCAGTTGCCAGGACTTCCCCTTGGAAAGAGGTTGTAACGCCAGTGATGTCGCGTAAATCGCCAGTGCGGAGCTTCTCCGCCAAGCCCTCAATCATCAGCGCCGCAGTGGAGCCGGAACCCAGGCCAACCACCATGCCGTCATTGATTTGCTCAACCGCAGCCGCAGCCACGGCTTGCTTCATACGTTGCTGAAGATCGTCAATAGCCAAGTGTTACCTCTCAAACCGAGCGGCGTGACGGTAGCAAGGGGGCTGCACCAGGCCAGGGCGCCCTCAGGCCGCCACAGCGCCAGGGCCCGTGCCCGGCTCAAGAACCTGCTTGACCGCCGCACTGAGCCTGGATTTTTGGTTGGAACCAGTATTGCGATGCATCACGCCCACCTTCACAGCCTTGTCGATCTTGCTGAAGGCGGCGTTCAGGGACGACTCAACGGCAGCCTTGGAATCAGGACCAGGATTCTGGCCGTAGCTGCTGCAGGCGACAAAGCAGCGCTTCATCAAGGTGCGCAGGGCCGACTTGTAAGTGCGGTTGCGCAGACGGTTGCGCTCGGCGATTTCGATGCGCTTCTTGGAAGACTTGTTATTGGCCACAGCGGGTTCGCAGCGAATTCAACAAAGGTGGATCCTACAACGCTCCTTTCCTGTTCCCCCAAACCGCAGCTTAATAGGCATCGTGCTGGGGCCAAGATGAATTCGCAATGGCCCGATCCAGTCCCCCATGCCCCCCCGATACCGCAAGCTCTCGAAGGATCTCCACCTCATGGGCCCAGGTCCCAAGCGCATCTTGGCGCTGGATGGCGGTGGCCTTAAGGGAATCCTGACGCTCGGGTATCTGGAGGCCCTTGAGCAGCGACTGCGGCAGCGCCACGGCAACGATCCTGACTTCCGCCTCAGCGATTATTTCGATCTGATCGCCGGCACTTCGACAGGGGCCATCATTGCCGCCTGCCTGGCCCTGGGCATGGCCGTGGGGGAGGTGCTCGAGAAGTACCAAAAGCTGGGCCGCAATGTATTCAGCCGGGACTGGTTGCGCCAAGGGGTCATCCGCGCCCGTTACGACAAGCAGCGCCTGGAAAGCGAACTCAAGAACGTCTTCGGCAGTGACACCACCCTGGGGAGCGACCGCCTGCGCACGGGACTTCTGGTGATGTCCAAGCGACTGGATACGGGAAGCCCCTGGCCGATGTCCAACAACCCCAAGGGAAAGTACTACCGCAATACCGACAGCACCAGCCACTGGATTTCCAACGCGGAATACCCACTCTGGAAGGTGGTTCGCGCCTCTACCGCCGCGCCCACGTTTTTCGACCCGGAAGAAATCACAATTATTGAGCAGCCCGGCATGAAAACCGAAAAGGGTCAATTCGTCGATGGGGGTGTTAGCCCGTTCAACAACCCTTCGCAGCAGGCCCTTCTCTTTGCCACCCTCAAGGGCTACAACCTGAATTGGTCCAGCGGTGCCGACAACCTGTTGTTGGTTTCTGTGGGAACAGGGCGCAGCGATCCCAGCAATGACCCAAAAAGCCTTGCTGCCGCTGGAGCTATCACAGCACTCATGAGTCTGATGAATGACTGCGGGAGCCTTGTTGAAACAATGATGCAGTGGCTCTCTTCCTGCGCTACGACCCGGGTCATCGACAGTGAGTGTGGTGATCTAAGTGGCGACGTACTTGGAGGTAAACCTATGTTGACTTACGTTCGCTACGACATGGCTCTCAGCAAGGAAAATACGATCTTACTTTGTCCCGAACTAGCTGTTCCGCTTGGGTAACGGCTAGACAATCTCCACGCAATGGATAATCCTGAAACCATGGATCTCATGCTTGCCATGGCCCGTAAGCTTGCCCAAGACAGCGTCCACGACAGCCAATTTGAGACTCGCTTCGACCTTCCCCAGGCCTGAAATAACAACCAAAACCCTGGAAATCTCCATTAAAGCGAATAAGCAAGTATGCCAATTAAGAGCTAAAAACGACATAAAAAATTCTTGTGAACCAAGATGGGAATGTGGGTGATCGCTGCGGTAGCCAATCGGAGCCATGAAACCCGTACACGGCTCCGGTCAGCCAATTAGCCAGGCGATTGGCGATGGGGAGACTGACCCTGCTGGGGCAAAGCAGCCGGCCGGATCGAGATCTGAATCTCCCGCTGACCCCTCACCACCTTGAGGGGGAGTAGTTCGCCCACATTGGCCTGTTCGACCCTCTTAAGCAGATCAGCGGGGGTAACCACCCGGTTCTCGGCAATCGAAACCACCAGATCCCCCCGCTTAAGTCCCGAGACCTCAGCCGGGCTTTGGGGAAGCACCTTCTGGACCAGGGCGCCATCGCGCTCGGGAAGTTGTAACAGGGCATTGGGATCCTGATTATTCTCGCGGGCCACCCTTGCCGTTAGAGGCACTAGCTGGAGCCCCAGGTAAGGATGAATCACCTTGCCACCGGAGGCCAATTGATCCGCCACCCGTTTGGCCAGGTTGATCGGGATGGCGAAACCCAGGCCCGCTCCAGGTCCTGATCGCACAAGTGTGTTAATGCCAATCACCTCGCCACTGGCATTGATCAACGGCCCCCCGGAATTGCCGGGGTTGATGGCGGCATCGGTCTGGATGAGATCCAGTCGTTTGTCAGCAAAGCCGAGGCTATTGATATCCCGGTGCAGGCTGCTGACAATTCCTAGGGTGACAGTCCTTTCCAGGCCATAGGGACTTCCCAGGGCAATGGCCCAGTCACCTACTTCCAGGGCTTCGGAGTCTCCGAGGGGGGCAGCTTTGAGTTCCGCTCCTTGGGAGGGCAACCGCACGACCGCTAGGTCAGTCACCGGATCAGCCCCGACCACCGTCGCATCAACCTGGTGACCATCGGCAAAAGTGATAGCCACTCCATCAACTTGATCGACCACATGGGCATTGGTCAGGATCAGACCCTGGGCCGCATCGATCACAACCCCAGAACCCTGACCTCGCTCCCGCATTGAGGTGGATGGATCTCCCATCAAATCCCGCAGCAACGGATCCAACATGGTGGGATCAAAGGCGGGCCTGGCCACCTGGCGCTCCGTATCGATACGGACCACGGCCGGCGACACCCGACGAGCCGCCTCGGCGACAAAGCTATGGGTGGATTTGGACCCAGCCTGGGACAAACCAGGGGCGGAGGTGGTGGGGCTGAGGGCCAGGACCGGCGCAGGTCTCAATGGGGACAACATCACCAGGGCGGCCAGCAAAACGGTCAACACTGGACGAACCAGTTGGCGATAAAGCTGGATCAGGGCAGGAACTCCCAAACATGTCTGGAACCAGAAACTAGGGGCATTCCTGCCATGCCAGACGGGGCCTTTCAGGCCGGATTCCCCCCGCAGTTCGAGCCCCTTCGGCCAAGCACCCGGATCCCCATGAGTGGCAATCACCAGGTAAGCCATGAAGAATCCTCATTTTTGCGGCCCTCTAGCCAGGGTTGGCCAGCTCCAATGGGATGGGGCCGCCTAGGTTGCCTCGAACCTTGCGCCGGTCATGGTCACAAGTTCTCCTGGCAGCAGGCGACGCTGCACCCTCTGCGAAGTAGAGATCCAATCCTTGGCCGGCGGCCAGGATCTTGTCCATTTCAGCTTGGGGGCGCCTGGCACCCGATCCAAGCTATGGGCCAGGGTCTGTCAGTACCTGCGCACTCCCGAACAGTGTGGCCAGTGCCTTAACCAGGACCCAAGCCTGCGGGGCGAGGTCAGCAAAAGCGATTACTACGCCGAACCCCCGGTTCTGGACATGCCCAGCGCCCTGTGAATCGGTGCCAATTCCTGCACCCCCGGTCACCTAAGGTGGGTTACCGCCCGCCGGGCACCACCCTTTCCGCCCCTGCGCCGGTCCACCGGCCAGCGTCATGAAGGGGCAGTTTGACAACTGCAGCTGCGGCGGTCCGCCCCAGCTCTTGTCTTCCCTTGCCCCACCCGCTTGTTGCTGATCTAGAGCGCCTGGCTACCGCTGAGGCCTTGGCCGCGGATCTTCAAGTCGTAGCCGTCCATCTCCACAGCCACCGCATTCCCATGACGGTGCAGGTGATGGTGAGGCGATCCGATGGCGGCGATGTCAGTCTTGACGCCTGCGCGGCCTTCAGCGGCCCCCTCGGTGAGGCCCTTGAGAGTGCAGACCTGCTGGAGAGCCCCTACGTGTTGGAGGTGAGCAGCCCCGGCATCGCTGAGGAGCTATCTAGCGATCGTGATTTCACCAGCTTTCGTGGTTTTCCGGTGGCGGTCACCCTGGACGATGGGCAAGGGGCCGAACAGATCCGCGAAGGTCTGCTGCTCGGACGTGACGCGCTTGAGGTTCGGCTCAATGTGCGTGGCCGCACCCTGCGCCTGAATCGCGCCTCCGTGACCCAAGTGCGCCTGGTCAGCCCCCGAGATGGCCCCTGATCAGCCAGAGCCTTTCGCCCAAGGCAGCCCGCCATCAAGTCTTCCAACCCTCCCTTGTTTCCCTTCCCCCCATGGCCCTGGTTTTGCTGCCCGGTCTAAACAACTTGATCGAGGACATAAGTGAAGAGAAAAAGCTGCCCCCGCAAGTGGTGGAGGCGGCCCTGCGGGAAGCCTTATTGAAAGGCTACGAGCGCTATCGCAGAACCCTTTATCTGGGCATCAGCGAAGATCCCTTTGAGGAGGATTATTTCAGCAATTTTGACGTGGCCCTAGATCTCGATGAAGAAGGCTACCGAGTTTTAGCAAGTAAAATAATTGTTGAAGATGTCGAGAGCGAAGATCACCAGATCTCGATCGAGGAAGTCAGGCAAGTCGCCGATGACGCCCAAACCGGCGACACGGTTGTGCTTGATGTCACCCCGGAAAAAGATGATTTTGGTCGCATGGCTGCCGCCACAACCAAGCAGGTGCTGGCCCAGAAATTACGGGATCAACAGCGGCGCATGATTCAGGAGGAATTCGCCGACCTTGAGGATCCCGTCCTCACGGCGCGAGTGATTCGCTTTGAACGACAGTCGGTGATCATGGGAGTCAGTTCCGGCCTGGGCCGCCCTGAGGTGGAAGCCGAACTGCCGCGGCGAGACCAATTGCCGAATGACAATTACCGCGCCAATGCCACATTCAAGGTTTTTTTAAAAGAGGTGAGCGAAGTTCCGCGCCGGGGGCCACAACTGTTCATTTCACGCTCAAATGCTGGTCTAGTTGTATATCTTTTTGAAAATGAAGTACCCGAAATTCAAGAGGGCTCGGTGCGCATCGTCGCCGTTGCTCGGGAAGCAAATCCCCCCTCCCGCTCCGTTGGACCCCGCACCAAGGTGGCCGTCGATAGTGTCGAGAGGGAGGTCGATCCCGTCGGCGCCTGTATTGGGGCCAGGGGCTCTCGTATTCAACAGGTGGTCAATGAGTTGCGGGGTGAGAAGATTGATGTCATTCGTTGGTCCCCTGACCCGGGCGAATACATCGCCCACTCCCTCAGTCCGGCCCGGGTCGATAGGGTGCGTCTCGTCGATCCTGAGGGGCACCATGCCCATGTACTTGTACCTCCCGACCAACTCAGCCTGGCAATTGGTCGCGAAGGTCAGAACGTGCGCCTCGCCGCAAGGTTGACGGGTTGGAAAATCGACATCAAGAATTCCCTGGAATACAACCAAACTTCGGAAGACGAAAGCGTCGCCGTTCTTATTAGCCAAAGGCAGGAAGAAGAAACCCTGCAAGCGGAAGCTGAGGCCCGGCTGGCCGCAGAACAAGCCATCAGAGCCGAGGAAGACGCCCGTCTCAGAGAGCTGTACCCCTTGCCCGAGGACGAGGACGAAGCGCAAGAGAGTGCCGACCTGGCACCCATAACTGACGTGGCGACAAGTAGCGGTCCGGCGCCAGACGCCGCCGCCGCAGAAACCGACACGGATAAGGGAAGGTGAGGGGCGATCGCCCAGTGTTGCGCCGCTGCGTGGCTTGCAGGACCCTGGCGGACCGACGACAACTTTGGCGGGTCATACGCCTGGCTGGCGGCGGCTTCGCCCTGGACCGGGGCATGGGCCGCTCGGCCTACGTCTGCCCCAGCCATGATTGCCTGCAGGACACCCAACGGCGGCGGCGCTTGCAGAGGGCCCTGCGCTGTCAGGTGCCTGCCTCTATTCTTGAAAACCTGCAGGCGCGCCTCCAACAGCCCCTGAGGCAAGATGAGTTATGGCCCGCGTCCGACTGTGGCCTGGACACCCCGGTTACCCCCGACCGACTCAGAGACCTGAATGACCACCAGCGGCAAAATGAGAATTTATGAGTTGTCCAAGGACCTGGGCCTGGACAACAAGGACGTGCTCGACGCCGCCGAGTCCCTTTCCATCCCGGCACGCAGCCACAGCAGCTCCATCAGCGAAGATGAGGCGGGCCGCATTCGGGCACTGATCCGCACCAAGAGCAACGGAGGGGGATCTGCGCCTGCACCAGCCCCCAACACAATCCTGTCCTTGAAAAAGGCAAACCAGGAACCCGGGGCCACCCCAGGGACTGATTCTGCAGAGGCCCCAGCCCGTGCGGTGGCACCGGCACCACCGGCGGCCACCGCAGCCCCCACACGACCAGCCCCAGCCCAGGACCGGGCCGCCTCAGCACCTGCAAGTCCACCAAGCCGACCGGCGGAAATAATCAGCCCTCCCGCCGCGCGGCCCCTGCCTGCCAAACCAGCCGCTATCGGAGTTCCCAGACCCCAACCGGTTCGCGCTGCGGCAAATATGCCCACGCCCCGGCCGGGGGCTCCGGTAGGCCAGGGCGACATCCACCCGTCGGCACCGGCCAAGCCTGATGCCGCAGCGACGGCGCCATCCCCCGCCGTTGCTGCCCCAGCACCCGCCGCACCAGCTCGACCCGCCGCACCATCCCCCCGGCCGGTCCAGGAGATCCGTCGACCCGAGTCGGCCAAACCGACCGCACCAACCCAACCAACCCGGCCACCGGTCATACCCTCACCGCGCCCAGAAGGTAGTCAGCGCCCCGCTCCGCCGAGCCCTGGCCCCCGTTCCTCAGGTGCCCCGGTGCGGCCGCCCTCGGTGAGTGGCGGAGGTCGACCCCAGCTGGTAGGCCGTCCCCAACCAGCGGGCACTGGCCCTGCGGCCCCAGGTAACAAGCCAACTGCTCCCGTAATTAAGGCGGCAGCACCCTCCATCAAACCGCCGCCACCCCCTTCGGTGCGGCCTGCCCCACCAGCGGCTCGATCGGCGCCACCGTCGGTCCGTCCTGCCCCACCAGCGGCTAGACCTGCACCCCCCTCCTCCCGGCCACAAAGGCCCGGGGCTCCAGCTCCGGTGCGTGCGGGCACGGCCGGCAGTCGGCCTGCGGCACCGGGTTCACGCCCCTCCCCAGGACCCGGACGGCCAGGGGTCACTCCATTGGAACTGGTGGGCAAGCCGATCCGCAGGGATAGTGCCGGCCCAGGTACCCCCAGCAGCGGTCGCCCGTCGGCCCCTGGTCGACCCGGCATGCCGGCTGGCATGCGCAAGCCGATGGCGCCGGGCGAGCTGATGCAGCTGCAGACGCCCAATGGTCGTCCTGCGCCTGCCGCCCCCCGCCGCCAGGGAACCGAAAGCGCCAGCGGCGATACCGAGCTGGTTCGCCCCACAGCCGCTCCCACGGCGGCGCCGCCTAAACGACCCGGTTTCCGTCCGCCTGTGGCGGGAACGCCCGCCACCCGGGCCCGGCGTCCTGACTGGGATGACAGTGCAAAATTGGAGGCATTGCGCAGCCGTTCGCCCCAGAAACAGCGCCAAAAAGTCCACATCATCGGTGAAAACGATGATGCCCTCACGGCCGAAACCGGTGGCTATGCAGGCGAACAGGAGGCCCTGGTGCTCCAGGCAAGCCTGGCCCGGCCCGCCAAGCCCCGCAGCAGCGCTGCGACCGCAATCAAGCCAACGGTGGCCGTTCGCAAACGCAAAAAAGAAACCACCCGTCAACGCCAACGCCGCCGCGCCATGGAGCTGCGGGCGGCCCGGGAGGCCAAGTCCCAGCGGCCCGAGATGCTGATTGTGCCGGAGGGCAACCTCACGGTGCAGGAATTGGCAGACCGTTTGGGAGTCGAGAGCTCCGAGATCATCAAGTCCTTGTTCTTCAAGGGCATCATCGCCACCGTCACCCAGACCCTCGATCTACCCACGATCGAGACCGTTTCGGACGAATTTGGCGTTCCTGTCCTTGAAGACGACGTCGAATCTGCGGCCAAGAAAACCGTGGAAATGATCGAGGCCAGCGATCTGGCCCACCTGATTCGGCGTCCGCCGGTGGTCACGGTGATGGGTCACGTCGACCACGGCAAGACCAGCCTGCTGGACGCCATCCGCAAGACCCGGGTGGCGGCCGGCGAAGCCGGTGGGATTACCCAGCACATCGGTGCGTACCAGGTTGAGGTGTCCCAAGGAGGCGAAGAACACCGCATCACCTTCCTCGATACCCCAGGACACGAGGCCTTCACCGCCATGCGGGCCCGTGGCACCAAGGTCACCGACATCGCCGTTTTAGTCGTTGCCGCCGACGACGGTGTGCGGCCCCAGACCCTGGAGGCCATCAGCCACGCCAGGGCCGCCGAGGTCCCAATCGTGGTGGCCATCAACAAGATCGATAAGGAGGGAGCCTCCCCCGATCGGGTCAAGCAGGAACTCTCCGGCCACGACCTCGTGGCGGAGGATTGGGGTGGCAACACCGTGATGGTGCCGGTGAGCGCCATCAAGGGCGAGAACATCGACAAATTGCTGGAAATGATCCTATTGGTCTCCGATGTCGAAGACCTGCAGGCCAATCCCGACCGCCTGGCACGCGGCACCGTGATTGAGGCCCACCTGGATAAAGCCAAGGGCCCCGTAGCCACCTTGCTGATCCAAAACGGCACCCTCCGCGCTGGCGATGTTTTGGCCGCAGGTCCTGTGCTCGGCAAGGTTCGAGCCATGGTGGATGACACCGGCAAGCGGGTCAAACAGGCCGGTCCCTCCAGTGCCGTCGAAGCGCTTGGCTTCAGCGAGGTGCCCACCGCCGGCGACGAGTTTGAGGTTTATCTCGACGAGAAGTCGGCCCGGGCCGTGGTTGGGGACAGGGCGAATGAAGCCCGCGCCACCCGACTGGCCCAGCAGATGGCCTCCCGGCGGGTCTCCTTGGCCTCGATGTCTAGTCAGGTCAGCGAGGGCGAGCTCAAGGAGCTCAACCTGATCTTGAAAGCAGACGTGCAGGGGAGTGTGGAAGCCATTCTGGGCGCCCTCGAGCAGTTGCCCCAGGAAGAGGTCCAAGTCCGGGTTCTGCTCTCGGCCCCTGGCGAGATCACCGAAACCGATGTCGACCTAGCCGCCGCGTCCGGAGCCGTGATTGTTGGATTCAATACCTCCATGGCCTCCGGTGCTAAACGGGCTGCCGACCTGACCGGCGTTGATGTACGGGACTACGACGTCATCTACAAACTGCTGGAGGACATCCAGCTAGCCATGGAAGGTCTGCTGGAACCCGAGTTGGTTGAAGAGTCCTTGGGCGAGGCCGAGGTTCGGGCGGTGTTCAGCATCGGCAAAAGTGCTGTGGCTGGTTGCTATGTCACCAGCGGCAAGCTGCAGCGCAATTGCAAGGTGCGTATCCGACGGGGCAAGGAGCTGGTCTACGAGGGCGACCTCGATTCCTTGCGTCGCAACAAGGATGATGTCAAGGAAGTGGCCACCGGCTTTGAGTGCGGCATCGGCTGCGACCGATTCTCCTCCTGGCAGGACGGTGATCGGGTCGAGGCCTACCGCCTGGTCACCCAACGCCGCACCCTGGCCGGCTAAGGCGCGTGAACCCACGCGCTGAACCTTTGTTGTGGCTGCAACTGGTATCCCTTGGGGTGCTGCC
>Ga0114981_10002543_pt1 | contig 11737 bp, 12 predicted proteins | sample S_140806_MF_Meta_FD_87028 | JGI IMG/M metagenome (GOLD analysis project Ga0114981, IMG submission 87028) | Freshwater microbial communities from Lake Simoncouche, Canada to study carbon cycling - S_140806_MF_MetaG | ecosystem: Environmental > Aquatic > Freshwater > Lake | place: Lake...
CAAACCCGCGCAAGGCCAAATCCGAGGGCGAATGCGACCTGCCAACTTCCTTCAAAACAGCTCCGTGAGCGCTTTGCCCTCTTCGAGGAGGTTGTAGGTGCGGCCGAGTTTGTCTTTGGCGTCGAGGTTGTCGATGCCCATGGCGTAATAGACGGTCTTGGTGATGTCCTCGGGGTAAATGAGGCGGTCTTTGGGCAGTTCGGCGCGGGCATCGGTCTCGCCGACGACTTGGCCGCCTTGGATGCCAGCACCGGCCATAAGGACGCTCATGCAAGCGGTCCAGTGATCGCGACCTGCGCCGAGCGGGCCGCCGCTGCGGCGATCTCCGACTTTCGGCATGCGGCCCATCTCGCTGGTGACGAGCACGAGCGTTTCATCGAGCAATCCACGCGAGGCGAGGTCTTCGAGGAAGGCGGAGAAACCGCGATCAAACTGCGGCAACAGGTCATCGCGGAGGCAGTTGAAGTTGTTTCCATGCGTGTCCCAGCCGCCGGCGCTTTTGCATTTCTTGTGCAGACCTTCGTCCTCTTTCCAAAAGACGGTGATGAAGGGCACACCGGCCTCGACCATGCGGCGGGCCATGAGGAGGCTCATGCCGTTGATGTCCTGGCCGTAGCGCTCACGCAGCGCCAGTGGCTCGGATTGGATGTCGAAGGCATTCACCGTGCTGCTGGAGGAGAGCAGATCAAAGGCTCGCTCCTGCTGCTTGGCGTAGTTTTGGATGGCGACTTCGTGATCGAGATCGCGGCGGGCGCTGTTCAAGGCGGCGAGCAGGCCCTGGCGGTCCTGCATGCGTGCGGCGGTCATGCTACCGCCGATGCTGATGGTAGGCGCGGCGAAGTTCAGCGGCTCTTCGAAGCTGCCATTGAGCAAAAACGGATCGAACTCCATGCCGATGCGTCCGGCGAACTGGCCGGGTCGCGTGAAGGGCAGCTTGCTAGGCTTGTGCGGCAGTGTGATGAGCGAAGGAAGAGTGGGATGCTGCGGACGCTTCATCGAGACGACGCTGCCCATGTAAGGCCAGTCCTCGGGATAGGGACGGCGGTCATTACCCTGCTGCTTGAAGGTGGGATCGGGGGCGTGGCCGGTGAGGTTGTAGTAATAACCGGCGTGGTGATCGCCCGTGGCACGACCGCCATCGGTGATGCCGTGGATCATGGCAAAGCGATGCGCCTGTTTGGCGAGCAGCGGCAGGTGCTCGCACAAAACGATGTCGTCGCCGGTCGTGCGGATCGGTTTGAACTCGCCGCGATACTCCAGCGGCGCGTCCGGCTTCATGTCCCACATGTCGATGTGCGAGGAGCCGCCGCAAAGGAAGAACAGCACCGTCGATTTAGCCGGTTTCGCCAGCGTGGGCAGCGAAACCGTCGGCGCGGTAGAACCCTTCACACCACCCTTGAATCCCAGCGATGCCAATCCCACCGTCGAAGCCGTCAAAAAGGCCCGGCGGTCCATTGATGGACGAAATAGCGGTGAGTGCATGGGAAAGTCGGTAGCTTCATACGGCGGAAAATGGCCGGGCTGTCATTTTCGGTCACGAGCGGCACTTCCCCTCACCCAACCTTTCGCTTCGCGGCGCTTCGCGGCGCTTCGCTAGCCCCGCATCACGCGGTGAAGTCGCCGCATACTGATCGCGGGGAGAGGGACCGAAAAGAGCACTCCCTCTCCCCGCCAACGACTCACCAACGCAGTTCAAGTTTACGCCGGGGGAGAGGGTTGGGGTGAGGGGGGGCGCTGACGATTCCGAGTCAGGCCGCATCGCTCCGGCTTCACATCCACTTGTCACTGCTTCTTCGCGGCGCTCGGAGCACGGCGAGGCATGCCCCAGGCACCGCGTTGGGCGGCGCGGGCTTCCTTTTCGACCTCGCGGAGGTGGTTTGCGTAGTCGTTGGCTTTGCGGCCATCGGGCATGTTCACGCCCTTGGTGTGGATGCGGGCGAGGCCAGCAAGCACCAGCTTGTGCGCAAGATCTTCACCATCATCGAAGCGGATGACGGCGTAGATGCGCTCGCTGTCATAGACGCGTTCCCAGCGGGTGAAGACGGTGAAAGGCTGAGATCGCAGCAGATCGGCGGTGAAGGCTTTCGCCTGCTGGCCGAGCTTCAGTGTCTGCGGGATGCTGAGGCCGCCGAAGTAACCGGCCTGATCCTTCAACCTTCCAGCGACGAGTTTGTACTCCCGCTTTTCAGCGCAATCGACGAAGTACAGCCGCAGCACGAGCCTCTGACCTTCATGCTCGACGACGAAGCTGTCGCCATCGTTGGTCTCATCGTCGATGAAGCGGACGCCGGAGAGCGGTTGGAGGATTTGAACCTCCACCACAGGCTCGCGCGGCGCAGGCTCGCGAACCGCACGGAACCAAAACTCGACCGCGACCAAGGTCACAAGCACCAGCGTCCAGAGCACACGGCCGATTTTGCGTTTGAAGGCCGGGCTCATGTGCCGCGCTTGTTGCCGAAGAGATCAATGTGCAATCGTGGCGAGTAGCGCCAGCCCTCGCGTTTGCAAATATCCACCAGCAGCATCTGCCGGGCTTTCAGCGCCTCCTGCGTGATGCCTTCCGGCATGAGCAAAACCTTCTCCGGGGGCATTTCGATACCGATGGACTCGATGACGGCCTTGACCTCCAAAACATCCGCCTCACTGGCGATGACAAACTTGAGCTGAAAGTCATACGTCGAGCACCAGGCCCGCAAAACATCCGGCTGAAGCCGCAAGCGCTCATGTTTATTCACCCAGGCCTTGCCTGCGGCAGCCTCATCCGGCGTCGAATGCGCCAGCTTCGGGCTGATCGAGGCCAGATCACCGGCCACGCCCTCCGGCGGGATGGTGCCCGCCGTTTCGATGGTGATGTGCTTTCCTGCTTCACGCAGCCTTTGCAGCAGCCGCGGCATCTCCTTCGCCACCATCGGCTCGCCGCCGGTGACGACGACATAGCGCGTCGGATGCGCATTCACCGCCTGCAACAGCTCCTCCACGCTCATCTCCGTGCCTTCGGGCTTCCACGACGCATACGGCGTGTCACACCAGCGGCATCGCAGATTGCACCCGGAGGTCCGCACAAACACCGAAGGCACGCCCACAAGCGTCCCTTCGCCCTGCACAGAGTAAAAGATCTCGGAGATCAGCATGATGGAGAACCTTTTGAAGCATGTCGTGAGCTTTGCGATGGAATTCTGCATCACCAGGCACTCGATTTGCCGCAGAGGGGCAAAGAGGCAGAGGACGCAGAGTTTTTCAATTCGCTGCCATCTCTGCTCCTTTGCTCCTCTGCGGCAAAAGCGAACGTCCTGACCGTTTTCCTTACGCGACCTTCCACTCGGCTGCATGCCTTGCGAAGGCCTTCTCAGCCCGCTTGAGCGCCTCATCAATGTCCGCCTGGGTATGAGCGAGGGAGATGAACCACAGGCCGCGTTCGATGGCGCGGACGCCTTCTTCGAGGAGGCAGCGGCGGAGGTGCGCCCAGCGTGGGGCGTCGTGGCGGTGGACGTAGTCGCGGTAATCGAGGATGGGGCCTTCCTCGACATCGGGCTTGAGCATGGTGCAGTGGAAGACGAGACCAAAGCCCTGCGGCAGAACGGGCACGGCATGCTGCTGGGCGAGCTGACAGAGGCCGGCCATCAACTGCTCGCCGAGATCAATGACACCGGCAGGATGGCTGTCACCAAGGGCGATGACCTCATCGAGGCACCACTTCGCGGCGGCGAGGCAGAGCGGGTTGGCATTCAAGGTGCCGGCATGCACCACCTGGCCGCTGATGATCTTGGCGAAGAATGCTTCTTTGCCGACGAGGGCCGCGAAGGGCACGCCACCGCCGACGGCCTTGCCGAGGACGGTCAGATCAGGCGTGAAGCCGAGGAAGGTCTGCGCACAGCCGGCCCCGAAGCGAAAGCCGGTGATGGTTTCATCGGCGATCATGACGATGCCGTTTTCATCGCAAAGCTCGCGGATGGTGTCGATCATGCCGGGCACAGGCGGCATGCAGCCGGTGTTGCACAGCACCGGCTCAAAAATGATCGCGGCGATCTGGCCGTGATGTTCTTTGACGCGTTGGCGCAGGTGCTCGGGATCATTCCAGCGGGCGACAACAAAGGTGTTCAGCACCTCGGGAATGACGCCCTGGCTGGGATGCAGTCGCGTGGGGTCCTCTTCGCTGCCCCATTTGTCAGGCGGCGGGGCGAAACCGACGAGACCTTCATCGGCCCAGCCGTGGTAGTGGCCCTCGAACTTCAAAATGAGCGGGCGGCCCGTGTGCGCCCTCGCGAGACGCAGCGCGGAGAGGACGACCTCGGTGGCGCTGTTGTTAAAGCGCACCCGCTCAGCTCCCGGGATCATTTTTTGCAGTCGCTCGGCCACTTCGATCTCCAGCTCGCTCTGCGCGGCCCAGTGGGTGCCTTTGAAGGCCTGCGCGGAGATCGCCTCGGCCATGCCTTGCGGCGCGTGACCATACAAAATAGCTCCCTGACCGATCTGGAAGTCGATGTACTCATTTCCATCCAAATCAAAGAGCCGCGAACCCTTGCCGTGATCGAAATAAAGCGGCACGGGGGCCTCCATCTTGCGGATGCCGCTGTTCACGCCGGCGGCGATGCTGTTTTGAGCACGAGCGAAGAGCTCCGCCGACTTGGGGAAGGTGTAAGACATGGCTGGAAGAGGTAAAACTCAGCTCAAGGGTGAGCTGTCATACACGACGACGCGCTCCCAGAAGGTCTTGCAGGTGTCCACGAAGCGCTGGTGATCCGGGCAGCCCTTCTGGTAAAACTCGTGGTCCTCCATGGTCTTGAAAAGCAGCGAGATGGAATAGCTGAACGAGTGATCCGTGACGGGGCGCTTCTCCGTGGGAGCCGGTTTGCCAACGAACCCGTGGGCGAGGTAGCTGATCTTCGGAAGCAGGGCGAGTTCCGATTCAAAGGTGGCACGTTGATCGGCGGTGAGGTCGGGCTTGAGCCAGAAATAGACGTTGTGAAGCATGGCGGCAGATGGGTACGCTGCCGCTACGGGCATGCAATCAGCAATGCGGTGGTTTCACCGGGGAGCCAGCCTTCACGCGGCGGGGCTTTCGGATGCCGGAGAGGCTTCCGCGATCAGTTCATCGTCCTTCACCGGGTCCACGCGGAGGGAGATTTTGATGCCATGCTTTTCCGCCGCCACATTCAGCAGCGAACGAATGGCGCTCACGGTCATGCCGTTTTTACCGATCACATGCCGCACGTCATCTTTGGCAAGCTGCACACGGTAGCTGGTGGCCCCGTTTGATCCCGGACCAACGGCAATGGTGGCCTGCTCGGGGTGGTCGATCAGATTGGCGACGACGTAGGAGAGGAATTCGCGAAGGGCTTCAGGGGCGTCCATGGCGGGGAGAATGAAACGGGTGAATCAGACAGCAAACAAAAGAACCCGGTCCATTGACAGGCACCGGGTTCTTTGAAAAGAGGCGTCGAATCGAGCCGGGCTAATATCAGGCGGCAGCCTTGGTGGCGTGCTTGATGATGCTGGCGACGGTATCGGAAGGCTTGGCACCTTTGGAAACCCAGTCCTGCACGCGATCGAGCTTCACTGTGGCGTTTTCGATGCCCTTCTGGGGATCATAAGTGCCGAGAATCTCAAGGAAGCGGCCATCACGACGGACGCGCTTGTCGGTAGCGATGATGCGGAAGACAGGGCGGTGCCTGGCACCTTCTTGACGGAGACGGATAACGACGGCCATGATACGAGGTGGAAAAAGGGTGGGGATTCGAGCGGGGGCGGACAGTGGAGACTTTCGGAGGAGACGCAACCACTTTTTCCGACTCCCAAAGTCCAGCCTTCCTGACCACCCATGCCAAAGTGACGCTCTTGGCCGCCGGGCTTTGGCGATTTTCCGCCTTGTCATCCCCGTTTGAGGGTACATCCTCCCCGCGTAGTTTTTCTCTCGTACTTTCCCTTATGCAGAATCGCCCCCCGAACCGCGGCCCCTCGAATCACAACTCACGCTCCGGCCCTCCTGGCCGCAGCAGTGGACCACCGCGTGGCATCGTCGGAGGCACGGGGCCGGCCCGCACGGGCAGCAGTGGTCCACCTCGTGGCATCGTCGGTGGCAACAGCAGCGGTCCGCCTCGTGGCATCGTGGGTGGCAATCAGCCTCGCCCCGCCCCTCCACCTCCTCGTAGCGCCCCGCCGCAGCGTCGCCCCGAGCCACCGCCGGAAGTGAAGCCGAAAGAGGAAGCCATCGAACTCGAAGGCGTGATCTCCTCCGTGCTCGCCGGCACCATGTTTCGCGTGAAACTGCGCGGCAATGGCCACGAAGTGCTCGCCCACATCTCCGGCAAGATGCGCAAAAAATTCATCCGCCTCGTCATCGGGGATGCCGTGAAGCTCGAAATGTCCCCCTACGACATGGACAAGGCTCGCATCGTGTACCGCATCGGCTGAGCCACGCACCTCCATCCGAGCGCATGGCCCGCGACATCGTTTATTTTGACCTCGAAACACGCCGCACGGCCAATGATGTGGGCGGTTGGGGCAACAAGCACCTGATGGGCATCTCCGTGGCCTGTACCTACAGCACCAAGCTGCAGGAATACATGATCTACACGGAGGACGAGACCCAGGCTCTCATCGACCAACTCCGCCGTGCCGATCTCGTCGTAGGTTTCAACCACATCAGCTTCGATTACGAGGTGCTCATGGGCCACAGCCTCTTCGACTTCCGCGATCAGCTCCACAGCTTCGACCTCCTCGTCGATCTCGAAAAACACCTCGGCCATCGCATCAAGCTCGATGCCGTCGCCGCTGCCACGCTCGGCACAGGCAAGACCGCCGATGGCCTGGATGCATTGAAGTGGTGGCAGCAGGGCCTCGTGGCAAAGATCGCCGAATACTGCTGCTACGATGTGAAGGTGACCAAATGCGTCCACGAGTTCGGCGTCGAGCACGGCTTCGTGAAATACCACGACCGCAACGGCCGCGAACAGCAGGTGAAGGTGAACTGGAAGTAAGCCCTTCCGCATTTGCATGCGCGAATGATGCCATCTCAGCTTCTCGCGTCGATGTTGGGAATTGCTTGAGGCTGCGCACGAACAGGCGGACGGATGCCACGCCATGTCTGACCACCCAAACCAGCCCCTTGGCGGACCCGTCCTCGACTGGAAGCCGCCGCCGGCACCGGCGCGTGAGGTCATCCAGGGCCGTTTTTGCCGGCTGGAGCCGCTGGAGGTGGAAAAGCATGCGCGGCAGCTTTTCGAGGCGAACGCACTCGACACCACCGGCGCCAACTGGACTTACCTGCCTTACGGGCCGTTCATCGAGTTTGAGGAATATGTTACGTGGCTGGAAAAACAGTGCCTCGGCCCAGATCCGCTCTTTTTCGCCATCGTGGAAGCCGCGAGCGGCGAAGCAGTGGGCGTGGCGAGCTACCTGCGCATCACACCCGACTGTGGCAGCATCGAGGTCGGCCATTTGAACTTCTCACCCAGACTCCAACGCACGCCCGCCGCCACGGAGGCGATGTTTCTCATGATGCGCCACGCCTTCGAGCTTGGCTACCGCCGCTACGAGTGGAAGTGCGATTCACTCAATCAACCCTCGCACAAGGCCGTGCTGCGTCTCGGCCTGTCCTTTGAAGGCATCTTTCGCCAAGCGACCGTGCGCAAAGGCCGCAACCGCGACACCGCGTGGTATGCCGCCATCGACAAAGAATGGCCCGTGCTGCGTGCCGCCTTCGAGCAGTGGCTCAGCCCGTCGAATTTCGATGAGCAAGGGGAGCAGCGGGTGAGCTTGGCATCGCTGACACGAACAGGTGAAAGCTCGCGATAGCGTCCTGGAGTACGCCAGTCCTCTGGCGCTTTCGAGTGGTGGAACTCAGCCGCTTGCTCATGGATTCGGGTGACATGCAGACGGCAAAGTCATCGTATTGTCACCCGCCACCATGATCACACGCATCGCTCTCTCCCTCCTGACCGCCTTCACTTTGCACGCGCAGCAACGCGTCGAAGTCTCGCGTGACCTATGGATCTCCGCTTATTCGAAGGAGGTGGAGGGGAACAATGGCGGATCGCACCGGCTGAAGCTGAAGGGCATCCAGGAGTTCTTTCTCATCGACTTTGATCCGGTGGCGCTGCGCGGGAAGAAGATCGTCAAAGCGCAACTGCATGTGCATCTCGCGTCGCCAGAGGCCCCACTGCGGCGGACGACGGTTTCCACGATCTCGCAGGATTGGGTGGAAGGCACCGGCAGCAGCTACGCGAAGACACCGGGCGCGAGTTCTTTCGCATGGGCGAAAACCGGTGAGCTGCGCTGGGGCAACAACGATCCCGACATCACCAGCGTCGTTTGCGGCGAAGGCGGATCGCTGTGGGGCTTTGGCGAGGCCTCCGCGCCGGATGCGGAAGGCTGGCAGGTCATCCCCATCGCGCCCGAAGTGGCCCAGGCGAGGCTCGATGGCCGTTCGCATGGCTTTTATGTCATCGACGACATCGGCAACGAATACACGCGGGAGGGTGATGCGGTGAAGTTCACGAATTTCGTGAACCGCTACGTTTCGAGCATCGAGGACAAGCGCATCCACAAGCCCTACTTCACGCTGTGGCTCGAAGATGGTGCGGTGGAGGCTCCAAAAACCGTCCATCCGGTCACTCAGGTCAATCCGGTCACCTTTCCGCCCATTCCCGCCCTTTCAGATGAAAAGCCGAATTTGCCCGCGAAAGACGTTTTCGGCTCCGAACTGGCCTCCACGCACTTTTTCGCCGCGAAGGGCGAAACGATGGGTTTTTCGGTCGCGGGTCCGGCCATCGTCAAAGCGCCAAGCTTGAGCGTGAAGCTCTACTCGATGCCGAAGGTCGGTGGCATGCATGATCCGCTCATGCCGGGCACGGGTGATGACACCTTCATCGAGCTCCACATTCCCAAAAACACACCCGCAGGCAAACACGGCGGCACGGTGACGGTGAATGGCACCGTGATGCCCTTCACGGTCACGGTTTGGAACTTCACGCTGCCGGATCGCCTGTCGTTCCTGCCGCAGATGAACGCCTACGGCCTGCCGGGGCATGTGCGTGACTACTACCGGCTCGCGCATGAGCATCGCGTGGTGCTGAATCAGTTGCCTTACGGCTGGACGGGCAAGGTGGACGAACCCGCGCCAAAGCTCGGTGGCGATGGGAAGTGGGACTGGACGAAGTTCGATGCCGAGTTCGGCCCGCTGCTCGATGGCAGCGCCTTCACCGATCTCCCACGCGGCGCGGTGCCGGTGGAGGCGTATTACCTCCTGCTGAACGAGAACTGGCCGATGAAGCACGACGAGCACTTCCAAGGCGGCTACTGGATCGAGAGCGCGTTCGATGAGGCCTACTGGACGCAGTTCCGCGCGATGTCGGCGGAGATTGCGCGGCACTTCGAAGCGAAAGGCTGGACGGAGCCGATGTTTGAATTCTACCTCAACAACAAGGTGTACTTCAAAAAGGACGACTGGCGCAAATGCACCGCGGCGTGGATTTTCGATGAACCGGTGCACACGCAGGACTTTTGGGCCATCCGCCACTACGGTCGAGAGTTCTGGAAGGCCACCGAGCCGTTCAAGAACATCCACCTCACCTATCGCGCCGACATTTCCCGCCCGCAGTGGCAGCGCGAGTTGCTCGATCACTGCGTGAACGTGGAAGTCGTCAGCGGCGTGCTGCGCGACTACTGGCCGCGTATACAGCGTCGCGCCAAAGCCTGCGGCAATCTCTACTACATGTATGGCAGCGCGAACGCCATCGGCACGCCGAACATCGCCAACGCCGCGTGGTGCGTCGAGGCTTGGTCGCTCGGGGCAGATGGCGTGGTGCCTTGGAACACCATCGGCAAAGCGGACGCCTGGCAAACGCCCGACGAACTCTCCGTGCTCTATCCGACCGAAAACGGCCCCGTGCCCAGCCTGCGCCTGAAGACCTTCCGCGCCGGTCAGCAGCTCGTCGAGTATCTCACGCAATACAGCGCCGTCAGTGGGGAGAGCCGCGAGAGCGTCATGGCCGCCGTGCGAGCCATTCCTGGCCTCAGCGCCACACTCGTGAAGAAAAATGAGGAAGACGCTGGCAAGTCGCAGTTTGGCAAAGACACACAGCCTGCCTTTGAAGCCCTGCGAATGCGTCTCGGTGCCTATCTCGATGCCAAAGCGCCTGCGCAGAAGGATCGCTGGCATGATCCGCGGCCTGCGCGGCCGGATTTGAAGAAGGCGCGGGAGATTGTGCCGCTGGTGCCATGATCATGATTTTTGCGGCTTCTGTCGCAGCGACTTCAGATACGCGTTGTCCAGCGCGGGCTTCACGGGGCGCTCGGGGGTGGCGATCATGGTGCGGACGCGTTTTTCGCTGCTGGCGATCAGATCGTGGATAATTTCGGCCTCGGGCAGATTTTTCCAATACTTCATCGGCATCTCGGATTGCATGGCCTGCACCTTGAGGCGGGCGGGATTGAAGATGCTGCGGTAGTAGGTGCGCCAGAGATCGTCGTGCGCATCGGCGGCGGGAGCATCGTGGCGGCTCATGCCAGGCATGAAGCTGAGTTTTTCGCCGTCCCAGCTCGCGCACTCGTCGGGGGTCAAAATCGACCACTCCATGCCGGCGAAGCGTTTCTCGAAAAACGGCGCAGCAAGGCGTGTGATGCGATACTCGGGCTCAAACCAGGCCACGAACTGCTCGCGGCCATTTTGCTCGTTCACGCCGACGAGGCGGAAGCGCACGAAGGCGTGCATTTTGTGGATGTCGCGGCTCACGGCCTTCGCCCACATGTTGCATTGATGTACGTCGCGATCGGAAGGCATGCCAAGGAGGTGTTTTTCGCCGCCGAGCGTCAAACGATGCAAAAGGCGATACAGGATGGCGAAACGTCGCTCGTCGGTGTGAGCGCAAACGTTGGCGGCGAGGCGCAAAAACTCGGCGGGAACCTTAACGGAGGCGTTTGGGGCGATTTGATACTCCGTTGGCTCTTCGGTGAGCAAACTGGCGGTTTGCGAGGCGTCCACCCAATCGACGTTTTCCGGCGACACACCATGCCGCAGAAGCTCGCGGGCCTTGGCACGCCAGGCTTCGAAAGTGGGCTGGATTTGGGCGGCGTGAGTCATATCTGGCCACTGAGTGCCATCGCGGCATCAGCAGGTGTGGTGGGAGGCGGGGCAGTGAAATTGAGTTCGAGCTGGCGGGGGCCGGGGAGGAAGTGCTGGCGGAGGTTCGGGCTTTCGAGCAGGGCGATGCGCGGGCGGTGATCGGCGGCGATGATGAAGGGCTGCACTTTTTTAAGGTTCACGCGCATGCGCTGGAGATCGGCGAGCGTGAGACGCGACCAGCGTCGCGCGGCGAGGATGCGCGCGACATTCACCGTGCCGAGGCCGGGAATGCGCCAGAGCAGCTCCTGCGAGGCGCGGTTGATGTCCACCGGGAAGACGGCGCGATTTCGCAAGGCCCACGCGAGCTTGGGATCGAGGTCGAGATCGAGATTGGGATCTTCTTTGGGCAGCAGCTCGCCGACATCGAAGCCGTAGAAGCGCAGCAGCCAGTCGGCCTGATACAAACGATGCTCGCGGACGAGCGGCGGCGGCTTGATGGGCAGCAGCACGCTGGGCTCGGGGATGGGGCTGAAGCCGCTGTAGTAAACGCGGCGCAGTCGGCAGTCGCGATACAGCTCATCGGCGCGGTGCAGCACGAGCGCATCGCTGCTGTCGTCCGCGCCGACGATCATCTGCGTGCTCTGGCCGGTGGCAAAGACGGGCGCTTTGACTCGC